>Ga0210019_1000448_pt1:0-47500 | contig 51798 bp, 38 predicted proteins | sample CryGeyCG2114_020_2_FD_183969 | JGI IMG/M metagenome (GOLD analysis project Ga0210019, IMG submission 183969) | Groundwater microbial communities from aquifer - Crystal Geyser CG11_big_fil_rev_8/21/14_0.20 (SPAdes) (version 2) | ecosystem: Environmental > Aquatic > Deep subsurface >...
GCGGCTCTCGGAAGAGCGTGCATCTAAGCCTATAAGCTGCACGCTCTGAGAGAGCAGCGTGGCGTTTTTTCGGCGTATGAGAAAAAACGACCACCGGCGCCCGAAGGGACCACATCGGCGAAGTCAGTCGGCTAATGAGGAAAATTCGCATAAGCGACATTATGGTATTGGTGACACAGATTATTTAGAATGAAATGCCTGCGCCAATGCCACATTCTGTGTCGTGGCCAGTGGCATAGATGGTACCAGAGCAGGTGGCGCCAAGATTGAATCGAATGGATTCAGAAGGTTTGAAAACAAGATCAACACCCGCTTTGGCACGTGCCCCAATTTCAATGCCGGCACCGCTAAATTCCGATCGCGCACCAATATCTACTGATGCACGCACCCGTACAACGCTGCTTGCTTTGCCAGAGATCGCTTGAAGTCCAATGGCTGCATCTGTGGTGGCGGGTGCGCCCCCATCGCCCGTGGGATAGGGGCTGCTCGTGGATGTTTCCGTATAAATGCGTTCACCACTGAGTGTTGTGCGTTTGCCCAGTGTTACGCGTTTGTCGGACTCGTGGTGGTTATTGAGTGAACGCGAATGAGATGAGAATCGAGAGAAATATTCTTCGCTCACAGTAAAGTTTTTATCTTGTCTTGCATTGGGGTCGAGTGTGGTGGTGAGGAGGCCTTCCATGCCAGCTTGGGCCGTCGCCTGCGCAATTTCATTGTCGCGACCCGTTAATGCACCTAAAAGTAGGGCGGCCGAAATACCGAGTTGCCATGCGAGCGTTTCTTTCGGTGTGTCAGTATTTTTTAATACAATCATATCGGCCATTGTTCGCAGCGATGAAATGGCAGGTGTGGCCAACTGGTGATGATCTGTATTATCTTTCAAATTATATGCAGCGATGCTCATCGCTAGTGAACGCACACCATGATAAACAAGCAAACTGGTTTGCACATTGGCCAAATGAAAAAACTGTCGACGTTGTGCAGCCAGACTTGGCGCGTTGAAAATTGAGCTGATGGCCAATAGGTGATTTTTTTGGCTGAGATCTGTTTTGATAAATGGATCATCTGATGAGGCACCGAAAAAGCCGGTTACATTGGCGACATCTCGATTGATCGAAAAATAGTCTAGGATGGTGCTAATGCCATTCATGGCATCTGCGTACATGTAATAGATGTGAGACAGCGAGAGAGCCTTGCTTTCAAGTTCATAATTCTGTGCTTTTTCAGGAAGAATTTTTTGCCAACCCACTTCTAGCCACAACATGGCCGACAGGCGAAGCGCATCATCCCGGAGTGTATCGCTGGGCTTGTTGAAATTAATGACAGATTCCTTGATGAAGCTTGCGCCAGCAGTGATGGTATATTGGCCATCTGTATTTTTCAGCTTCAGTATGTCAAATCCCTTGGCAGTCTCGTTGCGTGTTTCAAAAATATTCCAACTCACGTTGGCATCGGATGAGGAAGACCAACCGCCTCCGAACAAAGCAGTATTGCGGTCGATAATCCGTCTCAGATAAACGCCATTTTCATCTTTAGTATATCGGTCTTCTTGCCGTGCAAGACCTGCAAGAAAACTGGTGCTTGTAATGGGAGTGGATGTGCCAGGTGTGCTACTGTTTCCACCAGAAAGCAAATGAGCATCAAATGCGGAAGTTGATGCACCCAATCCAAATGCAGGAGTGACAGCACCGCCAATACGCACTTCACCCACGCGACAACTGGTGTAACCACCGTACCCCTCTAAGGATGCAACGGTATTGATGTAATATTGCCCACCAGCGGTACAGGCAAAAGACCATGGATTACTCATTGCCCCTCCTTCATTAAGCTAATTTGGGACATGGCATCGCGTTCGTTGAATTTGGGATCAAAGCATTTTGCGCCTTCGCCTTCAGCCTCACTGCCTTCTGGGTCACAGAGCCAACCATTCAGAACAACGAACAGTGAGACATCTTTGAATACAGAGGTTAAGTCTTCATCCTTGCCAAATTTGGTAACCGCCACAACAGAGAACACGCCCGTGACGGGGTCCACAGGTCGGCCGCGCAGATAGGCGCGTGCGCCTTCTTTCGCAAAGGAATTTCCAACGTCAGGGCAGCCCGCGGGTATCTTTCCTTCTTTGTCTTGGACCAAAAGTGGCGCAAAATATTTCCAGGAACTATAACGGGTATCACCTATGACTTTATTCTGAGTATTCTTGGCACAGACAGGGTGGCCCCCATTACTGGTGTCAGTCAAATTTACCATGTGATCCAGTTTTGATAAATCCAGACGTTCCTCTGGCAAATAATCATATTGGGCACCTTCTGCTTTGGGGACCAGCGGATCAGTGGTGAAGGTAATATGAAACACTTCATCCAGCGCGGGTGGCTTGCGATCCAATGTATTGGCAATATTATGCACATATGTGGGGCCCCAGAAGCGTAGCCCATTATTTGCAAATATCAATTGTCCGTTGGTTGAATATTTACCCTTGAGTGAATTGAGCTGCTGACGCTCACTTCTATTTTTGCACATGTTGTCACGTGAGCCATCAGGATAGTCGGCAGACTGATTGTGCATACCGGGGCTATCCCAACTGCCAGCTGATGCGTAGAAGAATGCGCAGACACCACGATGTTTATTAATATCATCAGGCCCCGTGCCTAACATATAGCCACGTTCGCACGGGTCTACCTGTTGGCATTCTGAAATCTGATATGGAATGTTTTCAGGATCTGCTTCTAGTGGACCTGGCCATGACAGCGCAGATGTATAGATGCGCAATCCGCTGCTTTGGAAATTGTCGGGCATTTTGTCCTGGGGATAGTCAAAGAAGATGCCACGTTTTCCTTCGGGTGCCATGCCATCATATAGCAGGCTGGTGTATGGAAAAAGGGTGTCATTGCCTGTGAATGTAGATGGGCGTGTGTCAATGGCACGGAAGACACCTGTAATGTCATCATTCTGTCCAGTCAAAACTGAGCCATCTTCGTTTTCAACGGTCATTTCATCAAATGGATCCAAAATCATAGCACCCAAAAAGACGAAGCGATCGGATTCTTTGGCGCGACCAGCCTTAATCAGGGCATCAATTTCATCAGATGATGCAACAGACGCCATTGATGGTGGGTCTGTGGCCAGGATGGACATGGTTTGTGTCAAGCGGAATACCATTTTACCTTTGCGTGGGTTGATGGTTGCTGTAACCAAAATTTTGATTTTGGATTCGGCCAGTGAGCCATCTGCGCGCTTTGCTGGTTGTTGTTTGGCATCCAAGTCAACTGCGGTTACCGATAGAACTGTTTCAAATTGCTGCTTGGCATCACCTTTTTTGGGATCCCGATGGAAATTAACACAACCTAAAAGTGGCATGTTGTCTGTTGTGTTGCCATGAGGATGCAAATCAATACCGTTGGGGTGAATGGCGACAGGGGTTTTGGATGTGAAGCAGCGTTCAGATTCTTGAATGGCATTGATCTTTTCACTGCTATCAAGCCAGTCAAAGTTACCCATATCATCACCCGATAGATCAACATTGGTGATGCGCATGGATTTTTCAGCCAGATTTGAAAGCTTCGTGTAAACGGCAACCGACGCATTTTCAGTTGTCGAGATAATACCCTTGATGGGGAAGTCAGAGTCATTGCCACGAATCTTGTCGCCAGTCGTTGTTACAAAGTGAACTTCCAATGGGGGAACTTCATGAACAGTTGTTGTGCCACGCAGTTGAATGCGGGTTGTGCTTTGCTGGGATGGCGATGATTCAACACGCACCAACAATAATGCCTGATCGAGTGCCGTATTACCAACGACATCATCTGCCGTACTCAACAAGTCTGTGGGTGTGTAGCTCACCACAATATAAGCAGCGATATCAGAATGAGGGGCCAGTTTTATGGGCAGCTTTTGTGGTGCTGTATGGCCCACAACTGAAGGATCTTTGCCCACATAAATGGCACTGGGGCTGACTTTGAATTGCGCAGTGGAATGGCTCTTGGCAATGTCCTTGATGGCCACAGATGTAATGGTTAACTCTTTTGTTCCCGTGTTGCGAATCACAATGGTTTTGGTGCTATTACCCATGGTGCCGCCCATCATGTTAATCCCTTGGAATGGTTTGGCGCCGGGGCGTAACAACAGACATGATTTATCTACTTCCCCAATGGGCAATTGGTTTTGATCAATTGTCAGGAGCTGGCAGGATTGTGTCGCGACATCCAGGCAGGGCTGACAGTGTGTGGGCGTGGCGTTGCCATCGCAACTCACAGTTGTGCACTGAAAGTAGGCCTGTTGTGTGGCAGGCGTTACTGGGACATCTGCAAATATGAGTGTGTTCGTGGTGTTGTCAGAAATTTTACCACTGCTATCCATGGCATGAATGCTGGGAACACCACCTTGCAGGCGTGCCACACCCACCAGTGAGAAATAGTCACTGCCCAAGCTGAGTGATTCCGTCACAGTGCCGGGTGCGGTTTTGATAACGGGTCTAAACGTGACTTGCACCACAATCGATTGTTGTGATGGTAGAGAACCCGTCATCTCACCGTTAATGGGGCGGATGTGGAATGAGCCCACAATGGGTGGAATTTGTAGTGGAATGGCTTGCTTGCTAATGTTGCGAATACGGAATTTGCTGCTGCCTTCGAATTGCGGGCCCACATCGGCATCGGTGTCTGGAATCAACACATTGGTGGCCACTTCCATCTGGGTGCCATTGGGAATGAGTTGTTCGTGTTGGCGACGATCGGTATCCGTGGTGATCTTGGTGACTTGTACCGTTGTGGGAAGTCCGCTGCCCACGCCACCGCATTCGGATAATTTGGGATCAATCTTACCCGCGAATGTGATTTGGAGTGTAGAGTCCAAAAAGTATTTGTCAGCTGCTGGGATAATGGATCCCAATACTGTACTGCCCACAAGGGTCATGCTGTTGCCGGTGGCAGGTGATCCATGAATGTCGGGCAGATCATCTGTGCCTTCTGCAACGCCAGTGGTCAGTGTCAGATTGGGAATTTTTCCGGTCTTGCCCAAAGCGGCAACAAAGAATGAAAAATTTTCCAAAGTGATATTACCGCTACTGTCTACGGCTCCTGAACCAATATTGTCTTTACCATCGGTTGTGCCCTTACCGTTGATGGTGATGGGTACTGGCAGACCATGGCCTGAAACAACAATGTCAGGGAATTCGTCGCCACGCAGTGTGGCCTTGATACCTTGCACTTGAATGGCAATAGGGGGCAGGTCGTCGACGCAGAGTTTCTCCTGACCTTCGGCACCATAACTCATGGTGCCGCGCTTTAATACCACACACAGGCTGGCATTAAATTTAATGGTGCAATTGCCACCCGGCAAAGGGGTTGCGGGGGCATCGATTGATCCGTTGGTCTCGGTTTCGCTGCCCGGAAAGTAGCGGGGTATGAAATCCTTGCCGCCACAGGCAGGTAATAGGGCCGCCAGGAGCGTCACAACGCATATATAATAGATGGGGCGTATATATCTCATAAGGGTCTAGGCTATTCTCGGCAGCTCGGGTCAAAAGTTGTGTGGGTTATGGCGCGGTGCGTGAATTGCCCCAAAAGGGGCGCGCAACTTTTTTGGCGGCCTGCCGACAATGGGGTAACCATGAAATTACCTATTTCCATAATTGGGATTGTTGGGATTTTGCTGGGCAGCCCTGTTTGGGCTGCCACGGACTCCGTTGCGGTCCCAGACAAGGCGCCTGTTGAAACCTGTCAGGCCAAACCATTACTTCACATTAAGCGCTGCGAGCTGGATCTGTGTTTGGATGAGTCCCCCTCAGGTGTTGTGGCAGGACACACCGTGATCACAGGAACAATTAAGGGGGGTGCAGCTGCAGGTATCTTGGCCTATGTGCAAAATGACCGCAGCAAATCAGTGACACATATTAATACTCAGAAATCATTGTTGGCAGATGGCACATTTGAAATTGCGGTGCCCTTGCCACAATTGGGCAGCTACACCGTGGTGATTCAGGCCATGCGATTGGTGGGTGGACCCCAAATGATTTCAGCGCGTGTGGCACGTATCCAAAAGCCTCACGATATGACGGCATCTGCTGTGAATATATCTCAGGCCAGTCCCGATGCGGATCATGTAGAAGTTACCGTTGATCTTGAAAAATCCTGTCGCGACCAAGCCAAATCAGGTGCAGTACAAAATTGTGATTTGATTGGATCTGAAACCGGCGCCACAACCATTGAAGTTGAAAATAAAGTGTCATCGGGTGCAACTGTTGTGCGTCGCAGCAATGTGGGTGCAGAGGGTGTGTATTCACTGTGTATGCCGTTGGGTAATGGGAGTAACGTATTAACAGTCAAGGTGTCGAGCGCTGCTGTGGAACCTTCACAAGTTTTGCATACGCAAACAGTGGCATACAACAAATTGGATCCAACTGTTGAATGGATTGATACGACACCTGGCAAGTTGCGGTTCAAAATTGCCAATTGGAAACCCAACACTGTATCGCCAACCTGCGACGGTGAGGTGGAGTTGGAATGGAACCGCGAAGTTGTAGTGAATCCTGAGACAGGCGAGAAAACGCGTGTTCAAAAAATTTGCCCCAAAAATGGGGAGTACAGTGTCGATAAATCTCCTGCTGTGGGTATTAATGAAATGGGAATTCGACTGCCCGGCGATAAAACGGGCCGCGAATTTCGCTACACCTTTGGGTGGGGCCGCGCTGTTTGGGCCAAAGACTGGATTCCATCTGCGATTGCCATGCGTGTGGATGGGGATGTTTTGAATCGTGAATTGCCAAACATGGTGAACGCATTTCTTACATCAGATAATTTTGCAGCGTTTGTGTCATCACTGTTGGGTCCACCCAAGCCTGCAACGCCTGACTCTTCTGAATCCGACATGGTGACATTGCAGCGTCAGGTGCGTGGCGACATCCCGGGTTGTACGGTAGGTCAAAAATCTCAGACGACATTGTCGGTGACGGAAAATCCAGAAATTGCAAATGCCTATGTCAATGATGTGAAGCTAGAGGATAACCGCTTGTCCATGGATGTGACATTGGAAGGTGTGACCATTAAGGCGAATTATTACAAAGATGCCGACAACTTTATTCCTCTGAAGATTGGATTTAAGTCGCTTCGCATTCAACCACAATTTGTTGTTGTGAATAAAGGTGAGAAGTCATTGGCGTTACTGACAGCACCCGAAGATGATTGCCAATTTAAGGACGAGAGCTATTGCAAGCATCAACCAGCCATTTTTCAACCCAAAGATTTTCGGGGCAATATCGATGGCGCGGGCGCGTTTGTGATGTGTGATGGTAGTTCAAATTTACTTTCGGAAAAAATCAAAGACCTTTGCAAGAGCGTTAATAATGTGGATGCCAAATATGGCATCATTAGTTCAAAAATTTTAGATGCCTTAAATGAAGCACTTTATTGTGATGGGTCTGCATTATTAACCACTCAGCTGTTTCGATCATTCATGCCGATGACCAAGGACTTCAATTTTCTGGGTCATCCCTATACATGGTCCATGAAGAATCAGGTGAATGCAGACTCGTTGCGGATCTCTCCAGATGGAATTCAAGTATCACTGAGCAGCCAAGTGGATGGTGGTGGTTTTTATTATTCAGCAGCACAGGCAGGGGCAAACTTGTTGGCACCAAAACAGCAATCCTTTGGCATGAACATTCGTGAAGACCTGATTAACCAAGCATTGGCGGCCTTAACAACAATGGGCCAGCCAGGTGAGGGGTTGCTGGATATCGATTTGGATGAAAGCACCTTTGCGTTACTGGGATTTGATTTTACAACTGAATGTGCAAAGATACCCACACCGACGCTTTGCAATCTGCGACCCATTGTTCAAAAGTTTTTTGGAACTGATCTGCCGATGTATGCAGGCGATCAACCATTACGTCTCCGCATTCGTGCCAATCGTACTTTGGCACCACGTCTTAGTGTGCGCCGGGATGAAGCCGGTACGAGTATTGTGGATTTCGATCTACCCAATCTTGAAATCCAATTTTTGGCACTTCCCGAAAACCCAACGGATGAGCCAACATCTATTATTACGGCGCGATTCACTGTGCTTTTGAGCCTGACAGTGGATGCTGTGCAAACCAATCCAAAAGACCCCTCCCAGCTTTCGATTGTCACGCATTTGCGGATGCCAGAAAGTCATGTCACCATTATGCCTGTGGATGGGAGTAACACCACGTTGGTGCCGGACCACGTGTTGGTGGGTAAGTTGCGGACGCTGATTTCATGGGGGTTGAGTGAATTTGGAAAAGAGGGAAGTAGTTTGCCTGCGATTACAATTCCCAAATCTTTTGCACTACCCAATGGCGCACTCACAGGAAGCAGCACATCACTTTTAGCGCGCTTTGGTCTTTCAGAAATTGAATTGGGTGATGGCCATTTGAAATTGGCAGCTGATCCTTTCGGCCATAGTATTTCTATTGCTGCAACGCCGATTATTCTGCAGACCTTAACCCAACAAGGTGTGACAACCACCCATCGCTGGGGCGAATAATTCGTCTCTATGTTTGCTTGACAGAAATGAAAGTGATCAGTAATACCCCGGCATGTTGAGCCTACCGATCCAAGAAGCCCTTACATTTGATGACGTTTTACTGCTGCCGCGCGCGAGTAGTGTCTTGCCCAAAGAGGCCAATACCTCGACGCGTCTGACGTCCAAAATTACTCTCGCCATCCCCTTGATTAGCGCCGCGATGGATACGGTGACCGAGTCCACCATGGCCATTGCCATGGCACAAGCGGGTGGTATCGGCGTTATTCACAAAAATCTGCCCATTTTTGATCAAGCCCGCAAGGTCGCGCGGGTTAAGAAGGCCCAAAGTGGTATGGTGGGTTTGCCCATTACCATGCGTCCCGACCAAACCATTGGCGAGGCCCTGGCCATGCAACAGCAAACCGGAATTTCGGGATTTATTATTGTATATAACGAAAAGCTCGTTGGTCTTTTGACCAATCGCGACATTCGCTCTGAATCCAACACCAGTAAAAAGATTAAAGAGGTCATGACACCGCTCGCGCAGTTGGTGACTGTCCGTGAAGGAACGGCGCGTACCAAGGCGATTGCGTTATTGCACAAACATCGCATTGAGAAATTACCGGTTGTGGATACCAAAGGTCATCTCAAAGGTCTCATCACCATTAAAGATATTATGAAGGCAAAGGACAACCCACTTGCCACCAAAGATGCACAGGACCGCTTGCGTGTTGCTGCTGCAGTGGGTGTGGGGGCCGAAGGCTTAGAACGTGCCGAAGCGCTGGTAGCTGCCGGTGTGGATTGTATTGTTGTGGATACCGCACATGGACATTCTAAGGGCGTGGTCGATATGGTGAAGACGCTTCGCAAAGAATATAAAGACCTGTCTCTTGTTGCAGGTAATATTGCAACGGGCGAAGCCGCCCTGGCGCTCATTAAAGCAGGTGTGAATGCGGTTAAAGTCGGTATTGGTCCGGGATCCATTTGCACCACACGTATTGTTGCGGGTGTGGGCGTTCCACAAATTACGGCTATCCACAATGTGGCAACTGTTGCACGCAAACACAAAGTGGCCGTTATTGCTGACGGTGGCATCAAGTACTCAGGCGATATTGTCAAGGCACTCGCGGCCGGTGCAGATACCGTAATGGTGGGGTCACTGCTCGCGGGTACCGAAGAGTCACCTGGTGAAACCATTTTATACCAAGGTCGTACTTACAAAATGTATCGTGGCATGGGCTCATTGACAGCCATGCAAAAGGGAAGTCGTGACCGTTATTTCCAAAGTGGTGTCGAAGCAGACAAGTTGGTTCCCGAAGGCATTGAAGGACGTGTTCCATTCCGAGGTCGAGTGGCAGAGATGCTTCACCAGTTAGTCGGTGGCTTACGGTCGGGTATGGGTTACGTAGGGGTTGAAACGATTGCCAAATTACAAACAGACAGCAAGTTTGTACGTATTAGTAATGCGGGTCTTAAAGAGTCGCATGTGCATGACGTGATCATCACACAAGAAGCCCCGAATTACCGAGTGGAGTCGTAAATAATGACCAGTAAAATTTTGATTTTGGACTATGGTTCCCAGTACACGCAACTGATTGCGCGACGTGTGCGTGAGTCTCATGTGTACTGCGAAATTCATCCCTGCACATGGACCATGACGGAAATTCGCAATTTTGAACCCACCGGTATCATTCTATCAGGTGGACCCGCCAGTGTTACCGATGCTGAAAGTCCTGTGACAACACCTGAAATTTTGGATTTGAAAATTCCAATTTTGGGAATCTGCTATGGTATGCAACTGTTGGCGCATACGTTGGGCGGCAAGGTTGAAAAGGGCGAGAGCCGGGAATATGGCCGCGCCGAAATGACCTTTGATGGGGTGTCACCACTCTTCGATAAGATTTCAGGTCCTGTTACATCGGTGTGGATGAGTCACGGTGATCACGTCACGGAAATGCCAAAAGGGTTTGAAGTGATTGGTAAGAGTAATGGGGCACCCATTGCAGCATTTGCCGATGAAGCACGATGTGTTTATGGTATTCAATTTCATCCTGAAGTGCGCCATACGCCCGATGGTGCTGCTATTCTTAATAACTTCCTGTTTAAAATTTGCGAATGCAAGACTGATTGGACCATGAGTTCATTTATTGACACTCAGATTCAAAAAATTCGTGAACAGGTGGGTGATGCCCATGTGGTTTGTGGTGTATCGGGTGGTGTAGATTCATCTGTTGCAGCAACACTCATTCATAAAGCGATCGGCAAGCAGCTTCATTGTATCTTTGTGGACAATGGGTTGTTGCGCAAAGATGAAGGCAAAAAGGTACCTCAGTTATTCCGTGATCATTTGCAGATTCCAGTTGAGATGGTGGATGCAAGCGAAACCTTTTTAACGGGATTAAAGGGTGTGATTGATCCTGAAGCAAAACGCAAAATTATTGGTACGATCTTTGTCGATATTTTTGAAAAGGTCGCACGAAAATTCACTAATGCATCCTTTTTGGCACAAGGTACATTGTATCCGGATGTGATTGAAAGTGTATCATTCAAGGGGCCATCGGCGGTAATCAAGAGCCATCACAATGTGGGTGGTTTGCCTGAAAAGATGGGATTTAAATTGGTAGAACCCCTGCGAGAATTGTTTAAAGATGAAGTTCGGGTTTTGGGTCGTGAAATGGGTATGCCCGAAGAACTCATTGGGCGGCAGCCATTTCCAGGCCCTGGTTTGGCCGTTCGCATTTTGGGAGACGTGACGACTGATCGCTTGGAGATATTACGAAATGCAGATGACGTCATGATGCAGGAAATTAAATCGTCAGGCTGGTATGGCAATGTCTGGCAAAGTTTCTGCGTATTACTTCCCGTAAAAACAGTGGGTGTGATGGGGGATTCACGTACCTATGAAAATGTGGTCGCGGTGCGTGCAGTAAGCAGTCAAGACGGCATGACGGCAGATTGGGTGCCGTTGCCCTACGATCTGCTGGGGAAAATTTCCAGTCGCATTATCAATGAGGTTAAGGGTGTGAATCGTGTGGTGTACGACATTTCATCCAAGCCACCGGCCACCATTGAATGGGAATAGCTATTTCTTCCATTCTGTTGTGTAATAAACGGACCCATCCTCTTTAATCATTCGAAAAACTAATTTTTTATCGGTTGCTTCAAACCATCCAAACCCAAAAAATGAACCGGTTGATAAGACACGCGGGTCCTTTTCATTCACAGAGTATAGATGTTTCCCCCCCGTACCCACAACCAACTGATCAATAGCACAATTTTTCCATGGTCCGCGCAGATGGGCAAAGGCATGATCATGGCCAGCCAGGACAACATCCACTTTGCCACAAATTACTGGGATAAGATTATCATTAATATCTGCGCTGTCATCTCCATGCGGGCCATTGCTAATAATTGGAATGTGCATGGCCAAGATTTTCCAGCGTGCGCGGCTTTTGGCGAGCGCTTGAGAGAGCCATTTCTGTTCGGCAGATTCCAATTGATGATCACCATTATTGATCACAAAAATTTCAATGGTTGGAGTTGCCGTATCATTTGGAAAGCGAGCACTGTAAAATCGCCCGGGCATATGCCAGCTTGGATCAATTTTTGAATAGTCAATTTGTGCGTCGACATTATTGCGTTCATCATGATTTCCAATCACTGCATAGAAAGGCAAGTTAAGTGCGGCATAAATATCTTTATAATAGTTTTTCCACTTGGGATCGTGGACGGATTTAACGCCATTTTCATAAAAGTTGTCGCCGAGTGCCACAACAAACTCGCAGCTATTGTTACGGCAATAACGTGTTGCAGATTGGGCGACTTCCTTTTGACTGTTTGTACCTGTGCCCCAATCGCCAAATGTAATGAACGTGACGGGTGCTCTAGCTGCTGACGCTGCAATCGATCCGAGGAGAATGACAATGATTACAGCGGGGATAACGTGTTTCATGAAGAAAATTTATTATAAAACCAGGCAATAAGGAGTCCACATACGCTACCATCGATAAACGCCCAGACCAATCCAATCAAACTACCAACAATGGTGGGGGAGTAGCCAATATAAACAGAGCTTAATGCACCAACGGCATCAGCACCCCAGTTAAACATGGCCATAATGCCCAGTGAGAAAACGCCGATTCCCCAGACCATTCCCAGTGCAAGTGCCAATGCGCGAACATTGAGTTTCATAATGCCTCCCTTGGTTGGTGTAAGAATGTCTTATCGAATGAGACCGTAAATTGCAAATGCAACTTAATCGTCTGTGCCTTCGGGTTTGCCATACAGGCGTCCCCAATTAACAACTAATCGGATTTGACCTTGTTGGTATGGATTTTGATTCATACTCAAGAACTGAACGCCAGCTTGTAGTTGAGCATAATCCCATGGTGCCACAATCATTCCTACTTCTGTACCCACACTATTTGATAGTGTTTGATTGCTCATCTGGTGAGCGCCAATAAACATGGAAATGGGTGATTTGGCGAGGTTTGCAAATACATTGAACGCATTGATGATCTGCCAAGACGGATTGCCGGGTGCAGGATTTGTAGCACCAGTTGGTGCAATGTTTATGACAAAACGAAACCAGTTGCGAATGAGTGCGACATCGAGCGTTGCACCTAATCGTGCACCGCTATAGCCACGTAGATATCCTGTGATTGTTGGTGCAATAGTGATTTGCAAATTTTCAAAATTTAGAAATCGCTGACGAATAATAACGTTAATATTATTACCGAGTAAAATTGTATCATTTGAAACACCATCAGGACTCAAATTGACTGCGTTAAAGAAGAGTGAAATGTCGGTGTTGTGAAATCCATTAGGTGCAAAGGTAAGCACTGCGGGTGTTTGACTGTTACCGCTCGCGTTACCATATCCTAATTCTGTTTCCAGGCAGGCTTCGCAAATAGTTTCGGGGCTAAACGTAAACGAAATACCAAAGTCATGAGTGGGATGGGGTTCCTTAACACGGTGGTGCCATGCAAATGCGGAAGCGGTGGGTATTCCACTCATACTCACTATAATGAATGTTAGAACTAAAATGAGGGTGCGCTTGGTCATTTCCTGCGCCGTATAACACTTCATGTATCCCGCGAGCAATGAAATCCCAGTTGACTGAAAAATAAAAACAATGTATAAGCGCGCCTCATAACCAATAACCCTGGAGGGGGAACAGTATGAAAAAGTCGTTCAAAGGAGCAGCAGTAGCAGCAGCAGTTGCCGGATTATTTATCGCAGGTAAAGCCATGGCTGCGGGGGCACCTGCAAATGGCGATGCGGCACCAACGCCAAGTGAAGCCAAAAAAGTAATGTGCTCAGGTGTTAACGGATGCAAAGGCAAGAGCGAATGCAAGTCTAAGGGCAATGGGTGCGGTGGTAAAGATGGCTGTGGCGGTAAAGACGGGTGTAAGGGAAAAAACAGCTGCAAGGGTAAGGGCATGATGATGATGACAGAAGACGAATGCAAAACAAAGGGCGGCACTGTCGCAAAATAATCATGAATGAATTTCCGTTTCTAGGATTTGGTGTGGGGCTTCGGCCGTGTCATTATCCGCATATTGTTGAGAATTGGCCGGACCAGGTGGACTGGTTCGAAATCATTTCAGAAAACTATATGGTGGATGGCGGAAAACCTCTGCATTTTCTAGATCGGATCAGATCGCGATACCCCATGGTGATGCATGGGGTATCCATGTCAATCGGTTCCACGGACCCGCTTGACATGGGTTATCTTGCGCGGTTGAAACAGTTGGCCGAACACGTTCAGCCGGCCTGGGTTTCAGATCATCTCTGTTGGAGTTCCACTGGAAAACATAGTGTGCATGACTTGTTACCACTGCCGTACACACGTGAAACTATCAGTCATGTCGTGGATCGCGTGAAACGTGTGCAGGAATTTTTAGGGCGTCGCATTCTGCTTGAAAATGTGTCGAGTTACATGGCGTTCAAACATTCTGAAATGCCGGAGTGGGAATTTCTGACTGAAATTGCGGAACGCGCGGACTGCATGATCTTGCTCGATGTGAATAATATTTATGTCAGCAGTTTTAATCACAAGTTTGATCCCATGACGTACATCAACTGGGTGCCAAAAAATCGTGTGGGCCAGTTTCATTTGGCGGGCCACAGTGATCACGGTACCTATTTGTTGGATACACATGACCATCATGTGAAAGACAAGGTGTGGGAATTGTATGTTGAAGCCCTAAAACGCTTTGGGCCGATTTCCACGTTAATTGAATGGGATGATCATATCCCAGAGTTTGAAGATTTGATGAAAGAAGTGGCGCGTGCCAAAACACAATACCAACACTATGTTGACCAAACCCAATCCAACGCTGACCGAGATGCAGGCCACACTGTGGCAGCTCATCACAGCACCTGAAAATGTGACGGATGCGCCCGTGTTCGTCGAAGGGGATCCTGAGCTTCCAGCTGTGGAGCGCGTGAATATTTATGCCAACATGTATTTCTTCCGGATTTTAGATTGTCTGAAAGAAGATTTCCCGAGCTTGGTTAAAATTTTGGGTGATCGTGAATTTCACAATTTAATTGTGCAATACTTGCAGGTCTATCCACCGACGCATTTTTCACTGCGGTATGTGGGGCAGCATTTATCAGAATTTTTAAAGGGGCGGGGTGAGTTGGCAGATCTTGCCCAATTTGAATGGGCGCAGATTGAGGCTTTTGATGCGGCCGATGCACAAGTACTTACACACGAAGATCTTCAAAAAATTCCTGCAGACGATTGGCCTGAAATGAAATTGCAGCTACACCCATCGTGTCAGTTGCTGCACGTCCACTATAACGTGCATGAGATTTGTCCAAACATTCAAACGCAAGAAACGTATTTGCGCATCTGGCGTCAAAATTTGAATGTCTATCATGCGGCCATTTCGGCTGATGAGTTTGCTGCACTTAAAGCAATTCAATCTGGTGCGTGCTTTGCCGATGTCTGCGCGCAGGTGGATGACGCTCACCAAGTAATGACCTGGCTTTCCGGCTGGATTTCCCAGGGGCTTTTAGTGCAATAACTTGCCGAATTGCACCCTTGCCAAGCCCCTGGCAGTTTTGTATCCCCAGTCCATCCATGACAACCGCTCAGCCCCAATTTGCGCATTTGCATCTGCACACCTATTATAGCCTCCTGGACGGGGCCAATGCTGTTGGTGCGTTGTCCAAGCGGGTTAAAGAACTCAACATGAATGCGGTGGCCATGACTGACCACGGCAACCTCTTTGCGGCCGTTGAATTCTACACCAAAATGAAGGACGCGGGTGTTAAGCCCATCATCGGTTGCGAAATTTATCTGATGACCCATGGCAACCATCTGGAAAAGACCTTGGGTAAAGAGGGGATTCTCTCGCACCTCACACTGCTTGCCGAAAGCGAAGTGGGGTATCGCAATTTGTGCAAACTCGTTTCGCGCAGTTATCTGGATGGCTTCTATTATAAACCGCGTGTGGACAAAGAAATGCTCGCTGCATTTTCAGAAGGTCTTATTTGTCTATCGGGGTGTTTGAAGGGCGAAGTTTCCAATCATCTTCTCAATGACCGCTATGAAGACGCCAAAAAGGCAGCGGAGTGGTACGCCAAACTTTTCAAAGATCGCTACTATATCGAGCTCATGCGCCACGACCTGCCCGAATTACAAAAAGTGGGGCCAGGGCTCATGCGCATTGCGCAAGAGTTGGGGCTGCCCGTTGTGGCCACGAACGACTGCCACTATCTAAAGGCAGACCAAGCCGGCGCGCAAGATGCGCTCATGTGCATTTCCACCGGCAAGGCCATCAGCGACGAAAAACGCATGAAGATGAATGTGGATACGTTCTATCTGCGTTCCCCCGAAGAAATGGCCGAGCTCTTTGCTGATTGCCCTGAAGCCGTTTCCAACACCGTTGAAATTGCCAATCGTTGTAATTTTGAAATGCAGTTTGGAAAATACCACTTCCCAAAATTTGAAGTTCCGAAGGAAAAGGATTTAGACACGGTGATGATGGAGCAAGCGCGCCAAGGTCTTAAAGACCGCTGGCCGCTTATTATGATGGATCATCCCAAGATGTCGCCTGAATTGGAATCACAATACTGGGCGCGCCTGGAATCGGAGTTGCAAATTGTCAAATCCATGGGCTTTGCAGGGTATTTCTTGATCGTGGCCGACTTTATCAACTACGCCAAGAGCCAGGATATTCCTGTTGGCCCAGGTCGTGGGTCTGCGGCGGGCTCATTGGTGGCATATGCGCTCAAGATTACCGACATCAATCCCATTCCCCACAACTTGCTCTTCGAACGCTTCTTAAATCCTGAACGCGTGAGCATGCCTGATATGGATATCGACTTCTGCATGCGTCGCCGCGACGAAGTGATTCAATACGTGAGCCGCAAGTACGGCAACGTCGGGCAGATCGTGACCTTCGGAAAAATGAAAGCCAAGGCTGTGATTCGTGACGTGGGCCGCGTGATGGGCATGCCATACGGCGATGTGGATCGCATTGCCAAGTTGGTTCCCAACACATTGAATATTACTTTGGAAGAAGCATTAGATGTTGAGCCTCGCTTGAAAGAGTTGGGTAAGAAAGATCCAGAGGTGGGTAAGTTGCTCGACATGGCGCATGTCCTCGAAGGTTTTCCACGTCATGCCTCAACACATGCTGCCGGTGTCGTGATCAGCGATCAGCCACTTGAAAATTTTGTGCCTCTGCTGCGCGGTCAACATGGTGAAGTCGTCACCCAATACGACATGAAGGGTGTTGAAAAAGTTGGCCTGATCAAGTTTGACTTTTTGGGTCTTAAAACGCTCACTGTGATTGATGATGCGATTCAGCTCATTAAAAAAACGCATAACAAGACCATCAACATGGCGGAGATTTCGCTGTCCGATCAAGCGGTTTATGACCAGCTCTCCGCCGGTAACACCCGTGGCGTTTTCCAGCTGGAAAGTAGCGGCATGACCGACTTGGTCATGAAGTTAAAACCCACATGCTTCGGTGACATTGTCGCGCTCGTCGCGCTTTTCCGACCAGGTCCCTTGGGCTCTGGCATGGTGGATGACTTCATTAACCGCAAACATGGCCGCACGGAGATTGTGTACGAGCTTCCACAGCTCGAAGATATTTTGAAGGATACCTATGGTGTTATTGTTTATCAGGAACAGGTGATGCAAATCGCCAGTCGCCTGGCCAACTACACCATGGGTGAGTCCGATATTTTGCGTCGTGCGATGGGTAAAAAAAATCCCGCAGAAATGGCGCAGCAGAAATTGCGCTTCCTCGACGGATGTAAAATTAATGATATTGACCCCAAAAAGTCGGAAGCCATGTTTGAACTCATGGAAATGTTTGCTGAATACGGGTTCAACAAATCGCACTCGGCAGCTTACGCGCTGGTATCGTATCACACCGCCTATTTGAAAACGCATTACCCAACGGAATATATGGCTGCGGTAATGACGAACGAAATGCTCAACACCGACAAAATCCTTGTGTATATGAACGATTGCAAGGACATGGGCATTGATGTCTTGCCGCCAGATGTGAATGAAAGTGTCGCTGCATTTTCGGTGGTGGGTGATCGCAAGATTCGATTTGGTCTAACAGCTGTTAAAAATGTGGGTGAGGGTGCAATCGAAGCTATCATTGAAGCACGCGCCGAAGGTGGCGCATTTGAATCTCTCACCGATTTTTGTCAGCGTGTAGACATGCGCCGCGTGAATCGCCGTGTCATGGAAAGTCTGATCAAGTGTGGTGCGTTCGATAGCATCCGAAAAGAACGTCATCTGTTGTGGTCCGCATTGGAAACCGTGTTGTTGCGTGCAGCCAGCCATCAAAAAGAAAAGGCGAGTGGGCAAGAATCCATTTTTGACATGTTGGGCCTAGATACAGGAAAGCCGCAAGATCCAGTGGATACGGATTCTCCCCCATGGCCTGAAAAGACGCTGCTCATTTATGAAAAAGAAGCCTTGGGTTTTTATCTGTCGGGTCACCCCATGACGGAATATCTGCCACTCCTAAAAACCTATGCGACCCATAGCACGTCAACGCTTGGCGATTTGGAATCCAAACGCGAAGTCCGCGTGGGCGGTGTTGTCGCGACGCTTAAGGAAATCACCACCAAGCGCGGTGATCGCATGGCATTTTTGGGCTTAGAAGATCTGGGTGGCATTGTTGAGGTGGTCGTGTTCTCAGATGTCTATGCTGCAAGTCTTGAAAAAATCAAAGACGGTCGCCCACTCATGATTATTGGCGTGGCAGAACCTGGTGAAGAGTCAGTCAAAATTCTTGCGAGCGAAGTGTTATATATTGATGAAGTGCCAGAGCACATGACCAAGAGTATTCACTTTAAAGTCAAAGCCTCACTCAGTGACGCTCAGCACTTGGAATCACTCAAAAAAATTCTGACGCAATTCAAAGGTCTATGCCCGGCATTTTTGCACTTGGTAATTCCCGACCAGAGTGAAACGGTGATGGCACTTCCGAAGGAATTGGCAGTGACACCATCCCGTGAGTTGATGCTTTCGGTCAACCAGTTGTTTGGCGGTAATGTCACCGAGTTTCAAACGATGCCCGTAAAGCCTGTTCAACAAAAACCTCAGTACCCTCGTAAATCAGGAGCCAATTAATGGTAAATAAACGATCTGAGCGGGTATTTGTCATTGGTGTTTCTGGCCCCAATCAAACACCCAAACAGATGCGGATTTCTCTCGAAGAAATGGCCCGTCTCATTCACACCGCTGGTGGCGAAGTGGTTGGCCAGGTGACACAGGCCATGCGCCGTTTTGACCCTGCAACACTTGTCGGTCCTGGTAAGCTAGAAGATATTGTCGAACAATTAAGCCACATGGATGTCGATATGGTGGCGGTCGATTGCCCACTGACGCCCGTTCAATTTCGAAATCTGGAAAAGGAATGTGGTGTGCGTGTTGTGGATCGCACGGGCGTTATTTTAGACATTTTCGCGCTCCATGCGCGTAGCCGTGCCGGAAAGTTGCAAGTAGAAGCCGCGCAACTGGCCTGGCAGCTTCCACGGTTGACAGGGAAGGGCAAAGAGCTCGGCCAACAAGTCGGTGGTTATATTGGGATGCGTGGGCCTGGTGAAACAAAACTCGAAGTCGATCGCCGTCGTATTCGCGAACGCATGACACGGCTTCGCCGTGACTTGGCTGAACTTGAAACCGAGCGTAATGCGATTCGCGCCAAACGCGAAGCCACACAGATTCCCGTGATTGCACTTGTGGGTTACACCAATGCAGGGAAGTCCACGCTATTAAATCGCTTAACTAAGTCAAAGGCACTGGTAGCAGATCAATTGTTTGCCACGCTGGATCCCCTGATGCGTCGATTAAAACTTCCCAGTGGCCGTCATGTTTTGATTACCGATACTGTGGGATTTATTCGAAATTTGCCACATGAACTTATTGAAGCCTTTAACTCTACGTTTGAAGAGGTTGCGCGCGCAGATTTGTTGCTGCATGTCGTAGATGCATCTAGCCCGGATGCCGGCCAGCAATTTGTAACCGTTAAAGAAGTGCTTTGGCAGCTGAAGATGGATGAAACCCCACAATTGGTTGTGGCTAATAAAATGGATGCGGCCCGAAAGCGCTTCAAATTGTGGGGTGAGAAGGCAATCCCAGTATCCGCTGTGACAGGTGAGGGGCTTCACCGATTATTGCGTGCTATAGATGACGCCTTGGTAGGTGACATGACGCCCATGAAATTGCGGATTCCTTACGTGGCGTCTAAATCAATTCCTATATTGTACGAACATGCGCGCGTCCGCAAAGTGGCCTACCGTCAAAAATGGGTGACAGTCGAAGTGGACGTCCCTGACTCTCTGATCGCCCAATTTAAACCATTTTTACATAACTAGCTGATTACAAAAGGAATAAACCCTAGGCGAAATGTACGGGGTGCACAAAATACACAAAAATACCAGCTGGGATTAGAAGCGAAGGACCTGTTCAACGATCTGGTTTTCATCCACGGTAAAGTTAATCCATTTTTTGAGCAAGACTGCGGCATCTAGATCAAAATATGCGGCTTCCATATAATAGTGACCTGGGGGGATGTCGTAATCCTTCCAATTGTCAGTGGTGGTACCTGAATATAGTGGACGGTCCGAACGATAGGTAAAGACCGAAAATTCACACTGCAGCACCACGTTGTTTTCTCCGCGGCAAATCACTTTGAGCTTTCCGGATGAAAACACGGCTTCTTTGGTGAGTGGTGTGCCAACCTTGATATCCACATCATGAAACCACACAGTGGGTTTTGGCGTGGTGGTGGCGTTTACATCTTCACCCATAAAGTCGTAGAGGCCTGGTGTCAGATAGAATGAGGCCCAGTCATTTTCAGACATGGCTGCACCCAACGGTTCATCTGTTCCAGAGCGATACACTGTAAATTGCGTGACAACAGGTTGTTCCTTGACATTGCGGCCACGCAATTTGATTTCACCAAGCTGGAAGTTGGCTTCCTGTGAAACTGTTTCACCTTCTTTGACTTCAATATTATTCCATACAACGGTAGGGGCGGGGCTGATATTGGCACCTGTATTGGTAGCGACAATGTCATATTTACCTGGGGGCAGATAAACGAGTTTTTCCTTATCTTCACTGGTAGCCTTTGCAAGTTCGGCTGTTTCGCCTGCCTTTCGAATCGAGAAGTCGGTATGAACACCCTTACCTTGAGTGTCTTTTCCAAAGAGCTTGAGACCACCAGAGGTGAGCGTCACAAGTTGTTGACTCATTTCACCACCTGTAACCGGGGTGTTCTCCAACTTAATTCCGGTCAGGCCTTGGAGATCTTCATCCGTTACATCCATATAAAAATCATAGTTTCCGGGTGGCAACTCAATAGGTGTACCATCTGGAGCAAGATCACCTGAGGCAAGAACTTCATCTGGCTTGCCGACTGGGGTTACTTTGTAGGTACCTGCTAAAAAACCCTTCTCAGGATGTTGTAGGCGAATTAAAAATTGCCCTGTCTGGAATTTAAAGATGCTTTCCGTTGTTGTGCCTTCTTTGACTTCAAGATTGGTTGAAACTGCAGTGAGATGTAGCCCATTAACATCAGTCATTTCAGCACTAACATCATACACGCCCGGCGTGAGGGCAATGGTCTGTGGTTCAGGTCCTGTCATGAAACTGGGAACAACTGGTTCACCTCCAGCCTTGTTAATCTGGAAAACGGCCTTGGTGGGTGAACCCGATTGATCCATGGCACCAATGGTCAGATTTCCCAGTTGCAACTGTACAATCTGTTCGGCACGTGTAGTGTTTTGCAAGTCCACACCCGTGACTTTTTTAGATGGCTTCACGGTCTCTGGAGAATCAGTATATTCCACACCAATGTCATAGGTGCCTGCTGGGAGCTTATAGAACTTGATGCCTGTTACCTTGTCTCTCTGGACAATTCTGTCAGTACCACCTTGATAGACCGTAAGAGTGGCGGGAATAGGTGTGGCCCCCGCAACAACTTTAAGGCGCAAGTTATAAGGGTAATTGGCGTAAATTGCCTGTTCCAAGTCGTTGCGAAGTTCAAATTCGTTACGTGCCAAGTAAAACTGACCATCTGATGATTTTGCAATGCATGTCAGTCTTTCTTGCGCTCGGTTATCGACGTCAAATCCAATGACATGAATAATTACCTTTTGAGGAGACTGATGAAGCTGCAGAGCGGTATTACAGGGGTCTTGACCACAGGTGTCGTCTCCATCCGAAATCACAATCATCAGGTTATCTGTATCATTATCTGCTACAGGGAAATCATTTGCCGCTTGCTGCATGGCATAAGCAAGTGGGGCACTTCCTTTAGCAGACAGTTTGTCGGCAGCACTTGCCCATGTGGTGGCATTAATCGCGCTCAGCGGCACCAAGAGCTGACTATCTTGGCAGTTCTTCTCTTCAGGTGAGGATGTGTTACCAAATACGCGCAAGCCGATCAGGCGTTGGGTATCGGTGGGGAAGGGTTGTGTTGCCAGGTCCTTCAGGATCTTGCGTAAGAGTTCAATCTTACTGAGAGCTCCCATTCCAGCATTCATACTGCCTGAGCCATCAACTACGAGCTCAACGTTGGTTTTGGCTTTAACGGAAGTGGTGCTTGCTACTTGGGAAGATGTATTGCCATATGAATCTGATGGGGTCTGCTGCTGCATTGGGGCCAGATGAGTAGACGGTTGCGATTGTGTAACATCTGTGGTTTGTGCCACTTGAATGGGAGGAGTTGTAATCTTTTCAGCGGGCGCAGACGGTTTTGTATTGGGCACTGCAGCGGTTTTCTTTCCACCGCATGCGGCAATCATCGTACATAAAATTATACAACCCACAAATCGTTTCAAGGTTCCCCCACCTCGTATCTTAATGGCGTCTGAGTATCAGAAGTTGGTATCTACATAAAGCCAAAAGTGTGAAACCAGCATATGATTCAGTCAGTCACACAAAAAAAGTAGAGTTCGCATCAAAAAAAGTTGCCAACATCCGAATTCATAACTATAATTTGAAAAAGATTCGGAAATCATTTTGGCAACATTTCTGCTTGACATTTTTTTTGGGGGTTCAGTGAATATTTTGGGGTTATCAGCACAAGCATCATCACTCGCAACGGCGACATACGGTGCAAGCATGGTGGTGGTGGGTTTGTTGCTGGTGAGTAGTGCGGTGATCGTACGTTGGAAGCGACTTCGTGAATTTGGTCTAAAGCTTTTTTCGCATACTAAAAAGAATTCAATCACACCCGTAGTTAACCGCTGCATTGCCCAGTTAATGGATGAACCCAGTGCGCGTCGCCGTGTGGTGTCTATTTTAGAGCGATTATCTTCAATGTCTCATACCGCCGATGCATCACTTATCTCGCGCGATGCAGCAAGCGGTCGTTGGGAATTGCAGCACTGTGTTGGCGGTCGCCCGATGTCGTGTCAGATGGAGCTTTCTGAGCAATTTCTAGAATGGCTTCAAAAAAATCCGCGTATGATTAGTCGGCGTCTGTTGGTTGAGGACGGTCGTTGTGCAGGTGTCAAAGGGCCCGGTTTGCAATATTGCGTGCAGTTCCACGCGAATTGGATCGTGCCATTGATGATGGGGCAAAAGCTGATTGCTGTTATTAACTTGGGGCATACTGAAGAGGGTGATCTTGTTCCACCAGAAGCTGCTTCGATCATAGATCGTCTACGCCCTTTTATTGCACTGTGCATCCATGATGCTCAGCTTCAAGAGCGTATGGAGACTCAGCAGGAACAGTTAGATAATCAGCATAAACTTAAATCACAGCTGCTTTCTAATTTGTCTCATGAGTTGCGAACACCGGTGCATAGTATCATTGGTTTGTCGGATGTTTTAAAAGAAGGGCAGCTACCAGAGGGTGCGACTGTTGAACAATATGCCAATATGGTAGGAGACGCTGGTCGTCGTTTGATGGGGACGCTCTCAACAATGATTGACCTGGCCAAGCTTGAAACCAATAACATTACACTAGATGTGCGCCGCGTTAATTTGAACAATGTCATTCGTAAGTTGGCAATGGAAGCCCATCCAGACCCCCGTGTGAAGTTGGACGTGCGTTTGCCTGAGGAATTGGGCTATGTGTACGGAGATGCGCAGTGGATTGAAGTGGCAATTGGGCAACTGATTTCCAATGCCACCAAATTCACGACTCAAGGTGAAATTGTGCTGGATGTGAAGCGTAGTGGTGAAATGCTCAAAGTGGGTGTTCATGATACTGGTGTTGGAATTCCTAAGGAACGTCTGCCAGACATTTTTGAAGGGTTTGTACAGGCTTCAGAGGGTGTTGGCCGCACATTTGAAGGTAGTGGTTTAGGTTTGGCAATTACGCGAAAAATCGTTGAGCTTCATGGGGGACGTGTAGCAGTTGATAGTACCCCCGGAAAAGGGAGTCATTTCTACGTGACACTACCCTTAAAACCCACCCGGGTACAGGCTCGAGAATTGCGCCCTTGCGTCAACCATTAAGTGTTGCTTTCCACCCCCTCCTTTGTTAGCAAGCTCCGCTTTATAAACTAGCCGCTAAAGGACTAATTTTGATGCAGTTTCTGTTCACAATTGCCATGATGCTATGCCTCGTTGTGACAGGTGCGTTTGCGCATGCTGAGGAATCACTTCGTGAGGAACAGCTCACTATTTACCGTTCGCACCTTCATCAATCCCCGTTGTCACGCCAAACTCGGGTGCCAGAGGGGACAGTTATCCGTATGACTGTGGATGATTGTATTCACTATGCGCTAAGAAGTAATCGCAAAATCATGTCTACTGACTATGCGATTGCTGCCGCAGAGGCTCAAGAGCGTGAATCTCATGCTTTGGGTAAGCCAGTAGTTGATTATGAATATGGGACTGCACCAGCGCCCCGTGATGCGACACGTGCGATACAGACATTTTTTACAGGGGACTGGGTTTGGGCAAACCGAGTGAAGTTGGGTATGGGAATTCCATTAACGACTTTTGGAAAACTGACAACTGCTTCTGAGCTTGCTCAAAGTGGTATTGCAGCATCGCGAGAGCGTCGTGCATCTGAGCAGGTACAAGTAGTCTCAAAGATCCGTCAATTGTATTATGGTATTCAAATGGCAGAAGAAGTGCGTAGTTTGCTTTTGAATGCAATAGATCGTCTATCAGATGAAATCAAAACTGCTGAGAGTCAGGATACGGATATTGATGGTAAAACCAGCGAAAAGTATTCTCCGATTGATAAACTGCGTATGCAAGTTTTTCGGGCTGATTTGGAAAAGCGGCTAACAGATGTGCAAGTAAAGGAAGAAGTGGCTCTCAATGCACTCAAGATTCAAATGGGATTGCCTATGACAGCAAATTTTGCACCGACGGGCGCATTGGCACCTGTTAGCGTTAAAATGGATACATATGATGCTTATATTAGTCGTCTACGCGCAGATCGGCCCGAGTCGCATCTTGTAGATTTGGGCGTCGAGGCCAAGCGTTTGGAACACCAATTGAGCAAAAGGCAATTGCGACCTGATGTTGGGTTTGGTGCATTCCTTGAAGCTGGTCGTACGTTACCATCAGTGCAGAATCAGGGCACAAATGACCAGTTTATTAATCCGTTTAATTTTACCCGTGCAGGAGTGGGCTTTAAATTGTCTGGTCGCTTGGATATCAATTCAGCGATAGCTCGAATAAATAGGACCGAAAGCGAATTCTATAAGGTAAGTCTGGAACGAGATATGGCAAAGGAAGGGTTAGAACTCGAAGTGAAAGAAGCGTATTTGCGTGTTAAACAAAGTGAAGAGCAACTTAAGCGCACAGAAGAAACCAAAAAACTTGCGCGACAGATGGTATTCCTGTCAAAGAGCAATCTGGATTTAGGGATTGGTGAAAAATCAGAGTACGTAGATGCGCTACAAGTGATGTTGCTGTCACGTAGCCAGTATTTGGAGTCGGTTTTCAACTACAATAGTGCAGTAGCACAGCTTGATGAAAAGGTGGGATACGTGCCGTATGGTTTGGACGATCGTGAGCGTGTACCGCTTCAATTGCCAAAGAAGGCGCCGGCGAGCGTCAAGGAGTCTGAATGAAAAAGCAAGTAATCTTGATGGGTATGATTGTCGGAATCTTTGTTACAGCGCAGGCTAATGCGGGTATTTGGAATGACTATGCCGCACCATGGTTCAAATTTAAGGCAGGTGACACAACTCCAGGATCAGCTGCACTGCAAACACCAACCGAAGCAGTGAAAGATTTGGACAAGAAGTTAGATGATTATCGTACAGGTGATAATCTAACTTTGGCAGAAAAGGAACATAACCGAAAGATCAAGGAAGACATTTTGCACACTATTTTTGATGTGCGGGAACTGTCGCGTATTGCGCTTTCTAAGCATTGGAACAATCTAACACCTAAAGAACAAAATGACTTTGTAAATTTGATGATTGATCTCCTGATGGAAAAGGGAATTTTGTCAAAGGAGCAGGGAAAGAAGGACGCAAAGTCAGACAGTGTTTATAATGTGCAGTATAAAGGGGATAAATACCTCGATCCCAATAAAACACGGTCTTTGTCACGCACGTTGGTGGTTGTAAAGGGACAGGGGTCGCCAGTTGAGTTGGACTATAAACTGTCGTTGGAAAGTGGTAATTGGAAAATTTATGATGTGATTGTTGAAGGTGCAAGTCTCATGGAAAATTATCGCTATCAGTTTGATGCCATCATTTCAAAAAATGGTTACCCCGATTTGGTGGGGCGCATGCAGCGTAAGTTGAATAGTTTTAAGTCAGATAAGACAAGCGGTACTTAATCCATGTATAAGCGATGTATCATGATTTTGGCAGATGGAGCACGTGCTGATCGCGTATCAGCGCATCTTGCAGCTGGTCGTTTGCCTAATATTCAAGAAATATTTCTGAAAACTGGTAGCTATCATGAAGGCACAACTGTTTTTCCTTCAACGACTGGGCCAGCCTATTTTCCATTCTTGACGGGATGTTATCCGGGAACTGTGAATGTGACCGGTATTCGATGGCTGGATAAAAGGCAATTTGCCAAGCCATGGTTTTTTCCAAAACGTCGTCGTAGTTATGTGGGGCTCGAAACCTTTTGGATCAATCATGATATGGATCGTAGTATCGAAACGGCATTTGATATTTTTCCTCGTTCCTACAATATCTTCAATTCGGTTAATAAGGGTGTAACATTTAGCCATAATAAAACTTGGCTCATGCGGCTTTGGTATTGGTATTATGCTCATTTAACAGATCGTTGGTCGTTGGTTGAGCAAGCCGCTTGTGAGAAAGTCTTAGACGTGATCAAAAAGCCGTTTGATTTTTGTTTTGCGGTCTTTCCGGCAATTGACGAGTATTCACACCTATCGGGTCCACTTTCAAGAGCAACCGACGATGCCTATTTTAAATTAGATGACTATATGGGGCAGATTCGTGATGCCTTGGCCAAGAAGGGCCAGTTGCAAGACACATTGATTTGGTTGATCAGTGACCATGGATTTTCAGCCACACATACCCATTTTTGTGCGAATGAATTTTTAGAGGAACGCGGGATTCGTACGTTCTTTTATCCGCTCATCTTTAAGAAGAATTGCATAGCTGCCAATATGATGAGTGGTAATGCCATGGCTCATCTATATTTTAAGGATCCATCGGGGTGGAATAAATCTGTGACACTCAAGCGGCTAGTCGATCTGTACGGTACGATGGTAGATGATTTGGTGCGCGAACCCGCGGTGGATATTTGTGCAGTGCGAGGTGAGGAAGGTGCCATTGAAGTGTTGAGTAAGCGTGGTCATGCCACAGTACGACGTAATGGAGATCTTATTAGCTATGATGTACAGACTCAGGATCCATTTGGATATGGTAAACTACCAAGTATCATGAGTTCTCAGGAATCGCTGAGTCGGACCTATGGTACGGATTATCCTGATGCGCCGTATCAATTAGGTCAGCTTTTTCAGTCAGATCGTACGGGTGATATTGTGATCTCGGCAGCGCCAGGATACGACTTACGGCGTGATTATGAAGTGCCCGAGCACCATGGATCGCATGGTGCATTGCATCGGGATCATATGTTGATTCCCATAGGATGCAGTGCAAAATTGACGGGTGATGTTATTCGCAGCGTCGATGTGTTTCCCACAACGCTTGCACTGATGGGGCAGGATATTCCGCTGGATATTGATGGTGTTTCCAGGGTTTAAATCCATTTTTTTCCCAAGTATTGCCATCCCTAACGCGCTGTGTTAGCCGCCTGCCAGTCGTTTATCTATATATATAGGGGAGCTTTTCATGAAAATCGGTATTCTTCTCAAACAGGTCCCAGATACAGAGACCAAAATTCAGCTTACCGCTGACAAAACCAGCGTTGATACCAGCGCTGTCAAATGGATCGTGAATCCATATGATGAAAATGCAATTGAAGCAGCTATCCAGTTAAAAGAAAAAAAAGGTGGCGAAGTCATTGTGTTTTCAATGGGCCCAGCCCGTTGTGTGGACGCCATGCGTACCGCGTTGGCCATGGGTGCGGATCGTGCTGTGCGCGTGGATACGGCGGACGGGGAATGGGATAGTTACACCACCGCCGTCGCATTGGCCGAAGCATTGAAGGCTGAAGGCGTGGAACTGGTATTCGCTGGTAAGCAAGCCATCGATGACGATGCCTCTCAAATGGTGCAGTTGGTTGCCGAGCGAATGGGGGCAGCGAGTTTGGGTATCATCGAAACCTTCGAACTATCTGAAGATGGCAAATCCGCAACTGTGACTCGCCCTGTTTCTGGCGGTACCAAAGAAATCATTCAAGTGACATTGCCAGCAGTGTTTGGTTGCGACAAGGGTCTCAACACCCCGCGCTATGCATCGCTTCCTGGCATCATGAAGGCAAAAGCCAAACCAGTGGTTGAAAAGAAGGGTGCTGAACTCCTGGGTGGCGAAACAATCAAGATTAAGAAAATGGGATACAGCCTTCCCCCCGAGCGTCAGCCGGGTCGCAAACTCACTGGGTCACCCCAAGAGTTGGTGGACGGACTTGTGAAATTCCTGAAGGAGGATGTAAAAATCATATGATACTTATCGTCGCGGAATACCAAGCAACAACTCTCAAATCCTATAGTGCTGAACTTGCAACTGTTGCCAAAAAACTGGGCGACAGTGTCGAAGCAGTTGTCTTCGGTGCCAAAGGCGCCGATGCCGCTAAAAAGTTGGGTAACTATGGGGTGAGCAAAGTCCATGTATTGGATAACGCTGCACTCGAAAAGTTCGAAGCCGACGGCTATACCAAAGTGCTTTGCGATTTAATTACATCTGCCAAGCCTGCGATGGTCTTGGCAACAGCATCACCTTTGGGCAAAGAAATTATGCCAAGGGTTGCCATGCGTAACAAAACAGGCCTCATTGCGGATTCTGTTGCCTTGGACATGAAAGACGGCAAGTTGGTCGGGCGTCATCCCATTTATGCGGGTAAAGCGCTGGTCGACGAAGTCGTTGAAGGCCCATTGGCAATGGCGCTGGCACGCCCCAATGCGTTTTCTACTGAAAAAGTAGGGGATAGTGATGCTGAAATTATGGTGGTTGCAGCAGATCCTGGAACAGAACGCTGCGTCGTCAAAGAAGTGAAACAAGCTGAACAAGGTGATGTGGAATTAACGGAAGCGAATGTTGTTGTTTCGGGTGGTAGATCCCTAGCGAGTGCAGATAACTTTAAAATCATTCGCGACTGTGCCAAAGCGTTTGGCGGTGCAGTGGGTGCATCACGTGCTGCAGTGGATGCGGGTTATATTTCGCATGATCATCAAGTGGGGCAAACAGGTAAAACGGTTAACCCCACCTTGTACATCGCATGTGGTATCTCAGGCGCCATCCAGCACATTGCCGGAATGCGTACTTCAAAATATATTGTCGCAATCAACAAAGATCCCGAAGCGCCCATTTTTAGCAAGGCGGACTTGGGGCTTGTGGGTGATTTGTTTGAAATTGTTCCGTTGCTAACCAAAAAAATTCAAGAAATTAAAAAGAGCGAATAGGAGACAACATGGCCGCACAGGGTGGAGACTTTTTACTAACGCCGTTGAACGATGATTACATTTTTATCCCAGATGAGCTGGACTCCACCGTTAGAGAATTGGCGGATGTGACGGTTCAATTCATGACCAAAGAAGTGATGCCGCTTCTCAAGGACATTGAAGATAAAAAACCGGGCGTCATGTCCAACCTGCTCAAAAAGACCGGTGAGTTGGGTCTTTTGATGGTTGAAGTTCCTGAAAAATACAGCGGGATGGGAATGGGGAAAGTAACCGCCACAGCCATTTCTGAAAACGTGACCCACGATGGGTCGTTTGCGGTTGCCTTTATGTGCCACACGGGTATCGCAACTCTGCCAATTCTTTATTATGGCACCGAAGACCAAAAGCAAAAATATCTACCAAAGCTCGCGAGCGGTGAATTTCTAGGTGCCTATGCATTGACCGAACCTGGTTCGGGCTCCGATGCGTTAGCTGCTAAAACCAAAGCGGTTTTAAGCCCTGATGGTAAGCATTACATCTTAAACGGTGAAAAAACATTCATCACCAATGGTGGCTTTGCTGATCTGTATACAGTCTTTGCAAAAGTGGATGGCGAAAAGTTCACCGCATTTTTGGTGGAGCGCACGATGCCCGGTGTTTCAACGGGACCCGAAGAACACAAGATGGGGATTCACGGTTCCAGTACTGTGCCACTTATTTTACAAGACTGCAAAGTCCCAGTAGAAAATGTGTTGGGTGAAGTAGGGCGTGGTCACAAGATTGCCTTCAATATTTTGAATGTTGGCCGTTGGAAATTGGGTGCGGCTTGTGTGGGGTCATGTAAACGCCTATTTGAGATTACAACCAAATATATCACGGAGCGTATGCAGTTCGGCAAGCCACTTTCCAGTTTTGAACTAATTCGCAATATGGTGGCCAACAGTGCCATCAAGACCTTTATGATTGAGTCAATCGTATATCGCTATGCAGGCATGCTCGATCAAATTTCAGCATCATTAGATCACAATGCCGATGACTTTTACTCCAAAATGCTGAAGGTGATTGAAGAATTTGCCATTGAGGCTTCCATTGCCAAAGTCTACGGCTCTGAAGCGCTCAGCTTGGTGTCCGATGACGCCGTACAAATGTTGGGTGGGTACGGTTTTATCGAAGATTATTCTGTCGCGCGCTTCTACCGGGATAACCGTGTCAATCGTATCTTTGAGGGTACTAACGAAATTAACCGCATGTTGATTTCAGGAACACTTTTGAAGCGCATGGTGGCGGGTAAGATTGATTTCATGACTAGTTTGCAAACTGTCTTGGACCAGCTCAAAACAGGATTCCCCACAACGGATTCCAAGAAGCCGTGGGCTGCATTCCAAGACCAAGTGGAACGTTACAAGCGTCTAGCGATCTATTTTGGCGGTGTGGCAGTGAATAAATATGGGCCAGCCATTCAAGAGCACGAAGGCGTGTTGGCAGTGCTCGCGGATTGTATTACAGCAGCCTATGTCGCAGATAGTTCAATGCGTCGCTTACTTAAGCTGCGTACCAATGCAGGTGACCCCAAGTGTAAAATCCCTGCAGATATTGTTTGTACTTACTTGGCAGAGCGTCTGCCACAATTGCAAGCGATGGTGGAGCAATCGCTTATATCCATTGCAGATGGCAACAAAGAGGAATACCTGCCGTACTTGAAGGCCATGCGTCGCTTGTGCCCACAGATGTCGTGGGATTGTCAGGCGGCCAAGGGTCGCATTGCGGAAGCCATCATTACCAAACATTCCTACGCCTGGTAAAAACTCCCTCTCCCCTGGGAGAGGGTTGGGGTGAGGGAGATACCACACATGCCCGATTATATTGCCATTGCAGGTAACATGGGAGCAGGGAAGTCTAGTCTGGTAGATTTCTTGTGTAAAAAGTTTGGCCACACCCCTTTTTTTGAACCCAATGACTTAAATCCATATCTGGATGACTTTTATAAAAATATGGACGGTTATGCCTTTCAGTCCCAGATGTTTTTTTTGATTCAAAAGTTTAAAATTCACCAGGAAATGGCTGCAGACACAGGCGGGGCAGTGCTTGTTCAAGACCGCACCATTTTTGAAGATGCTGAAATTTTTTGTACCAATTTATATCGTAGTAAAAAAATGGCCAAACGGGATTACGAAACCTATATGGCCATGTATCAAACAATTCTAAACGCCATCCCGCGCCCCAAGGTGCTCATCTATTTGCACTGTTCCGCGCGTACACTGATGCAACGCATCGCACGACGTGGTCGCGCCAGTGAAATGAATGTACCTGCGGACTACATCAAGCAACTCGATAAATTGTATAAGAAGTGGATCGGCACGTACACCATGTCATCTGTTGTGACAGTCGAAACTGAAAAGATCGACTATCTCGAAGACTTTATCGAACAAGAACGTATTGTCAGTCAACTCCGGGAATATCTCTAGCATTACATAAAATCGATTATCCGAAGTTCGTCCATTAGCACACGCCATCGTCTGGCGACCAAACCCCAGCAGGCGTATGGCGCAGTCGCTCTGGCGATTCGTCGGCAAAACGGTCGCGGACTAATCGCCGTTATCGATCCTTCCCCTGTCGGCTGATAGCGGCGTTAGCCGCTGGCCGTTTTGCTTTCCTCATTCGCCGCGCTCCTAAGCGCGCCTGGGTGAACGCCTGCTGAGGTTTGGCGCCTACCGCTGGCGCGTAATGATACTTCACTCAAGTGAGCTCGCCATTTCATTCGGAGACCTACGTTGTACTGAGTATTAAGGCGTGCTTATGAGCGTAGTCGTATGACGATGGCAAAAATACCATTGGCCACCGAGCTTGAAGGCCGACAAGCAGGAGGACATTCAAGCTCGTTTTGTGGCCAAGGCATTTTTGTCGAGTCATGACGGAGCGATTACGCCACTCAGTACAACGTAGGGTCGGAGGATGAAATGGCGAGTGAGCAGGTCGGAAAAGTCATCTGGATTCTGAACGAAACTAAGACGTATAATCGATTTTATGTTTACTGAGAAATAGGCGCAGGTGCTGCTTCGGCTGGCGCTGCTTCGGGCTGCTGGTTGGGGTAATTGAATTGCACTTTAGGTGCTTCAGTTGCCCCTTCAGCAGCTTTGAAAAATTCGCGATCGCCTGGCTGATGGAAGAACGTTGCTAGAATATTATTGGGGAATGATTTGGCAAAGGTATTATATTCCTGAACGGATTCGTTGTAACGTTTGCGTTCAACCGCAATGCGGTTTTCAGTGCCTGCCAGTTCATCTTGTAGCGCCATAAAGTTTTGGTTGGCCTTCACGTCCGGATAGCGTTCCACTGTGGCCATCAATGTCATGAGGGCTCCGGATACAGCCTGGTTGGCCTTGATCTTGCCATCAATTGTTGTGGCCGCCATCGCTTGATTGCGGGCTTCAGCAACCTTGATAAACACTTCCTGTTCATGAATGGCATAGCCTTGAACAGTTGTGACCAGATTGGGAATCAAATCGTTACGGCGTTGGAGCACATTTTCTACTTGGGCCCAGGATTTATCCACGGTTTGATTCATCGCGATGAATGTGTTGTATTTTCCCGCACCGAAGCTCACCAGTCCCATACCCAAAAGTGCAAGAACACCAACCACAATGAGTACTGTCACTAACGTCTTTTTCATGGATTCCCCCTGTTTGCGTTTTTTCATAGGTATGCAATTAATGTCGGACGAGGATAGTGTCAAGTGGGATTGATGCTTCACTACCAACTACGACTACTGCCACCACCACCTGAGCTGCCGCCTCCAAATCCTCCAAATCCGCCACTACCACCACCAAATCCACCACCACGGCCACCGCGACCGCTAAACATCCATAGAAAAAAGAAAAGACGCGGATAGCGGATAAATAAAATGACAAGTGCGATGATTAAAAGCAATTGCAGAGCAGAATCCTTAAGCGAGCTCTCTTTGGATTCCACCTGTGGTGTTGCCAAGAGTGGTAGGTCCCCAATGTCCAAATTTGCTTTGTAGTGAGTGGCAACGACCTGTGCAGCAGCCTGTGTGCCCTTAAGGATGCCAGCATCCATATTGCCATTACGAAAATCAGGCATGACGTAGTCGTCTAGAATGCGGCCTGTGAGACCATCTGTTAAAAATGACTCTAGCCCATAACCCACTTCAAACCTGACTTTGCGGTCATTCGGGGCGATTAGGAATAGCAATCCATTGTCCTTATTTTTTTGACCGATACCCCATTCTTGGAAGAGGTCATTGGCCGCATTCTCGATGGGTTCATCGTGTAAAGTGGGGAGGGTGACAACAGCCATTTCCACGCCAGTCGTGGCACGTAGCGATGTGAGCAGTGATTCCAGTTGGTGTTGTGTCTGCTCGCTCAGTATAGATGCGAAATCATTGACGTGCCCGCGCGGTTCGGGGTACGTCGTTGCGTGTGCAGCACTCGTGATGAACGTAAAAGCAATAATTATGAAGGGGAGGCGTCGATGCCATTGCATATCGGAGATGTAGCGCCAGATTTTGAATTATACAACCAAGAAAATCAGACGAAGTCGGCACGTGACTATCGTGGCAAATATTTGATTTTATACTTTTATCCTAAGGACTCTACTCCAGGTTGTACGCGCGAGGCCTGCGATTTTACCGCAAATTTCTCAACATTTAAGAATGCCGGTGCAACAATTGTTGGCATAAGTCCAGATTCCGTAAAGTCGCATCAGAAGTTTATCATGAATGAGGCTCTCGCAATTGAGCTACTGTCTGACACTGAGAAGACAGTAGCCAAAGCATATATGGTTTGGAAGCGAAAGAAAATGGCAGGTAAAACATATATGGGGATTGAACGAACCACGTTCATTATCGATCCAAACGGCAAAATCGCCGCCATCTTTCCGCAAGTTAAAGTGGATGGTCACTGGGAAGAGGTTTTAACTAGTTTAAATCATCTTCAAAAAAGTTAACACCGCGATCGCGTACACGCCGAGTTGGGGCACCCCAATCGCCGCCATCCATTTCAGAGCCATCGGCCTTGGTTCCGCCTTTCCAATATACGGATGAGCCACCTGGAGTTGTTGTCAATTTTGCTATTGGGAAACCGGGAGGCGGTTCAAAGTCGACAACGGGCTCGTCCTTGAGAACATCTTGCATGTACTCAAGAACAACTGGTGCTGCTGTCCGTCCACCTTGTTCACCTGGGCCCAATCGCTTCAAGATATCGTATCCCACCCAAACAGCTGCAATGTGATTGGGCGTATATCCCACAAACCAAGTATCAATTTCATCATTGGTCGTTCCTGTCTTACCAGCAATGGGGCGTTTCAACGCCAGTAAACGCTGGCCAGTACCATGTTCCACGACATTGCGCATCATACGCACCATTAAATAGGCTGTCTGTGGTGTGATGGTATATCCCTTTGCAATTGCAGCACCATACAGCACTTGAAGTTCTTCTGGGTCGAGTGAGAGTTTATCCGCTTCAATCCATGGTTTATTTCTATCGTATAGTGGTTCATTCAAGGATTCAGGATGTTCTTTGATTGCCGTCATGGCTTCTTCTAATGAAACAGCTGTTTCAGGTGGTGCAAATTCCTCCAAAACCTTTCCACTGGAATCAGTAACTTTTAGGATAAAGGTTTGTGGTAATAGAATACCGTGATTGGGGAACGCAGAATACGCATGAATAAGTTCATTTAAGTACATGCCGTTAGCGCCCAATGCCATTGACAAATATTTTCCCATTGGGGCAGTGATGCCCATTTTACGAACAAATGCTGTCAAGTAATGCAGGCCAATCGAATGGGCCACCTTTACTGTGGGTACGTTGCGTGAATACGTCAGATTTTCAAGGAAACTAGCATTCCCTGCGTGCTTGCCTCCATAGTTTTTAGGTGTCCAAAATTCATTCAAACCCACACGGTATTGTACAGGAGAATCAGAAACTACTGTACTGAATGTATATCCTTTATCTAGTGCCGCGGCATACACAAACGGTTTGAAAGAAGAACCTGGCTGACGCAGTGATTGGGTCGCGCGATTAAATTCACTGCGCATGAAATCATAACCACCGATCATTGTCTTGACATAGCCTGTTGTTGGATCTGCAGAGACAAGCGCGGCCTGCACCAGTGGCACTTGAGCTAGGATGAAATCGTTGTCCTTCCCCTTGAATACATAGATAACATCGTTGGGCTGGATGGCACCTGAAACGCCATAGCTATACACATAGCCTTCGCCACCGGACAATTTAAGAGGTCCTTTGTTATGACCCACCTGAACTTCAAATGAGCTGCCGGCTCTTCCCAGAACAACGGCTTGGTACAACTTATCTTCCTCTAAATTGCTGGGGCCAGTTTTCCACGCCTTCTCAGTGGGGGTTGGTGGAATATGAACAGCTGTTGTTTCAGCATAGGCTTGCATAATTTCTGCATGTTCCTTTTCCAAGAAGGGCCGAATTTCTGCTTCAGTCAGGTGAGCGGTAGGGCCACGGTAGCCTTGGCGGTGATCTAACTTTTCAATGCCATGACGAACAGCCAGCTGTGCAACTTGATTCATGTGAAGGTTGCCAGTGGTTTCAATCTTTAATCCACCTTCATATACCACCTTGTCGCCATATTTTTCGAGTAACATGCGCCTGATTTGCTCAGTATAGTAGGGTGCATACTTATTGTTGAAATCCTTATCAATTGAGGCGGTGTAAATGGTGAGTGGTTGTGTAAGAGCGGTTTCATAATCAGCTTTTGAAATGAACCCCTGGTCGTACATGCGCTCCAAAACATAGCGTTGGCGTGCCTTTGACTTTGTTGGATTTGCAACAGGCGAATCAGTGCCAGGCGCTTGAGCCAAGCCACCAATCATTGCTGACTCTGCAACATTCAATTCGTCGAGAGACTTGTGAAAGTAGTTACGGGCTGCAGCTTTGATACCATAAGATCGATTACCGAGATAAATTTGGTTGAGGTACAATTCCAGAATTTGTTCTTTATTCAAATTGCGTTCAATGCGTGTTGCCAAAATTATTTCACGAACTTTGCGCGCTAACTTCTTTTCACGAGAGAGTAGAATGGAGCGAGTGATCTGTTGTGTGATTGTACTACCACCCTGTGCCATGTGGCCTGTTTTGATGTCCTCCCAGATTGCTCTAAAAATACCCCAGATATCGATGCCGTGGTGTTCAAAAAAACGGGTGTCTTCTGCTGCAATGAAGGCGTTTTTGACGTTGGCGGGTATTTGCTTGATGGGCACCAAATACCGACATTCAATCCAAAATTCGCCCAATTTTTCATTGTTATCGCCAAAGACCTCACTGACAACCGGAGGTCGATAGTCCTGGAGGTTACGCAGGTTTGGCAGGTCATAGGCGAAATAAAAGTAGCCGCCCAGCACGCCAAATGTCCCTAGAACCATTGTTACAAGCGTAAATCCGGTGAGTATCTTGGTGATTCGGATAAAAAAAGCGAGCACAGAGTGCCGCTCTGAAAATGGAAGTGGAGGTGTCATGGGCGGCTTATACCGGTAATGAATTCCGCTTGCAATTTTTTTTCAGATGAATATGGTCCGCTGCACTTTTTATTTAAGCAATTAACCGCCCATTGACTTGGGAGAAAGAGGAAGAGATTATGAAGAAGATGCTTACAGCCGTTGCGATCGTTGCTGCGATGGGATTTGTGGCCTGCACCAAGGCTGATAAAGCCGTTGATGCGCCAGCCACTCCTGAGGCTCCAGCCGCTGCTCCAGCTCCAGCACCAGCCGAAGCACCAGCCGCTCCTGCAGAAGCTGCTCCTGCTGCACCAGCAGATGCCGCACCAGCAGGTGATGCTGCAGCAACACACTAATTAGTAAACAATAGTATGAAAAAAGCCCGTGTCTCGTAAGAGACACGGGCTTTTTTTACTCATAAAGTTTTAGAATTTAGTCACTATCAGTCTTGTCGTCGTTCATCATTTTACCATCTTTCATCATCTTGCCATCGTCTTTGTCATGGCATCTTGTGCAGCCTTTACCCTCGTGGCATTGTTTTGCTTTATAAGCGCAAACGCCTGTACAGACTAGGCCTAAGGCAGCAGCAATCATAATAAAGTATCCGATGATTTTGCCACCCATTTTGCATTCAGTTGCCTTGATGGCCTTATACTTAACAATGGCACCGACACCCAGTGCGATAAGTAATAGCGCGAGTGATGAATGATCAATACCACAGCTCATGCAACCCATCTTCCAGCCCATTCCGCATAACATCATATGCTTCCCCCTTGTTGTGTGTATCGTTGGTTGAAAAACTAAGGCAGGTTTATACCATGAAGCGTTGCGAATACCCAAAAGAAATGTGCCGCCGGAGGGACTTGAACCCCCACGGGATTGCTCCCATATGGACCTGAACCATACGTGTCTGCCAATTCCACCACGGCGGCTGATTTACTTAAGCGTCGTCGTCTTCGAAGTCGTCGTCATCATCGTCGTCATCGAAGCCATTGAGCTCGTCATCATCTTCACCATCACCCAAAATGGCACCACAATTGGGGCAAACCGATTCACCTTCGGTTAGCTGACCACAGTTTGGGCATGCATCTTCTTCTTCTTCTCGATCTCTCAATCCCATATTCCCCTCCGAAAAATCTAACATCACGGATTAAAAATGTGGTACGCGCCTAGCGTAGTTCTTTTAGTTTGGCAAACATTTCTTTGGAGGCTTCATGGTGTCCGCAAAAGCTGATTCTACCTTATGGAAAGGGGACTTAACCCTACACCGGGATGGTTATGGGTTTGTGATTCCCGACGATACAAATTTACCTGACGTATTTATTCCAGAGCGTTTTTTGAACGGTGCATGGCATAAAGATAAGGTTGTAGTTCGGGTTTCTCCCGCTGATTCTCGTGGTCGGCGCGAAGGGCGTGTGGCCGAAGTCTTGGGTCATGGTCTTACGCAGATTGTGGGTCACGTCGTACGCGAGCAAAAGAAGTGGTGGCTCGTGCCGAACGATGATCGCATTCGCCTGCAAGTACGCATTACCTCTGATCCAATTCAAAAACTGAAAGAGGGCGATGTTGTTGTTTTACGCTTAACACATTACGCCGATGATCGTGAAGGTCCTGCCGGTGAAGTCATTCAACATTTGGATGAACGTGGTAGCCTTGCAACTGAAACGGCCATTGTTATTGCTGAGCATCAGTTACAAGAAGAGTTCCCTGAAAATGTTGTTACCGAAGCGGAACGTGAAGCGCGTGAAGAAATTCATGGTGGGCATGGTCGTACTGATTTGCGTCGTGTGCCACTGGTGACGATTGACGGTGAAACTGCCAAGGACTTTGACGATGCAGTTGCTGCGCAAGTCGAAGGTCAAGACATTCGCATCTGGGTTGCGATTGCCGACGTGAGTCACTATGTTCGTCCAGGCACGCCACTTGATGAAGAAGCCTATGGCCGTGGTACGTCGGTGTACTTCCCTGGCTTCTGTATTCCCATGTTGCCCCAGGCCTTATCTGAAGATGTCTGTAGTTTGCGTCCCGATGTTGACCGCTATTCTATGGTCTGTGAGGTTTTGCTGTCGCCTAAGTGCGAGATCAAAGAAACAAAGTTTTATCGCGGCATTATTCGCAGTCATGCACGCCTCACGTACAACCAGGTTCAAGAATTTCTGACAGGCAATACCAGTCACATGCCGCACTTGCCGGACAATGTGTTGGATTCCATTCGCCAATTGGAAAGGGCTGCTAAGTTACTACGCCAAATGCGCCGTGATCGCGGCACGGTGGACTTTGACTTGCCGGAGCCTGCCATTGAATTGGATATTGCAACAGGTGACGTGGAACAAATTGCAAAGGCCAATCGCTTCTTTGCGCACTTCTTAATTGAAGAGCTCATGATTATGGCGAATGAAGCCGTTGCACGCTTTCTTACTAATTCCAAAGCCGGCTGCGTTTACCGTATTCACGACAAGCCCAGCGAAGAACGCATTGAAATGCTAATCGATCTCATGCACAGCCTGGGTTACAAACCCAAAGTGCCACGCCCCATGCAACCCACACACATTTCGGGACTCACCAAATTAGTGCACGGTAAACCCGAAGAGCGATTCGTCAATCACATGCTCCTGCGCGCCATGGCCCAAGCCGTGTACGACCCGGGTAACATTGGTCACTTTGGTTTGGCTTCCAAATGCTATTGCCACTTCACGTCACCGATTCGCCGTTATCCCGATTTGATCATTCACCGCTTACTTGGCAACGTGATTGATCGCAAAAAGGGCGAAAAGCCCCAACCAGTGCTTCATAAGGGGATTGATTTGGCTGTGGCGGCCAAGCATTGTTCCCGCCGTGAGCGTGTGGCGATGGAAGCCGAACGCGAAATGGTATCATTATATATAGCGTCGTTTATGCAGCAGCACGTGGGCGAGGTCTTCACTGGTATCATTTCCCACTGCAGCAAGTATGGTTTCTATGTGGAATTAAACGAATATTTTGTCGAAGGCACCGTGCCACTCCAAAAAATGGCCGGGGACCGTTTTACATTCGATCCCAGCCGCCACGCCATAGTCGGCCGCAAAACCAAAAAGGAGTACCACATTGGCGAAGTCGTCAAAGTTCGTGTCGTCGCCGTCGACATGCTCCGCCGCCAAACCGAGTTTGAGTTGGTGTAAAAATAAGCAACCTTTTTGGCGATGGGCCGATCATTGGGCTATCAACTAAATTGATAGGAGAATGTTATGAGCAATAATATCAAAGGTGGTTTGACTGAGAGTGAATGGTCCAAGGCTGTTGCGCTGGCTGGAGGTGAAGGTGGGCAATGGAATTACCCTCCTTCTTCGTACGATAATAATACCGCTTGGCATTCAAGCCCAGATTATACCCCTCCCTCTGAGGAGTATTATAGTAGATCCTCTAGTTGCCAAGCCAGTCGTGTTGCACAACTACCACGATTTGATCTGATGCGAGGCGTCCTCAAAATGGCGCTATTCTTTCATGCGGTTCCGCCATTACCAAGCATTGTGGAACGTGCTAAATAAAATATAAATATCCCCAAAACCATTGTCACATAGAGACTTCGCTTGACAGGTTTCAAGTGAAGTATTAGGCGGGGGATATGGCAGCTAAATCCGTAGAAGTCAGCATCATGGGCCAAAAATTTATGGTCCGCAGCGATTCCGATGACAATTACGTCGTCGAAGTCGCCAATTTGGTGAACAAAAAAATCAACGAAATTATTTCCAAGACCAAATCGGCGCCATCTTTGAACGTGGTGTTGTTGGCCGCCATGAATATTGCCGACGAATTCCTAAAATACAAAGGTAAAAAAGATCAATCATTTCAGCAGGTTGAAAGAAAGATTGCGCAAATGATCGAATTTATTGATTTGCAGATGTAAGCCTGTAGAATGGTCGGAGTTGTTGCTCTTTTTTAAATTGGAAATCCCTGCCGGGTACGTGATGGACGCTCTATTTTTTGGACCGATGTCCATTTTTAGGGAACCCGGCCTAAGCATCGCGGTGTGCAAGCTCCCATAGCTGTAAAGGGAGAAGCCTAAAGCGGTGGGTGGGGTGCCCACCTCGTTCAACGGGGTTCAAAAAATGGGTTCACACGGCCATGGTGGGGATATAATTTTGATAGCTTTAATCTTGAACGGTTTCGTTCCGTACCGCACACGGAACGAAATTGTTGGTGGTTAAAGAAAAACAATTGGAACTTTGAAGGATTTTGAAAGTGTGACCATGTCCATTCACTTACTTGTTAAAAAAACTTTTAATAATAGTAGCTTATCGGATTTCCTTCATCATGGACATCCGGGTGACGACATGCGTATTCACGCGACTTCATAAGCCTTTCATCCATCGTTTTTCGTAATATTTCCACCATACACAATTATGAGTGCAGACAAAGTATCGCTGCGTAAGCGCTATGCCGATCGACGTCGTGGCGTTTTACCTGAGCAACGGCAATTGGCAAGTCAGGCAGTTGCAGATTGTTTAACGCAGCTGCCCGAATATCAGACAGGTCACAACATCGCGTTGTTTTCTGCAACGCCAGATGAAATTGATCTCTCTCCATTTTGGGAGTGCTGCCGCAGTGATGGGAAGCAGTGTTTTTTCCCGCATGTGACTGGGCAGGACATGGCGTTTTACCAAGTCCTGCAGCCCGCCGAATTGACCCGGGGGGCATTTGGTATTTTAGAACCGTCTGTAAAGGCGCCGCGACTTAACCCTGGTCGCTGCGATCTGATAATCGTCCCGGGCGTTGCCTTTGATCGTCAAGGTGGCCGGCTGGGACTGGGTAAGGGGTTTTATGACCGGTATCTGCCTCAAGTGAGCGGCTGCCGAGTAGGGGTGTGTGTCGATGAATGTTTGATCGACCAAGTCCCCTGTGAACCGCATGATGTACGGATGCACATGGTTGTAACTGAGTCCGGCGTCATACGTATTTAGGAGGTTTGTGATGGACATGTCAGTAATTGTTTCAATTGGTGCAGCAGTTGTGGGTATTGTTGGTGGGTTTTTCTTTGCCGTCATGATTTTTAGAAAGGGTGGCTCACAGCGGTTACAAGCGGCCCGCGTGCAAGCAGAATCGCTTTTGAAAGAAGCCGAATCCAATGCGCGGTCATTGCGTAAGGAAGCAGAGTTGGAAGTGCGCGATAAAGAACTCAAGGCACGTGCAGAGCTTGAAAAGACCATTCAAACGAAGATGCGCGAATTTCAAGAAACTGAAAATCGCCTCATGACGCGTGAAGAGGCGTTGGAAAAGAAGTTTGATCAGATTGAAAAGCGTGAATCCGAGCAGCATCGTGAAGTGCAGGCATTAGAAGCGCGTAAGAAACAACTCGAACAAATTGAGGCCCAGCATCAACAGGCCTTGCAAGAAGCCCGCAAGACATTGGAGCAAGCAGCGGGTCTCACCCAAGAAGAAGCCAAGAAAAAGTTGATTGATTCGCTGATTGATGACGCCAAAATGGATTCCGCCAATCAGGTGAAGATTATTGTCGATGAAGCCAAGGAAAAGGCAGAAGCGGAAGCGCGCAAAATCATCAGTATCTCTGTTGAGCGTATGGCAAGTGACCATGTTGCAGAGCGCTCCATTTCATCTGTGCATTTGCCCAATGAAGAAATGAAGGGGCGTATCATTGGTCGCGAAGGGCGCAATATTCGCGCGCTCGAAGCAGCAACTGGCATTGATATTGTCGTGGATGAAACGCCAGAAGCCGTTGTGCTTTCAGGGTTCAATCCGATTCGTCGTGAAGTGGCACGTCGTACATTGGAACATTTGATTCAAGATGGCCGTATTCACCCTGCACGCATCGAAGAAATCGTCGCCAAAATGGAAAAGGAAGTGGAAGGCACCATTAAAGAAGCAGGCGAACAGGCCATTATGGAGCTAGGTCTTGGCACCATGCATCCAGATTTGGTGAAACATGTGGGAATGCTCAAGTACCGCTTTAGCTATGCTCAAAACGTGCTGCGCCACTCTATCGACGTTGGCTTTTTGTGCGGCTTGATGGCCGGCGAATTGGGTATGGATGTGAAGAAGGCCCGCCGCGCTGGACTCTTGCATGACGTGGGTAAATCAGTGAGTCATGAAGTGGAAGGATCGCATGCATTGATCGGCATGGAAATGGCACGCAAGTGCAAAGAAGATCCCGAAGTTTGCCATGCAATCGGTGCCCACCACGAAGACATTCCACAAGAATCCGCATTGGATGCACTTGTAGACGCGGCCGACGCGTTGTCCGGCGCACGTCCGGGTGCCCGCCGCGAAGTCTTGGAAGCCTACATGAAGCGCCTTGAAGATTTGGAAAATATCAGTACTTCTTTCAAAGGCGTGGACAAAGCATACGCCATTCAAGCGGGTCGCGAAATTCGTGTGATTGTGAATCATCAGAAAATCACAGATGCGCAAGCGGTGGTATTGTCACGCGACATTGCCAAGAAGATTCAAAATGAAATGACCTATCCGGGTCAAATCAAAGTAACCGTTGTGCGCGAAACACGCGCAGTGGAATACGCAAAATAAGATGAGAATTCTCTGCATCGGTGACATTTTTGGTCGTCCCGGTCGGGCTATTTTGAAATCCAAATTGGCCGGACTGCGTGAAGAGCTCGACGCTGACTTTGTCATCGTTAATATTGAAAATGCGGCGGGTGGGCGCGGTATTTCGCCCAAGCTTTATGACGAATTTTCACAGCTACCAATTGATGTCATGACATCGGGCAATCACATTTGGGAACAGCGCGATATTAACAATTACTTATCCGAAAAGAAGAATCTACTCCGTCCGCACAATGCACCAAGTGATCGCCCTGGAAAAGGCTTTGGCGTTTTCCCTGCCAAAAATGGTGCGTTGGTAGGCGTCATAAATGTGCAGGGCCGTGCGCACATGCACGAAGGGGACGTTCATGCCAATCCATTTACGGTCGTGGATCAATTGGTCACGGACATGCATGTCTCCACACCAATAATTGTGGTGGATATCCATGCCGAAACAACATCCGAAAAAAAATCGATGGGCTGGTATTTGGATGGCCGCGTGAGTTGTGTGTATGGCACGCATACCCATGTGCAGACGGCTGATGAACAAGTGCTGCCTAAAGGGACTGCTTATCTTACTGATATTGGTATGACGGGCCCGCATGACTCTGTGATTGGTGTGCGTCCCCAAGATGGTATCAAGCGGTTCTTGAGCGATGGCAAAGAAAAGAATTGGGAAGTGGCGGATAAGGGTGTGGCAATTAATGGTCTTATTTTAGAAGTTGATGAAAAGACGGGTCATGCGTTATCCATTCGCCGTCTGCAAATTCAGGAGTAATTATGATGGCACCGGAAAAACAATTAGATGAAATCAAACGTGGCTCTGTCGAATTGATCGGTGAAGCTGAGTTGAAAGAAAAGCTGAAAGCAGGGAAACCGCTGCGTGTGAAGGCGGGCTTTGATCCGACAGCACCTGACTTGCATTTGGGTCACATGGTGTTGATTCATAAGTTGCGCCAGTTTCAGGACTTGGGTCACCAGGTCATTTTTTTGATCGGGGATTTTACGGCTAGCGTGGGAGATCCTTCTGGTCGTTCCAAAACACGCCCTGCGTTAACACCTGACGAAATCAAGGCCAATGCCAAGACATATACTGATCAGGCCTTCAAAGTTTTGGATCGCAACAAAACAGAAATTCGATTTAACACTGAGTGGCTGGCAAAGTTTACCCCAACGGATTTTATTAAGTTAACCTCACAATACACGGTGGCCCGCCTTCTTGAGCGCGATGATTTTGGAAAGCGTCTTAAAGAACAGCAACCATTGTCATTGCATGAACTCATCTACCCATTGCTGCAAGGCTATGACTCTGTCGCATTGAAGGCCGATGTGGAATTGGGTGGCCAAGATCAAAAGTTTAATTTGGTTGTCGCTCGCGAAATTCAGCGTGCGTATGGCCAATCCGCCGAAGCCTTGCTCACCATGCCACTCCTTGAAGGCACCGATGGTGTGCAGAAGATGAGCAAGTCGTACGGCAACTACATTGGCATCACAGAGCCCCCACAAGAAATGTTTGGTAAACTTTTATCAATCACAGATGACTTAATGTGGCGCTACTATGAATTGCTCAGCACCAAAACGCTGGATGAAATTAAATCTCTAAAAGCAGGGCACCCCAAGCTTGCAAAAGTCGCTCTAGCCAAAGAAGTGGTGGCCCGTTTTCACTCAGAGCAGGCAGCCGATGAGGCAGAAAAGAACTTTGAACAAGTTTTTGCGCAGAAGGGTAAGCCAGATGAAATTGAAGAGAAGCAAATCAAATCCGATGGTTCACCTAAAGAGTTGGCAATTCTGATGGCCGAGCTTGGTCTTGCCAAGAGCAATAGCGAAGCCCGCCGCCTCATCTCTCAGGGAGGGGTAAGGGTGGATGATGTTGTGATCAAGGACGCAAAACACAGTATCGTCAATAAAGGGGACTATTTGTTGCAAGTTGGCAAGCGGCGATTTTTGAAGCTCTCGTTGCAGTAGATGGAAGGCTACTTTTCAAATACAGCAACAAATTCAAGTAAGCTCTTACATGTCAAATCTGGGTCACACGGATAGGTATAGCCATATTCAATGAGACATGTTTTACACCCCGCAGCTTTACCTGCTTCGATATCTTTTGCTCGGTCACCAATCATCCAAGAGTTTTTTAAATCAATATCCCACTTTTTTGCTGCTTCTAAAAGCATGCCAGGTCTGGGCTTGCGACAATTACAATTATCCTCGTTGTCGTGTGTGCAGGCATAAACGTCATCAATTTCAGGAAGCTCCCTGCACATTAGTTCATGTAATGCTGTAAGCTGCCCAATGGTCAGTTGCTTACGAGGCACTTCTGGTTGATTTGTTACAACTATGAGAAGGTAGCCAGCAGCATGAAGTTTGCGAATAGCTTCATGGATGTGATCTGTCCATTGCCACTCATGCAATTCACGCGGGGAACCTACCCAATTTGGACCGCGCATAATTGATTTGTTAATGACGCCATCGCGATCTAGAAAGATTGCTCGCTGTTTTTGTGGTAAATTTTTCATGCTAACACCATATAAATATCTTGTCAGATCTGTAAACAATTCAATACAAGATGATTATGAAAACTTTAGTGCTGCTGTGCACCTACAACGAAAGTGAAAACATTGAACGTCTCTGTAAATCCATTTTATCTCAAAATTTAAACTTGGATATACTCGTTATTGATGATGGTTCGCCTGACGGCACAGGTGAGATTGCTGATCAGCTGGCAGCCGCTAGTCAGCATATTCGTGTATTGCATCGACCACGCAAATCAGGTTTGGGTAGGGCCATTAGTGCAGGGTTTGAGTATGCCATCGCAAATGACTATGATGCATGTGTGAATATGGATGCGGATATGTCACATGATCCCACTGAATTGGGTGCGATGATTGAGCACCTAAAAATATCTGATGTTGTCATTGGGTCGCGTCATATTAAGGGTGGAAAAATTATAGGCTGGCCATTGGCACGGCAGTTGAACCATAAAATTTCAAATGCATTGGCACGCTATATGTTAGGAATTAAATCAAACGACGTAACCAATAGTTTTAAGGCCTATCGGATTGAAGTGCTTAAAAAGGTACCCTTTCAAAAAATTTTAGACTGTGGTTTTGTAGGGCATACGTTGCTGGTGAGTGCCTTCGAGCGTTTAAAATGCAGCGTAATTGAGGTTCCATCGTGTTTTATTGATAGACATGCAGGTAAGTCAAAAATGAGTTGGGATGAGCGGGTGGGTGGACTTAAAGCAATGCTTGAATTTCGAAAGAATTTTCAAAAACAAGAATGAAAGCTGTTGACTAAGTTTCAACAGGCCTTATATAGTACCTCAACGATTGAACAGAACGTGTTATTTGAAATTAGGATTTCTTGGAAGGATAGGGTCTCTCGAAGGGGTTTTACGCAGTTCGCGGGTATGGCCAATGTCCACAAAAATTCACCACCGTCTCATACTAAAAAAAATTAGTGATACGCGTGAATTTATGTTGACACTGAAGTAGTGCATCGCTATATGCCGCCTCCCCTTAACGAGTAATCTGTAAGATCCGTTCGG
>Ga0210019_1000452_pt1 | contig 51705 bp, 51 predicted proteins | sample CryGeyCG2114_020_2_FD_183969 | JGI IMG/M metagenome (GOLD analysis project Ga0210019, IMG submission 183969) | Groundwater microbial communities from aquifer - Crystal Geyser CG11_big_fil_rev_8/21/14_0.20 (SPAdes) (version 2) | ecosystem: Environmental > Aquatic > Deep subsurface > Groundwater ...
GACGCCCGCCACGACAAGATGGGCGACACCCGCTACGTGCTGGAGCCCAACATAAAGGAAGGCAAGGGGGGCCTGCGCGACCTGCAGACCCTGATCTGGATCGCCAAGTATCTCTACCGCGTCACCGACATGAAGCAGCTGGTCGCCGAGGGCGTGTTCACGGGCGACGACATGAAACTGTTCGAGAAGGCGGAGAACTTCCTGTGGACCGTGCGCTGTCACCTGCACTACCTGGCGGGCCGGCCCGAGGAGCGCCTGAACTTCAGCGTGCAGAAGGACATCGCCGGGCGCCTGGGCTACCGCGACCATGCCGGCACGGCGGGCGTCGAGCGCTTCATGAAGCACTACTTCCTGATCGCCAAGGACGTCGGCGACATCACCCGCATCCTCTGCGCCGTGCTGGAACACCAGCACAAGAAACAGGCCAAGCGCTTCCGCCTGCCCTTCTTCCGCTTTTCCCAGCCGGACGTGCCCGGCTTCAAGGTCGACGGCGGCCGCCTGACGGTCGACGGCGAACGGGCCTTCGCCGACGACCCGGTGAAGCTGATCGGCCTGTTCCACGCGGCGCAGAAGCACGGGCTCGACGTCCACCCGGAAGCACTCCGCCTGGTGACCCAGAACCTCAAGCTGGTCGACGCCAAGCTGCGCCGCAACAAGGAGGCCAACCGCCTGTTCCTGGAGATGCTGACGGGCAAGGATCCGGTCATCACCCTGATGCGCTTCAACGAGGCGGGCGTGTTCGGCCGCTTCATCCCCGATTTCGGCCGCGTCGTCGCGCAGATGCAGTACGACATGTACCACGTCTACACGGTGGACGAGCACACCATCCGCGCCATCGGCCTGGTCAACGGGATCGAGACGGGACGGCTGAAGGAAGACCATCCCGTGTCCTGCGAGGTGATCGGCGAGATCCAGTCGCGCGAAGCCCTCTACGTCGCGGTTCTGCTGCACGACATCGCCAAGGGCCGGGGCGGCGACCATTCCGAGATCGGCGCCGACATCGCCCTCAAGCTGTGCCCGCGCCTGGGCCTCAACGCCTGGGAGACGGAGACCGTCTCGTGGCTGGTGCGCTACCACCTGCTGATGTCGGCGACGGCCTTCAAGCGCGACCTGGACGACCCCAAGACGATCCAGGACTTCTGCGACCTGGTGCAGTCGCCGGAACGCCTGCGCCTGCTGCTGGTGCTCACGGTCGCCGACATCCGCGCGGTCGGGCCCAACGTGTGGAACAACTGGAAGGCCGGGCTGCTGCGCGAGCTGTACTGGCAGGCCAAGGCGGTGCTGACCGGCGACGCTGTGGGCGGGCGCCGCAAGACGCGGGTCGAACGCGCCAAGACCGCGCTGACGGAGGCGCTGGCCAGGAAGAAGTGGCCCGCCAAGGACCTGGAGGAGCATATCGCCCGCGGCACCGACACCTACTGGCTGTCGGCCGACACGGCGGCCCAGGTGCGCCAGGCGGAACTGGTGCGCAAGGCGGAACGGGAAAAGCGCGACCTGACCATCGACATGACCGTGGACAAGGCCCGCGCCGCCAACGAGATCACCGTCTACACGGCCGACCATCCGGGCCTGTTCGCCAACATCGCGGGCGCCCTGTCGCTGGCCGGCGTGTCGGTGCTGGACGCCAGGATCGCGACGCTGACCAACGGCATGGCGCTCGATACCTTCTGGGTCCACGACGCGGGCGGCAAGGCGATCGACGAGAAGGGCCAGATGGGCCGTATGGCCCAGCGCATCGAGGACGCGCTGCGCGGCAAGCGCGACCCGGCGCGCGAACTGACGAAGGAGCCCGACGCCGCATTCCCCGACAAGTCGCGCGCCTTCGCCGTGTCGCCGCGCGTCATCATCGACAACCAGGCGTCCAACACCTACACGGTGATCGAGATCAACGGCCACGACCGGCCGGGCTTCCTGTACGACGTCACCTCGGTGCTGACCCAGGAAGGCCTGCAGATCGCCTCTGCCCAGATCACCACCTACGGCGAGCGCGTGGTCGACGTGTTCTACGTGAAGGACATCTTCGGCCTCAAGGTGCGCCATCCCGACAAGCTGAAATCCATCGAGACCAGCCTGCTGGAACGCATCGGCGGCAGGAAGACGGCGAAGCCCGCCGCCAGGGGGGCCAAGGCGGCGAAACCCAAACCGCCCGCCAGGAACGGCGCCAAGGCCAAGCCCGCCGCCAAGGGCAAGGCCGGCAAGTCCGCGGCCGCCGCGGAATAGGCGCGCCGGGGGCCGCTCCGCCGGGGGCTGCCTAAAAGCGACTCTTCGACGTTTCGTGTGGAATTGCCTCGGGAGTCGTCGATCATTCCTTCTCTCTCTGCGTGCTCTGTGGGTTCTCCGTGCCCTCTGTGTCCCATTACCAAGACAATCCACGCACAAGCCTTTCCGGGAACAACCGACTAATTCGACACAGAGAGCACAGAGAGGGCACAGAGCGCACAGAGGAAGTGGGATCAACTTGGTATCCGCAATTGCCGGTACCAAATGCCATTCGCCGCGTCGAGGAACCCTAAAAACCTTGTCATCGCCCCGATCGCGGCGTACCAGCGAAACCCATGAACCTGTTGAAGGCCATCGCCACCGTCGGCGGCTTCACGCTGCTGAGCCGCGTGTTCGGCTTCGTCCGCGACATGCTGATCGCCAACTTCCTGGGCGCCGGCATGGTCGCCGACGCCTTCGTGGTCGCCTTCCGGTTCCCCAACCTGTTCCGCCGGCTGTTCGCCGAGGGCGCCTTCGCCGCCGCCTTCGTGCCGCTGTTCGCCCGCGAACTGGAAGGCGACGGCGGCGGCGACGACAGGGCCCGCGAGGCGGCCCGCGCGCGGGCGCGCCAGTTCGCCGACCAGGCCTTCGCCGTTCTCGCCCTGGCGCTCGTCGTCTTCGTCGCGGCCATGGAGATCGTCATGCCCTGGGCCATGGTGGTGCTGGCCGGCGGGTTCCAGGCCGTGCCCGGCAAGATGGACCTGGCGACGGACCTGTCGCGCATCGCCTTTCCCTATCTCCTGTTCATCTCGCTGGTGTCGCTGCAGTCGGGGATCCTGAACTCGCTCGGCAGGTTCGCCGCCGCGGCGGCCGCGCCGGTGCTGCTGAACCTGGTCCTCATCGCCGCCTTGCTCGGCTTCGCCCACCGCATGGAGACGCCGGGCCATGCGCTCGCCTGGGGCGTGTTCTGGGCCGGCGTGGCGCAGTTCGCCTGGCTCGCCTGGTTCTGCCGGGCGCACGGCTTTCCGCTGCGCCTTGTCCGGCCGCGCTGGACCGAGAAGGTGGCGCTCCTGATCAGGCGCATCCTGCCCGTGGTGTTCGGCGCGTCGCTCTATCAGGTCAACCTGCTGATCGGCACGATCCTCGCGACCTACGTGTCCGACGGCGCGGTGTCGTACCTTTACTACGCGGACCGGGTGACGCAGTTGCCGCTCGGCGTCGTCGGCATCGCCGTCGGCACGGCGCTGCTGCCGCTTCTGGCGCGGCAGCTCAAGGCGGGCGAGGCCGTCTCGGCCATGAACAGCCAGAACCGGGGCCTCGAATTCGCGCTGCTGCTGACGCTGCCCGCCGCCGCCGCCTGCCTCGTGATCCCGGACGAGATCATCCGCGTGCTGTTCGAGCGCGGCGCCTTCGGCCCGGACGCGACGGCGGCCACGGCGGCGGCGCTGTTCGCCTATGCCACGGGGCTGCCGGCCTATGTCCTGATCCGCGTGCTCGCCCCCGGCTTCTATGCGCGGGAGGACACGTCGACGCCGGTGCGCGTCGCCGTCGCGGCGATGCTGGTGAACATCGTTCTCATGGTGGTCCTCATGAAGCCGCTGGGCCATGTCGGCATCGCGCTGGCGGCCTCCGTCTCGGCCTGGCTCAACACCCTGCTGCTGGGCGCCGTCCTGGTGCGGCGCGGCCACTTCGCGCTCGACGCCCGTCTGCGGTCGCGGCTGCCCCGCATTCTGCTGGCCACCGCGGGCATGGTCGGCGTGCTGGAAATCGCGCGCCGGAACCTGGACGCCCTGATGACCGGCGACACGGGCGAGCAGGTCCTGGGCCTCGCCCTCCTGGTCGTCCTCGGCCTCGCCGCCTTCGCCGCCTTCGCGCTGGCGCTGCGCGCCGCCGGGCTCAAGGACGCCCGGTCCATGCTGCGGGCCAGGGACCTCGATCGCTGATCCGGTCCTGCCGCCGGGCGCGGCCCGGCGAAGGCTTGACCGATGCGGGCCGAGGCGCGATAACCGGCGCGCGACTTTCCGCCCGACCACCCAGCAACCGACACGGGGCCACCATGCGGCGCATCTTCTCCGGCGTTCAGCCGACAGGGAACCTCCACCTGGGCAACTACCTGGGCGCCATCCGCAACTGGGTGCACCTGCAGCGGGACTACGAGGACTGCCTGTTCTGCGTCGTCGACCTGCACGCCATCACCGTGTGGCAGGAACCGGCGGCCCTGCGCGCCTCGACCCGCGAGGTCGCGGCGGCCATGATCGCCGCCGGCATCGACGCCGAGAAGTCCGTCATCTTCAACCAGTCGCAGGTTCCGGCCCATGCGGAACTGGCCTGGATCTTCAACTGCGTCGCGCGCATGGGCTGGCTCAGCCGCATGACCCAGTTCAAGGAGAAGGCGGGCAAGAACAAGGAGAACGCCTCGGTCGGCCTGTTCGCCTACCCCAACCTGATGGCCGCCGATATTTTGGCCTACAAGGGCACGCACGTGCCCGTGGGCGACGACCAGAAGCAGCACCTGGAACTGGCGCGCGACATCGCGCAGAAATTCAACAACGACTTCGGCGTCGACTTCTTCCCCGTCGTCGAGCCCCTCATCTTCGGCGCGGCGACGCGGGTCATGTCGCTGCGCGACGGCACCAAGAAGATGAGCAAGTCCGATCCCTCGGACCAGTCGCGCATCACGCTCACCGACGACGCCGACGCCATCGCCCGCAAGGTGCGCAAGGCCAAGACCGACCCGGACCCCCTGCCGACGTCGAAGGACGGGCTCGAGGGCCGGCCCGAGGCGGCCAACCTGATGGGCATCTACGCGGCACTCGCCGGCCAGGACCTGGAGCAGGTCATCCGGGACCACGGCGGCCACCAGTTCTCCCGCTTCAAGCAGGACCTGGCCGACCTGATGGTCGACAGGCTGCAGCCCATCACGGCGGAGATGCGCCGGCTGACCGCCGATACGGCCTATATCGACGGCGTGCTGCGGCGCGGCGCCGAGAAGGCGCGGGCCCTCAGCGCGCCGATCATGGCCGAGGTCCAGGACATCGTCGGCTTCCTCAGGCCCTGAGCGGCCCCCGGACATGCCCGACCCCTCCGTGCCGGGCTTGATCGGCGGCGCGTTCGGCCCCATGTTAGGGCCAGGATGATTTGACGGTTCCTTTGACGGTTTCCGGGCCGCCCCGGCCCGCAACCGGACCGACACGAGAATGGCGGCCCTGCGGCCGACAACGCGGAGAATTAGACCCATGTTCATTCAGACGGAAACCACCCCGAATCCGGCGACCCTGAAGTTCCTGCCCGGCTGCACGGTGATGGCCGAAGGCACCGCCAACTTCGCCGAGGCGGAGACGGCGGGCCGTTCGCCCCTGGCCCAGGCGCTGTTCGCCGTCGACGGCGTGGCGGGCGTGTTCCTCGGCCACGACTTCATCACCGTGACCAAGGCCGAGGACAAGGAGTGGGACACGCTGAAGCCGCGCATCCTGGGCGGCATCATGGAACACTTCACCAAGGGCCTGCCGGTGATCACCGAGGCGGCCGCCGACGGCTCGGCCGCGTCCGCCGACGACACGGAAATCGTCACCCAGATCAAGGAGTTGCTGGAAACCCGGGTGCGCCCCGCGGTGGCCCAGGACGGCGGCGACATCATCTATCACGGCTTCGAGGACGGCGTCGTCTACCTGCGGATGCAGGGGGCGTGCTCGGGCTGCCCGTCGTCGACGGCGACGCTGAAGCACGGCATCGAGAACATGCTGCGCTACTACGTGCCCGAGGTGAAGGAAGTCCAGGCCGTCATGTAACGGGCGGCGGGTCCGCGGCAACGCCACCCGGCATCCCCAACCGGTGGATAAAATTTCTTGGTGCGGCCCCAGGCATTGGTGGTATAAGGCGCGCCAACGAGGACGGTGAACAGCCCATCCCGGACACAACCGGCGCATCGACGCCCGGACCGGGCCTTTGTCGAATCCTTGAGGGAGAATTTGACAATCGGTCTCAGGGACGGCCTTCGCGATAAGGTCTCCTACCTAAAAATCAGAAACGTTCTTCCATCCAAGCATCCTGGGCATTGCTGCGACTAGGTGCGGAAGACGGCCCTGACCGATTCGACATCGCCATGAACAAACATCTCGAACGCACGGTGATGGCGGTCGTCCTTTCGGCTGCGGTCACCGCCGGGTATCTCGCCGTCGAACGCGCGCCGCTGGCCTCCGTTCCGACCCAGGACATGACCGCCGCCGCCCCGCAGGGCGACGACACGCGGGCCGGACCGCTCGACGCGGCCGGCGACGGCCACCTCTATCCGCCGCGGCGGCCCGGGCTTCGGCGCCAGCCCAGGGAATCGGTGACGGCGCTCGACGACTGGTTCGCCGAACTGAACTACGACCTGGAGCACATCCGCGAAGGCCGCGCCCAGGTGCCGCCCGTCTATCTGGTGTCGCTGCCGCCGGACATGGGCGCCGTGCCCGAGACCGCGACGCGCAAGCGCCTGTTCTTCCAGGCCGTGCTGCCGCTGATCCTGCGCGCCAACCAGGAAATCCTGGCCGACCGCAGGCGCCTGTGGCAGCTCCACGCCGACCAGCGCCTGGGCCGCCGCATCGCCCCCGCCGACCGCCTGTGGCTCGCCGTCCTCGCGGAACGCTACAAGGTTTCGACGGGCGACCTTGCGGTGCTGATCCGCCGCGTCGACGTGATCCCGCCGTCCCTGGCGCTGGCCCAGGCGGCCGAGGAAAGCGGCTGGGGCACCTCGCGCTTCGCGCGCCAGGGCAACGCCATCTTCGGCCAGTGGACCACCGCCGACGGCCACGGCCTGGTGCCGCGCGAGCGGGACGAGGACAAGAATCACAAGGTGCGCAAGTTCGGCGAGCTGACCGATTCCGTGCGCGCCTACATGCTGAACCTGAACACCCACCGGGCCTATCTGGAGCTGCGCCGGGCGCGCGCGGCGCTGCGCCGCGCGGGCGCGCCGCTGAACGGCCTTACCCTCGCGCGCTTCCTCCACCGCTATTCGGAGCGCGGCGACGACTACGTCGACGCCATCCGCGCGATGATCGAGGTCAACGGCCTCGACCGCCTGGACGACGCGCGGCTGATGAAGGGCGTGCGCCCCGAGGCCTGAGCCGGTCTTCACTTCGCGATGAAGAACTGGCGGCCCAGCCAGTACCAGCGCCCGTCCGGTCCCGGCACGGTGCAGTTGATGCGCCCGCGGCCCTCGGGGAACGGCCGGGTGACGCGGATCTCGAAGCGCACGTCGCCCAGCCGCTCCAGCCGCGCGCGGCCCTCGTGCGAGGCGAAGCAGGCGATGCGGTCGAGCGCCTTGGGCCCCGGCGGAATCAGGGTGAAGCCCATGGCCGGCGGATTGTTCTCGGTGATCAGCTGGTCCGCCGGCGTCACGTCCGTCACGGGCAGGGCCAGGGCGTTGACCGCCAGGCGGAACCGGCCGATGCCGCCGAACGTCTCGTTCATGGCGAAACGCGGCAGGTAGAACAGGCCCAGGCTGGGGTGGGCCACGCCGGAATGCTGGCCGAAGGCGGCGACGAAGCCCTGGTTCCTGGCCATGGCCTCGAGCCGCAACGACGCCTCGCCGTAGGGATAGGCGAAGATCCCGGGCACCTCGCCCAGTTCGGCCTGAAAACGCCTGCTCGCTTCCTCGAACTCGCGAAGGTTGGCGTCCGCGGGCGCTCCCGCCATGTGGGCGTGGCTCACCGTATGATGGCCGATGGTGACGCCCTGCGCCTTGAGTTCGCGGATCTGGTCCCAGGTCATGATGCCCTTGAGCCCGTCGTCGACGGGCTCGGTCGCCACGAACAGGGTGAACGGCAGGCCCGCCTTCTTCAGGCGCGGCCAGCCGTGCTCGTAGACCGACGCGTAGGCGTCGTCGACGGTGATGCCCACCGTGCGGTCGGGAAGGTCCTTGCCCGCCTTGAGCGCCGCGACGATGTCCGGCAGGGCCATCACGTTGTATTTGCCCGAGGTCAGCTCGGCCAGGTGCTCGTCGAACTGCTCCAGGCGGATGTTGGTCGACGGATAATCCTGCTCGTTGAACCGGTGGTACATGATGATCACCGCCTGGTCGGCGGCGCGCACCGGGTCCGGCCACAGGACCAGCAGGCCGAGCGCCAGCAGGAAGACCGTGCGCCGCCACGCGCCGCCGCGCCGGTCCGCGCCTCCGGCGGCGATGCGCACGCCGGTCATCGTGGAAAGCCTTTCATTCTCCTCACCCCGATTCGAACGGTTTTTCCGTGTTATGGCATGATTTTTCCCCCTTCCGCGCCGCAGCACAAGTGTCCTAGGGTCGCGGAGCCCTGTATCCCCCTTCCGCCACAGAACGAAAGGTCCCCCGACATGCCCGGTAAGATCGACGAATCGGCCCTCGACCAATTGTTCCGCGACGCCCGCACCCACAACGGCTGGTCCGGCGAACCCGTGGGCGAGGACCTGCTGCGCGCCCTCTGGGATCTGGTGAAGATGGGCCCGACCAGCGCCAACTGCTCGCCCGCGCGCCTGGTCTTCGTGGTGTCCGACGCGGCCAAGGCCAAGCTGAAGCCCTGCCTGATGGACGGCAACGTCGACAAGACGATGGCGGCGCCGGTGACCGTCATCATCGGCCAGGACCTGGAATTCCATGAAAAGCTGCCCGAGCTGTTCCCCCATACGGACGCCCGCTCCTGGTTCGCCGGCAACGACGCGCTGATTCGCGAGACGGCGTTCCGCAACGCGTCGCTGCAGGGCGCCTACCTGATCATGGCGGCGCGCGCCCTCGGCCTCGACTGCGGGCCCATGTCCGGGTTCGACGCGGCCAAGGTGGACGCCGCCTTCTTCGCCGGGACCACGGTGACCGCCAACTTCCTCTGCAATCTCGGCCACGGCACCACGGAGGGCCTGTTCCCGCGCTCGCCGCGCCTCGCCTTCGACGACGCCTGCCGCATCGTCTGACGCGGCCGGGGCGGCACCGCCATGCCAGACGTCGACCTTGCCGCCGCGCCGCCGGGCCGGGCCGCGGACGCGCCGCCGCCCCGGCCGTCCCTATCGGCCTGGATCTATCTCGCGCTGTGCGCCGTCGCCGTCGCCCAGGGGTTCTGGCGGCCCGACGGCTGGCAGGTCGCGGCCGTGGTCCTGGCGGCGGCCTATCTGGCGCTCGAGTTCCGCCGCACGTCGGCGATCCAGCGCGCGGTCGGCTACGTCCTGGTGCTGGGCGGCCTGGCGTTGGGATGGCGGGCGGGGCAGGGGGTCGAGGTGCTGCTCGACGGCGTCGCGTCGGCGCTCAAGTTCCAGCTCGTGTTCTTCGCCGTCGCCTGGATGCAGATTCCGGCCAGGACCAGCCCGACCCTCATGGCGGCGCGCCAGTTCGTGCTCGACCAGCCGGCCGGCCGGCGCTTCCTGATCCTCGCCTACGCGGCGCACTTCCTGGGCGCCTTCCTCAACCTGGCGGCGCTGACCCTGCTGTCCGACATGGTGGCGCGGCCCCGCGACCGGCAGCTCAAGGACCGCCTGGCCGTCGCCCTCATGGTCGGGTTCACCGCCGCCTCGTCGTGGTCGCCGTTCTACGTCAGCGTCACGGTCGTGCTGGCCGCCCTGCCCGGGCTGAAATGGGTCGACATCGCCGTGCCGGGCCTGGTCATGGGCGTCCTGATCGTCGCCGTGACGGCCGTGATCGACCGCGTGTTCGTGCGCGGCGCGCGCCCCCGCCCGCCGGCCGGGCCCAAGGTCGAGAACGCCAACTGGGGCAAGCTTTCGATGCTGCTGGGCGCGCTCATGGTCTCGGTCATTACCCTGGAATCGCAGTTCCACCTGTCGATGCCGGTGGTGCTCGCCCTGCTGGCGCCGCCGTTCGCGGTGATCTGGCTGCTCATCTCGCTCGGCCGCGGCCACGAAGCCCCCGGCCTGCCCCGGCGCGTCGTCGCGTCGCTGCCGGGGCTGCGCGGCGAGGCCCTGATCTTCGTCGGCGCCAACCTGTTCGGCACCGGCGTGGCCCGGGTGCTCGATCCGGCGGCGGTGGCGGATCTCCTGAATATCGGCGCCTGGCCCGACGCCGCCAAGCCGCTGGCGCTGGCCGCCTTCATCATCCTGGCGGGCGGCGTCGGCCTGCATCCGGTGGTGCTCGTCATCCTGGTCGGTTCGGTCCTGCCGCCCGAGGTGTTCGGCATGCCGCCCATGGTCATGGCGCTGGTCATGCTGGGGACCTGGGGCCTGTCGACGACCTCGTCGCCCGTTTCCGGCACCACACTGGTGGTCGGGCGTCTGACCGGGGACAGCAGCTTCCGCCTCGCCTGGCGGCGCGCCCCCCTGTATACCTTGACCGGCGCCCTGGTCGTGGCCGCCGTGGCCATGGCGGTGTGGAAACTGGGCGGCGCAACCTGAGGGAACCGGCTTCGCCATGAACCTTCTCGCCTTCGATACGGCGACCACCGGCTGTTCCGCCGCCGTGTTCGCGGCCGGCCTGCCCGCCGCCCACCGCGCGGCGGCCATGGCGCGCGGCCAGTCGGAATCCCTCATGCCCATGATCGCGGACGTCCTGGCCGAGGCCGGCGTCGCCTACGGCGACCTGGACGCGCTTGCCGTCACGGTCGGGCCGGGGGCCTTCACCGGGCTGCGCATCGGTCTTGCGGCGGCGCGCGGCCTGGCGCTGGCGCTGGGCATCCCGCTTGCCGGGGTGACGACGCTGGAGGCCGTGGCCCATGCCGTGCCCGCCCCCGCGCGCGCCGGGCGGCGCCTGCTGATCGCCCTCGATTCCAAGCGCGAGGACCTCTACGTGCAGCTGTTCGGCGAAGATCTCGCCCCGCTGACCGGACCGGCGGCGGCGATGGCGGACGCGCTCGCCGGGATCGTCGGAACGGGGCCGCTCGCCGTCGCCGGCGACGCCGCCGGCCGCGCCGCCCGGGCCCTCGCCGCCGCCGGGATCGCGGCGGACGCGGCGGCGGCGCCCGGCGTGCCCGACGCGGTCCAGGTCGGCGAGATCGCCCTCGCCCGCCCTCTGCCGCCGGCGGGCGCGCCGCCGGCGCCCCTTTACCTGCGTCCGCCCGACGCCGTGCGCGCCAAGAACGGCGGGCGGCTACGTCCCTGATGTCAAGCGGCTTCGACGGCGAAAGCCCCGGTTTTCAGGACGCCTTGCGGATCACCAGGCGGTGCGGTGCGGCGGGCTCGGGGTGCGCCGAATCCTCGGGGTCCAGCGACAGCACCTCGTGACCGTGGTCGCGCACGGAACGGGGCACGTTGCCGAGCGGTTCGGGTCCCTTGAGGCGGACCTCAAGTAGAGCCCCGGGGCCCAGGCGCTCCAGGAACAGCTTGGTTTTGACGAACGTCATGGGGCAGATGTCGTTCGTAATATCCAAAAAATGCGCGATCTCCGAGGTGCCGGCCGTTTCTTCGGGTTTTCCCATCGTATACTCTTGTGTACAATAGACGCCTACTTTATATAGGCGCCGCCGGATCAAATAAAATATTTTGACCGACGTTTTTTTGCCGCAATGAAGCGGCAGACCGCCATCGGCCCGGCGGGCGCCGGCCGCAGCCGCCGTTCCGCAGGCGGCCCACCAATGACATGCTTCCAAGGAGAAGGCGAGCCTATGACTGAAAAACCGAACGCTTCCGACCTCATCGAGCTGACGACGGAGATCGTCGCCGCGCATGTCGGCAACAACACCATAGCGCCGAGCGACATACCCGCCCTGATCAACGAGGTCTACAATGCGCTCTCCAACGTAGGCGCCGTTCCGCAGCAGACGGAGCGTCCCAAGCCCGCGGTGCCGCCGAAGAAATCCGTGTTCCCCGATTACATCGTGTGCCTGGAGGACGGCAAGAAGCTGAAGATGCTGAAGCGGCATCTGAAGACCGCCTACAACATGACGCCCGAGGAATACCGCGAGCGTTGGGGCCTGCCGGCCGACTATCCCATGGTGGCGCCGAACTATGCCAAGCACCGCTCGAACCTGGCCAAGAAGATCGGCCTCGGCACCAAGCCCCGGCGCAAGCGCTGAGGCCGCCCCGGGACGATCCTCGGGCTTTGGCGGGCGTTCCGATGGGGGTATAGTATTCGGGCGAGCCCGAAGGGCCGCAGGCAGTCCGTGGGGAGAGTATGTCGGTATCACGCATCGAGCAGCTTTGCATCGACAAGGGCATGAAGATGACGGACCAGCGCCGCATCATCGCGCGCGTGCTGTCCGATTCCGACGACCATCCGGACGTCGAGGAAGTGCACCGCCGCTCGTCCGAGATCGACAACCGCATTTCCATCGCCACGGTGTACCGCACGGTGCGCCTGTTCGAGGAGGCGGGCATCATCGAACGCCACGACTTCGGCGACGGCCGCGCGCGCTACGAGGAAGTGACCGACGAACACCACGACCACCTGATCAACGTGCAGTCGGGCGAAGTCATCGAGTTCCAGAATTCGGAGATCGAGCGCCTGCAGGAGATAATCGCCCGCGACCACGGAATGCGGCTGGTCGGGCACAAGCTGGAGCTGTACGGTGTGCCTGTGAAGAAAGGTGCCGAAAAATAGGAATGACCCGACGCGACATTCCCCTGGACAGGTCTTTCGGGGCCGGCGAGAAGCGGGGCGCGAGGTAACCGGTGACGGACGCGGCGCCCAAGAAACTTCATATCAAGACCTACGGCTGTCAGATGAACGTCTACGACTCCGAGCGTATGGCGGACCTTCTGGCGCCGCTCGGCTACGCGCTCACCGACCGCGTGGACGATGCCGACATGGTGCTCCTGAACACCTGCCACATCCGCGAGAAGGCGGCCGAGAAGGTCTATTCGGAACTCGGCCGCATCGCCCGGCTGAAACACGCGCGCACGGCGCGGGGCGGGTCCATGATTCTCGGCGTCGCCGGCTGCGTTGCCCAGGCCGAGGGCGAGGAAGTGCTCAGGCGCGCGCCCTATGTGGACATGGTGTTCGGCCCGCAGACCTATCACCGGCTGCCGGAGATGGTCGCCCGCCTGCACCGCGAGAAGGGGGCGCAGCTCGACACCGACTTCCCCGAGGACTCCAAGTTCGACCACCTTTCCGCGGCGGCGCGGGTCGAGGGCAGCACGGCCTTTCTGACCGTGCAGGAGGGATGCGACAAGTTCTGCACCTTCTGCGTCGTGCCCTACACGCGGGGCGCCGAATTCTCGCGTCCCGTCGACCAGGTGCTGGCGGAAGCGCGCCGGCTCGCCCGGTCGGGCGCGCGCGAGATCACGCTTTTGGGCCAGAACGTCAACGCCTATCACGGCCGTGACGCCGACGGGCGCGAGACCGGCCTGGGCGGCCTGATCCGCCGGCTCGCGGAAATCGACGGCATCGACCGCCTGCGCTACACGACCTCCTATCCGGCCGAGGTCGACGACGCCCTGATCGCCGCCCACCGCGACGTGCCCGAACTGATGCCCTATCTGCACCTGCCCGTGCAGTCGGGATCGGACCGCGTCCTCAAGGCCATGAACCGGCGCCACGGGCGCGCGTTCTATCTCGACCTGGTCGGCCGCCTGCGCGACGCCCGGCCCGACCTGGGCCTGTCGTCGGACTTCATCGTCGGTTTCCCCGGCGAATCCGACGCCGACTTCGAGGACACGCTCCGTCTGGTGCGCGAGGTCGGCTACGCGCAGGCCTATTCCTTCAAGTATTCGCCCCGGCCCGGCACCCCCGCGGCGGCCATGGAGTGCCAGGTGCCCGAGGACGTCAAGGACGCACGCCTGAAAGCGCTCCAGGATCTTCTGAACGCGCAGCAGCGCGCCTTCAACGAAAGCTGCGTCGGGCGCTCGATGCCCGTGCTGCTCGACCGGCCGGGCCGCCGCGCGGGCCAGCTTGCCGGGCGCAGCCCCTACATGCAGGCGGTGCATGTGGACCTGCCCGGAAAGCAGGCGGAGGCCTGGCTCGGCCGCCTCGTCGATCTGACCATCGTCGCGGCCGGCGGCAACAGCCTGCGCGCCGCGGCCGCCGAGCCCGCCGCCGGCCGGTCGCCGCGAAGGATCCCCGCGTGAGCCGCGGGCGCTCACGGCGTCAGGGGCGCGGCGGCGCCGAGATCGCGGCCTCCATGGCCGCCGCCGGCGGTGCCTCGGTCGGCGCCGCCGGACCGGTCGCCACGGAACACATGACCTTCGCCAACAATGCCCTCGCGGCGGCGCTGTTCGGATCGCACCACGCCCATCTGGCGCAGATCGAACAGGGCCTGGGCGTCACCATCCACGCCCGCGGCAACGAGGTCGCGGTCACCGGCGACGGTCCGGCGGTGGACCGCGCGGCGGCGGTGCTGGCCGCCCTTTACGACCGCCTGAAGCAGGGCCTTTCCGTGGACTCGCCCGAGGTCGACGCCATGCTGCGCATGTCGAACGGCGCCGCGGGGGCGGGCGGCGATCCCGCGGCGGGGCTGAAGGACGCGGGCGTCGGGGTGCACACGCGCAACCGGACGATCACCGCGCGCACGGCGACCCAGGCGGAGTACCTGCGCGCCATCGACGAATGCCCGCTGGTGTTCGGCCAGGGCCCGGCGGGCACGGGCAAGACCTATCTGGCCGTGGCCAAGGCGGTCGAGCGCCTGGTGCAGGGCCGGGTCGACCGCATCATCCTGTCGCGCCCGGCGGTCGAGGCGGGCGAGCAGCTGGGCTTCCTGCCCGGCGACATGCGCGAAAAGGTCGACCCCTACCTGCGCCCGCTGTACGACGCGCTGTACGACATGCTGCCGAGCCCGCAGGTGGTGAAGCGCCTGGAATCGGGCGAGATCGAGGTGGCGCCGCTCGCCTTCATGCGCGGGCGCACGCTGTCCAACGCCTTCGTCATCCTGGACGAGGCGCAGAACACCACGCCCGTGCAGATGAAGATGTTCCTCACGCGGCTCGGCGAGAACTCGGCCATGGTGGTGACCGGCGACCTCAGCCAGGTCGACCTGCCGCGCGGCATCCGCTCGGGCCTGCGCGACGCGCTGGAGGTCCTGACCGGCACCAAGGGCATCCGCTTCGTCGAGTTCACGGAGAAGGACGTGGTGCGCCATCCCCTGGTGTCGCGCATCGTCCGCGCCTATCAGAACGTGGAGGCGGCGCGCGGCGCCGGCGCCAGGTACGAGCACTATGAAAGCGAACACGAACAGGGCGACGAATGACGGTCCGGGCATGACGCCGTCCCCGCCGCTGGAGATCGCGATCGAGGTCGCGGCGCCCGAGTGGACGGCGGCGCTGCCCGACGCCGTGGCCGTGGCCGAACGGGCGCTGGCCGCCGCCCATGCGGGCGCCGGGGTCGGCCGGGCGGGCCCGGCCGAGGTCTCCCTGGTGCTGGCCGGCGACGCCATGGTGGCGGAGCTGAACCGCGCCTGGCGGGGCAAGGACGGGCCGACCAACGTGCTGTCGTTTCCGCAGGACGACGGACCTGGCGGCGACGGGCCGGTGCCGCCGGGCATGCCTGCGCTGCTCGGCGACGTGGTCGTCGCCTTCGGCGTCACGGCGGGCGAAGCCCGCGACCAGGGCATTCCCCTGGCCGACCACTTATCGCACCTGTGCGTCCATGGTATGCTGCATCTTCTCGGCTTCGACCACGAGGACGCGGACGAGGCCGACAGGATGGAACGGCTGGAAACGGAAATCCTCGGGGGCCTCGGCGTCCCCGATCCATACGGAAAGGAGCGGTGACCGCCCCGGGCCGACCACCGAGGGCATTTTTGACATGAACGATCAATCATCGAGTCCCGCGCCCCGGGAAACCGGGGCCGTCCCCCCATCCTCTCCGCAGGATCCCCCTTCGCAAGCCTCCGAGGCGCGCGGCGCGTCGCCCTGGCAGCGCATGATGCGCTGGCTGCGCGGCGGGCATGGGGAATCCGTGCGCGACACGCTAGAGGAGATCATCGAGGAGCGGGCCGAGCCGGCCGCCCCGATCGGCGACGACGAACGCCTTCTGCTGACCAACATCCTGAATCTGCGGGGCCTCACGGTGGAGGACGTCATGGTGCCGCGCGCCGACATCGTCGCCGTCGACGTCGAGACGCCGCTCCGGGACATCGTGCGCATCATCGGCGAGCAGGGCCATTCCCGCCTGCCCGTCTATCGCGGGTCGCTGGACGACGTCATCGGCATGGCCCACATCAAGGACCTGTTCCTGTGGGAGGGCAACGACAAGGACTTCAAGCTGTCCGAACACCTGCGCCGCATCCTGTTCGTGGCGCCTTCCATGGAGGTCCTGGAACTGCTGCTGGAAATGCGCGCGCGGCGCTCGCACATGGCGCTGGTGGTCGACGAATACGGCGGCGTGGACGGCCTGGTCACCATCGAGGACCTGGTCGAGGAGATCATCGGCGAGATCGAGGACGAGCACGACCGCGCCTCGGAGCCCGCGCTGCACGAGAACCCGGACGGTTCCTTCACCGCCGACGCCCGCGTCGAGATCGAGACGCTGGAGGAAAAGGTCGGCCCGTTCGCCACGGAAGAGGAACGCGAATACATCGACACCCTGGGCGGCCTCGTGTTCTCGCTGGCCGGGCGGGTGCCGATCCGCAGCGAACTAATCGCCCATCCCTCGGGCTTCGAGTTCGAGATCCTGCAGGCCGATCCCCGGCGCGTGCACCGCCTGCGCGTCCGCCGCCCGGCCCAGGCGGAGAAGGACGCGGCCTCGGCATGACCGGCGGTCCGGCCGGGTTCCGGCGCCTCCACGACCGCGTCCGGGACCTGACCGGCTGGCGGCGGCGGGGCCTGGCGGCGGGGCTCGGCGTGCTCGCCGCGGGGGCGCTGCCGCCGCTCCATCTGGTGTTTCTCCTGGTCCCCGCCTTCGCCGGCCTGCTCTGGCTGATCGCCGGGCGCCCGCGCCGGCGGCACGCCTTCGCCGACGGCTGGTGGTTCGGGGCGGGCCACGCGGCGGCGGGCACCTTCTGGATCTCCCATTCGCTGACCATCGACCTCGCCCGCCACGGCTGGCTGATCCCCGTCGCCGTCGTCGGCTTCGCCGCCGTGCTGGGCCTGTTCCCGGCGCTTGCCGCGGTGCTCGTCCATCGCCTGCGTCCGGCCGGCGCGCCTCCCGGCGGCGGCGACGCCCTGCTTCTGGGGGCCGCCTGGACCGCGACGGAATGGCTGCGCGGCTGGGTGTTCACGGGTTTTCCCTGGAACCTCATGGGCACGGTCTGGACCTTCGCGGACGCCATGGTGCAGCCGGCGGCGGTGTTCGGCGTTTACGGGCTCAGCCTGGTGACCGTCGCGGCGGCGGCGGCGCCGGCCGCGCTCGCCGGCTCCGGGCGGCGGCCCTGGCTGGCCGCGGCGGTCGCGGCGGCGTTCCTGACCGGCGTCTGGGGCGGCGGCGCCTGGCGTCTTTCCGGGGCCGAAACGGCTTTCGCCCCCGGGGTCCGCCTGCGCCTGGTGCAGCCGAACATCGCCCAGGCGGACAAATGGCGCCCGGGCCTGCGCGCCGGACACGTGGCGCGGCAGATCGAGATGAGCCTGGCCCGCCCGCCCGGGGCCGCCGACCCGGCGCGCGCGCCGGCGCCCGGGCCGACCCATGTCATCTGGGCCGAGACGGCGGTGCCCTACGTTCTCGGGCGCGAGCCCGTACTGGTGCGCGCGCTCACCCATGCGACGCCGGCCGGGGGCGCGCTCCTCGCCGGGTCGCTGCGCGTCGCGGAGGCGCCGGACGGCGGCCCGCCCCGCGTCTACAACAGCCTTTACGCCGTCGAGCCCTCGGGCCGCATCGCGGAAACCTACGACAAGCACCACCTGGTGCCCTTCGGCGAGTACGTTCCGTTTCAGGAATGGTTGGGATTCCTGAAGATCACCCAGGGGCGCGGCAACTTCACGCCCGGGCCGGGACCGCGCGTGCTCGAGGTCAAGGGCCTGCCGCCCTTCGCGCCGCTGATCTGCTACGAGGCGATCTTCCCCCATGCCGTGCTGCCGGGCGCGGCGGGGCCCGACGCCGGGCCGCGCGCGCGCTGGCTGCTCAACATCACCAACGACGCGTGGTTCGGGGTCACGCCGGGCCCCTACCAGCATTTCGCGGCGGCGCGCCTGCGCGCGGTGGAGGAGGGCCTGCCCCTCGTCCGCGTCGCCAACACGGGCATTTCCGCCGTCATCGATCCCTGGGGTCGCACGGTCGCCGCCCTCGGCCTGGACCGCGCCGGAACGGTCGACGCGGGCCTGCCGGAGCCGATCGAAAGCCGCACCCTGTTCGCCCGCGTCGGCAACGGCCTGGCGCTGGTCCTGGCGGCGCTGGCGGCCGTTCTGGGGCGGATGATCCCGGGCCGCGCGCAGGCGCCGCCGGGGGCCGCGGCCGGGGCGGGGCGCCCATGGCCCCCTTGACGGCGGCCCGGAACGCCGTCATAAACGGCGGCCCAGGCCCGCGCGGTCAGGGCGTGGCGTATTTGGACCGTTTGCCGCCACGAAAAACAACGCGCTAAGCGGACGAGCGTCGCCCCCGTACGTTTCGTCCTCATAGTCCTACATCTGTTAACGACGTTACCGGAGGCTGCACCTGTGACTCTTTCCAACTTTCTCTTCACGTCCGAATCCGTTTCCGAAGGCCACCCGGACAAGGTTTCCGACCGCATTTCCGACAGCATTCTGGACGAACTCATCCGCCGCGATCCCTACAACTGCCGGCTCGGCTGCGAAACCATGACGACCACCAACCGCATCATCGTCGGCGGCGAGGGCCGCTGCGGCGACGACGGCCGGGGCCCGGTGTTCGACGCCGACGGCAACGCCGATCCGGAACTGGTCGAAAGCATCGCCCGCCAGGCCGTGAAGGAGATCGGCTACGAGCAGGAAGGCTTCCACTGGCAGAAGGCGACGGTCCAGGTCTACCTGCACGGCCAGTCCGCCGACATCGCCCAGGGCGTCGATTCCGCCGGCAACAAGGACGAGGGCGCCGGCGACCAGGGCATCATGTTCGGCTTCGCCTGCACCGAGACCGAGGAGCTGATGCCCGCTCCCATCCACTTCTCGCATCAGATCCTGAAAAAGATGGCCGAGGCGCGCCACGCCGGCGCGACGCCGGGCCTGATGCCCGATTCCAAAAGCCAGGTGACGCTTCGCTACGAGAACGGCAAGCCCGTGCGCGCGACCTCCGTGGTCGTCTCGACCCAGCACGCGGCCGACCTGTCGACCGACGAGGTGCGCGAGATCGTGCGTCCCTTCGTGCTCGACGTCCTGCCCGACGGATGGATGTGCCCGGAGGACGATTTCTACGTCAACCCGACCGGCCGCTTCGTGATCGGCGGGCCCGACGGCGACGTCGGCCTGACCGGCCGCAAGATCATCGTCGACACCTACGGCGGCTCGGCCCCCCACGGCGGCGGCGCCTTCTCGGGCAAGGACCCGACCAAGGTCGACCGCTCGGCCGCCTACGGGGCGCGCTACCTGGCGAAGAACGTGGTCGCCGCCGGTCTGGCCGACAAATGCGTGATCCAGCTCGCTTACGCCATCGGCGTGTCCAAGCCGCTGTCGGTCTACGTCGACACCCAGGGCACCGGCCGCGTCGACGAGGAACGCATCTCCGCGAAGCTGCAGGAGATGGTCAACCTCAGCCCGCGCGGCATCCGCGAGCACCTGGAGCTGAACAAGCCGATCTACGCCCGCACCTCGGCCTACGGCCACTTCGGGCGCAAGCCCGACGCCGACGGCGGGTTCTCGTGGGAGAAGACGGACCTGGTCGACGGCCTCAAGGCCGCCTTCGGCGCCTGAGACGTTTCGGGGCGCCCATGGGCGGTAGCGGTCCGCGCTTCTACGGCCGCAGGCGGGGCAAGAAGCTCCGCCCCGGCCGGCAGGCGCTGATCGACGACCTGCTGCCCCGGCTGTGCGTGCCCGCCGAGGGGCCCGTCGACCCGGCGGGCCTGTTCGACCCGGTCGCGGCGGACGTCTGGCTGGAAATCGGCTTCGGCGCGGGCGAACACCTGGCGGCCCAGGCCGCCGCCCGTTCCGACATCGGCTTCATCGGCTGCGAGCCCTTCGTCAACGGCGTGGCGGCGCTGCTGGCCCAGATCGCCGGGCAGGGGCTGGAAAACGTCCGCATCCTCGACGACGACGCGCGCCTTTTGCTGCCCCGCCTCACGGATGCGTCGATCGGCAGGGTCTACCTGCTGTATTCCGACCCCTGGCCCAAGAAGCGCCACCGGAACCGCCGGTTCGTGCAGCGCGAGACCCTGGACGACCTGGCTCGGGTCTTGAAACCGGGCGGCCTGTTCCGCTTCGCCACCGACCACATGGAACATGCGCGCTGGGCCCTGCGGCTTGCCGCCAACCATCCGGACTTCAAGTGGACGGCCAGCGGGCCCCGGGACTGGCGCAGGCGCTGGGCCGACGGGTTTGCCACGCGCTACGAGGAAAAGGGCCTGGCCGGCCCGGACCGGGTCTATCTGGAGTTCAGGCGGCGGTAGGCGCCCCGCTCACCGGCGGACGGTTGCGTTCTTGTTCCGGCGTGCCAGGCCGAGGAACCCGGCCTTTACCCGCTTGAACAGTCCGGGCGGAATGAATCCGTAGGCGAATAGATCCGGCTTGCCCGGCACCGGCGACAACCCGCCGTTCGGCCATTCGTCGACATTGTGCTCCGACAGGATGATCCAGCTTGGCGCATCGTCGAGCCCCAGCGCCCGCTTCACCTTCGGCGGAATCTCGACGCCGGCCGTCTCGTCGGCAGGCGGGGTGTGCGTGATCGGCAGCAGCACGACGTAGCGCGGCCGAATCTCGCTGTCGGTTGCCGCGACGATGCAGGCCGGCCGGTCCTTGCCCTGGTTGCGGCCCGCGCCGGCCTCATGCGCCCAGAGGTAGTCGTAGCGGACGACGAGGCCCGGCCTCGGCTCGGGAACCGTCACGCTGCCGTCTACCGCAGCTGATCATCGAGTGCGGCGTGCTCGGGGTCCATCTCGGCCCGTTCCACCGCTTCGAGGACGACGTCTGCGGCCTCGCCGGTCTTATGGGCGCGCTGCGCGGCGGCCCGGAGCCAATCGTAGTGTTCGGCCGACATCAGCACGAATTCCCGCCGGCCGTGCCGGGTGATTTCGACCGGCTCGCGCCGCGCCTGATGCTGGACCTCGCCGAATTTGCGTTGGAATTCGAGGGCGCCGACCTTGGGCATGACTGGCCTCCGTGGATTGAATATTTGTATTATACGTATAATTTGTATTAATGCGACATAGAAATGCCCCAACGGCGGCTTCCCGGCGCGCTACGCGGAAAAGGGCCTGGCCGGCCCGGACCGGGTCTACCTGGAATTCCGCCGGACCGGTGACCGACCCCGGCCCTCATGCTTCGACGGGCTCAGCATGAGGACTTCACTCGGTTAAAAAGGGGACAGTTACTTTTTAACCGGGTGCGCGTCAATGAACCGGCACGCGGCGCCAATCGGCAAGGCAACGCTTGTATTCCCGAGCGATCGGGACTATATAAACTCCGCGTTTCGTTTAAGGAAACGCGCTTCGTTAAGTCCGATATCGGAGTTGATGGGGCGGGCCGGTGGCCCGCCTTTTGTGTTTTTTCAGCCAGGTGACGCGCGGCCGGGTTTGCGCCGCGCGGCCTTGAGGCCCCCGACCACGTGACCTTGGAACAGCGCATCGCCGACATCATCCGCCCCGCCGTCGAGGACCTGGGATTCGACCTCGTGCGCGTGCTGGTCTCGGGCCAGCGCCGCAAGAAGCTGCAGGTGATGGCGGAACCGCTCGACCGCTCGCCGATGACCGTCGACCACTGCGCCGACATCTCGCGCGCCGTCTCGGCGTTGCTGGACGTGGAGGACCCCATCGAGGACGCCTACACGCTGGAGGTTTCCTCCCCCGGCATCGACCGGCCGCTGGTCAAGCTGGCCGACTTCGAGCGGTTCGCCGGGTTCGACGCGCGCGTCGAGCTGCACACGGCCGTCGACGGCCGGCGCCGGTTCTCGGGCCGCCTTCTGGGCGTGGCCGGCGACGACGTGGTGATGGCGGTGGACGAAGGCGAGGTCCGCCTGCCGTTCGCCGACATCCAGAAATCGAAGCTGCTGATGACCGACGACCTGATCGCGGCCCATCAGCAGGCGGACGGTTAGGCCGCGCCGCCGCAACGACCCTGTTAGAGAACGACCTTTTGAGAGTGTGAAGGAACACCAGACATGAGCGACGTCATGCACAGCGAAGCCGTCCACGCCCGCCCGGAACTGCTGGCCGCCGCCGACCAGGCCGCCCGCGACAAGGGGATCGAGCGCGACGAGGTCCTGGAAGCCATGGAACAGGCGATCCAGAAGGCCGGGCGCTCCAAGTACGGCCACGAACACGACATCCGCGCGGTCATCGACCGCACGTCGGGCGCGATCACCCTGGCCCGCTACCTGGAGGTCGTCGAAGGACCCGAGAACGTCGAGAACGAGATCACCCAGCTGACCCTGGAGCAGGCGAAAAGTCGCAAGCCCGACGCGGTCGTCGGCGAGTTCCTGGTCGACCCCCTGCCGCCCATCGATTTCGGCCGCATCGCCGCCCAGACCGCCAAGCAGGTCATCGTGCAGAAGGTCCGCGAGGCCGAGCGCAAGCGCCAGCACGAGGAATACAAGGACCGCATCGGCGAGATCGTCAACGGCCTGGTCAAGCGCATCGAGTACGGCAACGTGGTGGTCGACCTGGGCCGCGCCGAAGCGCTGCTGCGCCGCGACGAGTCGATCCCGCGCGAGCATTTCTCCAACGGCGACCGGGTGCGCGCCTACATCATGGACGTGCGCGAGGAAGCCCGCGGGCCGCAGATCTTCCTGTCGCGCACCCATCCGCAGTTCATGTCCAAGCTGTTCGCCCAGGAAGTGCCGGAAATCTACGACGGCATCATCGAAATCAAGGCCGTCGCCCGCGATCCGGGCTCGCGCGCCAAGATCGCCGTGCTGTCGCACGACAGCTCCATCGATCCCGTCGGCCCCTGCATCGGCATGCGCGGCTCGCGCGTGCAGGCCGTGGTCGGCGAACTGCAGGGCGAGAAGATCGACATCATCCAGTGGTCGCCCGACCAGGCGGCCTTCATCGTCAACGCGCTGGCGCCCGCGGAAGTGTCCAAGGTCGTCATGGACGAGGACGCCCACCGCATCGAGGTCGTGGTGCCCGACGACCAGCTGTCGCTCGCCATCGGCCGGCGCGGCCAGAACGTGCGCCTGGCCTCGCAGCTGTCGGGCTGGGACATCGACATCTTCACCGAGGCCGAGGAGTCCGAGCGCCGCAACGAGGAGTTCCGCGCCCGCTCGGCCCTGTTCGTGGAGGCGCTCGACGTCGACGACGTGATCGCCCACCTGCTGGTCACCGAGGGCTTCTCCAAGGTCGAGGAAGTGGCCTTCGTGCCGCTCGACGACCTGATGGACATCGAAGGCTTCGACGAGGACGTGGCCCGCGAACTGCAGGCCCGCGCCCAGGGCTATCTGGAAACGCGCGACGCCGAGTTCGAGGCGCGCCGCCGCGAACTGGGCGTCGAGGACGACCTGGCCGAGGTCGCGGGCATCACCAACGAACTGATGGTGGCGCTCGGCGAAAACGGCGTGAAGACGCGCGACGACCTGGCCGACCTGGCCGGCGACGAGCTGCTGGAAATCGCGCCCCAGGGCACGATGACCCTCGATGTCGCCAACCAGATCATCATGGCCGCGCGCGCCCACTGGTTCGCGGGCGAGGAAACGGCCGAACAGGCCGGCGAAGGCGATGCCGAGGGTGATCCGGCGCTCGAGGCGTCCGAAGCGGGCGCCGGCGACGCGCCGCAGGCGTCCTGAGGACGCCGTCGATGGCCGACGGCAGAGACGAAACGATGAGCTAGGAACAGGGACAGGCATGGCCGGTGGACTGCAGACCCACGCGGAGAACGAGACGGCCCCGGCGTCCGATGCGGACGGCGGGCCGGTCCGCCGCTGTATCGTCACCGGGAAGAAACGCCCTGTCGCCGAACTCCTCCGTTTCGTGGTCGGCCCCGACGACCGCATCGTTCCCGACCTGGCCGCCGGCCTGCCCGGGCGGGGATTATGGTTGAGTGCCCGCCGCGATGTGGTAAATACAGCCAGCGAAAAGAAGCTTTTCGCCAAGGCGGCCAAGCGCAAGGTTATCGTCCCGCCCGATCTGGCGGACGAGATCGAGGCGCAGATGGTCCGCCGCTGCATGGACGCGCTGGGTCTGGCGCGCCGTGCCGGCCAGGTCGTCGCCGGTTTCGAGAAGGCGAACGCTTGGCTGAGGGCCGCCCGCGGCGGCCTGTTGGTCGCGGCCCGGGACGGCGGCGAGGACGGCAAGTCCAAGCTGCGGGCCCTGGCACCGGGACTGGCGCAGTTCACGGTCCTGGACGCCGCCGAATTGGGCCGCGCGCTGGGCCGGGATCATGTGGTCCACGCGGTGGTCGCGCCCGGCCGCCTCGCGGATCGTCTGGTCTTCGAACAGAACCGGCTTTTGGGGTTTCGCGAGGGTGCCCCGGCCGGCGGACTTTCACCCTCGCAGACAGATGAATAGGCCGGGCCCTGGGGGCCCGCACATCCGGGGGCCCCGGATCGCGCCGATCGGAAGGTATTGATGGCTGAGACGACTGAAAAAGACAAGGCGGACAAGGATCGCGGCGGCAGCAAGCTGGGCCTCGCCGGCGGCGGCAAGCTGACGCTGAACAAGACCGTGGAGAAGCGCCAGACGCGGCAGAACTTCTCGCACGGGCGGTCCAAGATGGTGACCGTCGAGGTCAAGAAGCGCCGCATCATCACGCCGACCAGGGACGAAGCCGGCGCGGGCCCCGAGGCCCTGCCCGACGAAGAGGGCGAGGCGCCGATCCGCGAGCTGACCGACCAGGAGCGCGCCGCCCGCCAGCGCGCGCTCGACACCGCCCAGCAGACCAGGGACGATGCGGCCGAGGTCCTGCCGCAGCGGCCGCTCGGCCCGACGCCGGTGGAGCGCGAGGCCCCCGTATCCGAGCCCGAGCCCGAACCGGAAGCGGCCACCGAACAGGCGGCTCCGCCCGCGGCCGAGGCCGCGCCGGTGCCCGCCGCCGAGGAAGCCCGCCATGCCCGTCCCCGCCCGGCGGCGCGCGAGGAGGAAGACGACGAAGGCGCGCGCGGCAAGACCCGCGGCAAGCCCGGCCGCGCCGAGCCGCGCCGGGCGACGCCGACGCGCGGCTACGACGAACGCCGCCGCCGCGGCAAACTGACCATCTCCGACGCCCTGGAGGGCGAGGAGGAACGCCAGCGCTCCATCGCGTCCGTCAAACGCGCCCGCGAACGCGAAAAACAAAAGCAGCGCGAACTGCTGCAGGAAGGGGCCAAGGTCGTGCGTGAAGTCATCGTTCCCGAGGCCATCACCGTGCAGGAACTGGCCAACCGCATGGCCGAGCGCGGTGCAGACGTGGTCAAGTCGCTCATGAAGATGGGCGTCATGGCCACCATCACCCAGACCATCGACGCCGACACGGCGGAACTGGTGGTCGAGGAGTTCGGCCACCGCATCCGCCGCGTGTCCGAAGCCGACGTGGAACTGGGCCTGAAGCGCGACGTCGATGCGCCGCAGGACCTGAAACCCCGGGCCCCCGTGGTCACCGTCATGGGCCACGTCGACCACGGCAAGACGTCGCTGCTGGACGCGCTGCGCGCCACCGACGTGGCCGGCGGCGAGGCCGGCGGCATTACCCAGCACATCGGCGCCTATCAGGTGGAAACCCCGTCGGGCGCGAAGATCTCGTTCATCGACACGCCGGGCCACGCCGCCTTCACCGAGATGCGCGCGCGCGGCGCCCAGGTCACCGACATCGTCGTGCTCTGCGTGGCCGCCGACGACGGCGTGATGCCGCAGACCATCGAGGCCATCCACCACGCCAAGGCCGCGGGCGTGCCGATCATCGTCGCCATCAACAAGATCGACGTGGCCGGCTCGGACCCGAAGCGGGTGCGCACGGAACTTCTGCAGCACGACGTCCAGGTCGAGGAAATGGGCGGCGACGTGCTGTCCATCGAGGTCTCGGCCCTGAAGAAGACCAATCTGGACAAGCTCGAGGAGGCGATCCTCCTGCAGGCCGAACTCCTGGATCTCAAGGCCAACCCCGACCATGCCGCCGAGGGCGTCATCGTCGAGGCCCGCATGGAACAGGGCAAGGGCTCGGTCGCCACGGTGCTGATCCAGCGCGGCACGCTGCGCGTCGGCGAGATCTTCATCGCCGGCTCCGAATGGGGCCGCGTGCGCGCCATGATGAACGCCCACGGCGAGCAGCTTGACGAAGCCGGGCCGTCGGTGCCGGTGGAGATTCTGGGCCTCAACGGCACGCCCCAGGCGGGCGACGACTTCGTCGTCGTCGAGTCGGAGGGACGCGCCCGCGAGGTCACCGAGTTCCGCCTGCGCCAGGAACGCAACAAGGCCGCCGCCGCCGGCGGACGCGGAACCCTGGAGCAGATGTTCGAGAAGATCCAGGAAGGCGAGGCCAAGGCCGTGCCGCTGGTCCTCAAGGCGGACGTGCACGGCTCCGCCGAGGCCATCGTCGGGGCGCTGGAGAAGCTGTCCACGGACGAGGTCAAGGTCCAGGTCCTGCACTCGGGCGTCGGCGGCATCAACGAGTCGGACGTGACGCTGGCCCGCGCGTCCAACGCGCTGATCGTCGGCTTCAACGTGCGCGCCAACCCGCAGGCGCGCGACCTGGCCAAGCGCGACGGCCTGGAAATCCGCTACTACTCGGTGATCTACGACCTGACGGACGACATCAAGTCGCTGCTGTCGGGCCTGCTGGCGCCGACCATCCGCGAGAACTTCCTGGGGTATGCCCAGGTGCGCGAGGTGTTCAACGTATCCAAGGTCGGCAAGGTCGCCGGCTGCATGGTCACCGAGGGCACCGTGAAGCGCGGCGCCAAGGTGCGCCTGCTGCGCGACGACACGGTCATCCACGAGGGCGAGCTGAGCCAGCTCAAGCGTTTCAAGGACGATGCCCGCGAGGTTCAGTCGGGCACGGAGTGCGGCATGGCGTTCGCCAACTACCAGGACATCCAGGTCGGCGACATGATCGAATGCTTCGAGACCGAGGAAGTGGCGCGCCAGCTGTAACGCCGCCGGGGTCCACGACCGGCCGCCGGCGCGCCCCTCGGGGCCGCCGCCGCCCGGTGATTGGTAATATGCCGCCATGTCAGACAAATCCCGCTCCCGCCAGGAAGGGCCCAGGCCGCCCTCGCAGCGCCAGCTTCGCGTCGGCGAGGAACTGCGTCACATCCTGGCGCGCATCCTTGAGCGCCACGACTTCCGCGATCCCGTCCTGGAACACGCCAACCTGACGGTGACCGGCGTCGACGCCAGCCCGGACCTGCGCCGCGCCACCGTGTTCGTGGTGCCGCTCGGCGGCGGCGTCGGGGGCGGCGCCGACGCGGCGGACAAGGAACAGGACGACATCCTGCGGGCCCTCAACCACGCGGCCCCCTATCTCCGCCGCCAGGTCGCCGGCCAGGTGCGCATGAAGTTCCTGCCGGCCCTGACCTTCCGCCTGGACCACAGCTTCGAGCACGCGGGGCGCATCGACGCCCTGCTGCACGATCCGCGCGTGCTTCGTGATCTGGGCGCCCCGCAAGGCGCCGAGGGCGACCTCGACGCGCCCGCGGACGACGGCGAAGAAGACTGAGCCATGGCGCGCCGCCGCAAGGGCCTTCCCATCCACGGCTGGATCAACCTGGACAAGCCGCCGGGCGTGACCTCGACGCAGGCCGTGAGCCGCGTCAAGCGCCTGTTCAATGCGGCCAAGGCCGGCCACGGCGGGACCCTCGACCCGCTCGCCACCGGCGTGCTGCCGATCGCGCTGGGCGAGGCGACCAAGACCGTCGCCCATGCCATGGACGGCGAAAAGGAATACCTCTTCACCATCCGTTTCGGTATCGAGACGGAAACCGGCGACCGCGAGGGCAAGGTCACGGCGGACAGCGACGCGCGGCCCACGGACGCCGCGATCGCGGCCGTGCTGCCCCGTTTCACCGGCGAGATCGACCAGGTGCCGCCGCGGTTTTCGGCGATCAAGGTGGATGGCGAGCGGGCCTACGACCTGGCCCGCGACGGCGCCGACTTCGACCTCGCGCCGCGCCGCGTCACGGTGCTTTCCCTGGCGCTCGAAGAGCGGCCCGACCCCGACCATGCGGTGATCCGCTGCCGCTCGGGCAAGGGCGTCTACGTGCGCTCGCTCGCCCGCGACATGGCGCGGGCGCTGGGCACGGTCGGGCATGTCTCCCGGCTGCGCCGCACGGCGGTCGGCCGGTTCACGGAAGGCGGGTCGATTTCGCTAGATAATCTGGAGGCTTTTGGGCATAGTGCGCCCGATTCCGGGCACCTCCTGCCCGTCGAGACCGCGCTGGCCGACATCCCGGCGCTGGCCCTGACGGAAGCCGAGGCCCGGCGGCTGGCCCAGGGACAGGCCATCGCGGCCCTTCCCGTCGCCAGCCGGTCGCCGTTCAAGGACATCAGCCAAGGCGACATGGTTTCGGCCATGCTCGGCGACCGCCTGGTGGCCCTGGCGGAAATCAGGGGCGGCGAGATCCGCCCGCTACGGGTCCTGAACCTTTAGGGTCGCGGCCCACACCATCAACAATCAAGAACAGGAGTATGACGATGTCGATTACCGCCGAGCGGAAGCAGGAACTCATCGGCGAGTTCCAATCGGGCAACGGCGATACCGGATCGCCCGAAGTTCAGGTCGCGATCCTGACCGAACGCATTGCCAACCTGACCGAACACATGAAGACCCACAAGCGGGATTTCCACTCCCGCCGCGGCCTTCTGATGATGGTCGGCCAGCGCCGGCGCCTGTTGGACTATCTGAAGAAGAAGGACAACGCGCGCTACGAAGAGCTGGTCAAGCGTCTGGGTATCCGTCGCTAATTCGTTTGCTGAGGCGCGCATTCCGGGCTTGGTCCGGATGTTCACCGTGGGCGGCCAGGGTACGGATGCCGCCTTTGCCCCGCCGTTTTCCGCATCCCCGCGTCGCGGGGCGGGAAACGCTTCGGGGCCGGGCCGGCCGGCAGGGTGCCGGGGGCCCAACGGGCGGGAGGTCCGCGATCGGCGCGGACTTCCGGTCCCACGTACGTTTGTAGGAAGAGAAGTAGAAAGACATGTTTCAAGAGTTTCGTAAGGAAATCGACTGGGGCGGGCGCAAGCTCATCCTGGAAACCGGCAAGATCGCCCGACAGGCCGATGGCGCCGTCGTCGCCACCTATGGCGAAAGCAAGGTGCTGTGCACCGTGGTCGCGGAAAAGTCCGCCCGTCCGGGTATCGACTTCTTCCCGCTGGCCGTCCACTACCAGGAAAAGACCTTCGCCGCCGGCAAGATCCCCGGCGGCTTCTTCAAGCGCGAAGGCCGCCCGTCGGAGAACGAGGTCCTGACCTCGCGCCTGATCGACCGGCCCATCCGGCCGCTGTTCGCCGATGGCTTCAAGAACGAGGTCCAGGTCATCTGCACCGTGCTGACCCACGACCTGGAAAACAACCCCGACATCCCCGCCATGATCGGCACCAGTGCGGCGCTGTGCATTTCGGGCGCCCCCTTCCTGGGCCCGATCTCGGGCTGCCGCGTCGGCCTGATCGACGGCGCCTACGTCCTGAACCCGACCGCCGACCAGATGGCCGACACCAAGCTCGACCTGATCGTCGCCGGCACCCAGGAAGGCGTGCTGATGGTCGAATCGGAAGCCCACGAGCTGTCGGAAGACGACATGCTGGGTGCCGTGATGTTCGGCCACAAGGCCAACCAGGAGGTCATCAACGCCATCATCGAACTGGCCTCGGCCTGCGCCAAGGATCCGTTCGAACTGCCGGTCGCGCCGGAAGGCAAGGCGGCCCTGGCCGATCGCGTGAAGACGCTGGCCGAGGACGGCCTGCGCGCCGCCTACGGCGAGAAGGTCAAGCAGGCGCGCCAGGAAAAGATCGCGGCCGCGAAGGCCAAGGTGGCCGAGGAACTGGGCGCCGACGACAGCCTGGACCAGGACCTGGTCGCGGCCGTGCTGCCCGGCATTCTGAAGAAGCTGGAAAGCGACATCGTGCGCCGCGACATCCTGAAAACGGGCAACCGCATCGACGGCCGCGACACCAAGACCGTGCGCCCGATCGCCGTCGAAGTGGGCATCCTGCCGCGCACCCACGGCTCGGCCCTGTTCACCCGCGGCGAGACCCAGGCCCTGGTGGTCGCCACCCTGGGCACCGGGCAGGACGAGCAGATCATCGACGACCTGGCGGGCGAATACCGCCGGACCTTCATGCTGCACTACAACTTCCCGCCCTACTCGGTTGGCGAAGCTGGCCGTTTCGGCTTCACCGGGCGGCGCGAGATCGGCCACGGCAAGCTCGCCTGGCGGGCCCTCAACCCGTTGATGCCGACCAAGGACGAGTTCCCCTACACGATCCGCGTGGTTTCGGAAATCACCGAATCCAACGGCTCGTCCTCCATGGCCACGGTGTGCGGCACGTCGCTGTCGCTGATGGACGCGGGGGTTCCCCTGCCGCGTCCGGTGGCCGGCATCGCCATGGGCCTGATCAAGGAAGGCGACGAGTTCGCGGTCCTGTCGGACATCCTGGGTGACGAAGACCACCTGGGCGACATGGACTTCAAGGTCGCCGGGTCGGAAAACGGCATCACGTCGCTGCAGATGGACATCAAGATCACCTCGATCACCGAGGAGATCATGAAGATCGCCCTGGCCCAGGCCAAGGACGGCCGTCTGCACATCCTCAAGGAAATGGCCAAGGGCCTGACGTCGTCGCGCGAAGGCGTGTCGGACATGGCGCCCAGGATCACCCAGTTCACCATCAACAAGGACAAGATCCGCGAAGTCATCGGCCCGGGCGGCAAGGTCATTCGCGAAATCTGCGAGCAGACGGGCGCCAAGATCGACATCGAGGACGACGGCACCGTGCGTGTCGCCGCCGTCGACGCGGCGGCCGGCGAAGCCGCCGTCGACTGGATCAAGTCGATCACCCAGGAGCCGGAAATCGGCGCCATCTACACCGGCAAGGTGGTCAAGGTGGTCGATTTCGGCGCCTTCGTGAACTTCATGGGCTCGAAGGACGGCCTGGTTCACATCTCGGAACTGGCCAACGAACGCGTCGGCCAGGTCACCGACGTCATCAACGAGGGTGACGAGGTGAAGGTGAAGCTGATCGGCATCGACGACCGCGGCAAGGTGAAGCTGTCCATGCGCGTGGTCGACCAGGAAACCGGCGCCGACATCACCGACCAGGTGGGCGAGCGGTCCGGCGGAAAGGGCGGCAAGCCGCGCGAAAGACAGCCGGCGTAACCCGCGTCCGCCGCGATGGATGCATGCCGCGAAGGGCGGCGTCGGAGACGGCGCCGCCCTTTCGGTTGAGACCGTCGCCACGGTTGCTTTGGGGCAACGTCTCTGTCTATTGTGCGTGAAGAATCACCAAGGAATCCGGTCCTCAACGGCCCGGACGAAAGAGAAACCTTAAGCCGTGTCGCCGGGGGGGTGCCCGCACAAAGGACGGCTTGCCCAAGGGAGGCGGGCAGGAATGGCCGCAAGCGCGTGACCAAGAAAAACGCCTATTCCTACGACGATCTGATCGCCTGCGCGAAGGGACAGCTGTTCGGGCCCGGCAATGCGCAATTGCCGCTGCCGCCGATGCTCATGTTCGACCGCATCACGGCGATCCACGCGGACGGCGGCGCCCACGGCAAGGGCTATGCCGAGGCCGAGTTGGACATCAATCCGGACCTTTGGTTCTTCCAGTGCCACTTCCAGGGCGACCCGGTGATGCCGGGCTGCCTGGGCCTGGATGCGCTGTGGCAGCTTACGGGCTTCTTCCTGGGCTGGACCGGGGCGCCGGGCCGCGGCCGCGCGCTGGGCGTCGGCAACGTGAAGTTCACCGACCAGGTGCAGCCGACCGCCAGGCTGGTCCAGTACCGCATCGATATCCGGCGCGTGATGGCGCGCCAGATCACCCTCGGCATCGCCAACGGCGTGATGCTCGTGGACGGCAAAACCGCTTACGAGACCGAGGATTTACGCGTAACCTTGTTTACCGGCCCCGAAGCGGGGTAAGAGAGGCCCATGAGACGCGTGGTCGTTACCGGAATGGGGATCGTGTCACCGATCGGCAACAACGTCGCCGAGGTGACGGACAGCCTGCGCCAGGGGCGCTCGGGCATCGTGTTCTGCCCGGAATATGCCGAGCGCGGCTTTCGCAGCCACGTCCATGGCGCGCCGAAGATCGACATGGACGACCTGATCGACCGCAAACTGCGCCGCTTCATGGGCGACGGGGCGGCCTATTCCTACATCGCCATGAAGGAAGCCATCGCCGACGCCGGCCTCGGCGAGGCCGAGGTGTCGCACGAGCGCACGGGCCTCGTCATGGGCTCGGGCGGGCCGTCGACCTCGGCCCAGGTCGAGGCCGCCGACACCGCCCGTGAAAAGGGGGCGAAACGCATCGGCCCCTACGCGGTGCCCAAGGCCATGTGCTCGACCGTGTCGGCCAACATCTCCACCGCCTTCCACATGCGCGGCCTCAGCTATTCCATCTCGTCCGCCTGCTCGACCTCGGCGCATTGCATCGGCAACGGCGCCGAGCTGATCCAGTGGGGCAAGCAGGACGTGGTGTTCGCCGGCGGCGGCGAGGAGCTGCACTGGACGCTCACGGTCCTGTTCGACGCCATGGGGGCCCTGTCCTCCAGGTACAACGACACGCCCGCGCGCGCGTCGCGCCCGTTCGACGCCAACCGCGACGGCTTCGTCATCGCCGGCGGCGCCGGGGTGGTGGTGCTCGAGGAACTGGAGCGCGCGCAGGCCCGGGGGGCCAGGATCTACGGCGAGATCGTCGGCTATGGCGCGACCTCGGACGGGGTCGACATGGTGGCCCCCTCGGGCGAGGGGGCGCGCCGCTGCATGCGCTTGGCCACGGAAGCCCTCGGCAACACCAAGGTCGATTACATCAACGCCCACGGAACCTCGACGCCCGCGGGCGACATGACCGAACTCAAGGCGATCCAGGATGTGTTCGGCGCCCACAAGCCGAAGATCTCCTCGACCAAGTCGCTGACCGGTCATTCCCAGGGCGCCACCGGCGCCCACGAGGCCATCTATTCCCTGATCATGCTGAACAACGACTTCATCGCCGCCTCCGCCAACGTGGACAACCTGGATCCGGAAGCGGGCGACGCCGAGATCGTCACGCAGCGCATCGACAACGCGGGCCTCAACTGCGTGCTGTCCAATTCCTTCGGGTTCGGCGGCACCAACGCCACGCTCGCGTTCAAGCGGCTCGAGGCTTAACCGGGGGCCGCCGGTTCCCGCAGGAGAATTCCCATGAACGGCCCCGTTGACGGATCTGGCGTGCCCCCGGCGGAACCCCAGGATGCGCGTGAGTTGCATTCCAATATCATGGCGGGCCGACGCGGCCTGGTGCTGGGCGTGGCCAACGACCATTCGATCGCCTGGGGCATCGCCAAGACCCTGCGCGCGCATGGCGCGGACCTCGCGTTCACCTATCAGAACGAGGCCATCGCCAAGCGGGTGACGCCGCTGGCGGCCGAACTCGGCTCGTCCCTCGTCGTGCCCTGCGACGTCGAGGACCAGGCCAGCATCGACGCCGTGTTCACCGCGCTGAAGTCCAAGTGGGACCGGCTCGACTTCCTGGTCCACGCGGTCGCCTATTCGGACAAGGAAGAGCTCAAGGGCAAGTACCTGAACACGTCCCGCGACAACTTCCTGCGCACCATGGACGTCAGCTGCTATTCCTTCACGGCCCTGGCCCGCGCCGCGTCGGGGATGATGGGCGAGGGCGGGGCCATGGTCACGCTCACCTACACGGGCTCGACCCGCGTGATGCCCAACTACAACGTCATGGGCGTGGCCAAGGCGGCGCTCGAGGCCAGCGTGCGGTATCTCGCGGCGAACCTGGGATCGCAGGGCATCCGCGTCAACGCCATCTCGGCCGGGCCCATGCGCACCCTCGCCGGCAGCGCCATCGGCGGCGCCCGCCACGTCTACAAGTGGAACCAGCGCCACGCGCCTCTCAAGCGCACGGTGCGGCTCGAGGATGTCGGCGGGGCCGCCCTCTATCTGCTCTCGAACCTGTCCGCCGGCGTCACCGGCGAGGTCCACCATGTGGACTCCGGCTACAACATCATCGGCCTGCCCAATCCCGAGGACATGGCCGAGGATTGAGGGCCGAGGATTGAGGGCCGAGGATTGAGCCTGGCCCGCACATCAGATCGACCGGGCACAACAATTAAGCCTGGAAAAAACCTTAGGCATATTAATATAATCATTCTAAATCTAAACAAGGCGCCCCCGCGGGCGCCGCGAGCCACAGGTGCGTGACGGAATGAACAACATGTACACCGCCCGGGATGCCCGGCAGATCGCGCGGCAGGACGCCCGGCCCTACAGCCACATCCTGGACAAGCTGCGCGGCGCCGGCCTGCGCCCGACGCGCCAGCGCATGGCGCTCGCCAAGCTGCTGTTCGAGGGCGGCGACCGCCACCTGACGGCGGAAATGCTGCACGCGGACGCCCAGGCGGCCAACGTGCGGGTGTCGCTGGCCACCGTGTACAACACGCTGCATCAGTTCCACCGCGCCGGCCTGCTGCGCGAGATCGTCGTCGATTCCCAGCGCAGCTACTTCGACACCAACATGTCCGACCACCACCACTTCTACTTCGACCGGACCGGCGACCTGACCGACATCCCGGGCGACCAGGTGGCGATCTCGGTCCTTCCGCCGGCGCCCGAGGGCATGGCCGTGTCGCGCATCGACGTGGTCGTCCGGGTCCGCCCGCAGGACGACTGACGCCGGCCTTCCCGGCCGCCGGCGCCGGCTTGCGCGCCGGTGTCCACGCCCCGCCCCGGCCTGCCGGGAGCCGCCTCATTTAAATTAAAATTATTCTAAACTTGACAGCAATAGATTGTCATTGCATAACCTTTGCTCTCAAAAGTTCCTGTCCACCAGAACGACCAAGGGAGTTAGACAATGGCCCTCAAAGGCAGCAAGACCGAAGAAAACCTGAAAGCCGCGTTCGCCGGCGAATCCCAGGCAAACCGCCGCTATCTCTATTTCGCGCAGAAGGCCGACGTCGAAGGCTACAACGACGTCGCCGCCGTGTTCCGGTCGACCGCCGAAGGCGAAACCGGCCACGCCCACGGCCACCTGGAATTCCTGGAAGAGGTCGGCGACCCGGCCACGGGCGAGCCGATCGGCCCCACCGGCGCCAACCTGAAGGCCGCCATCGCCGGCGAGACCCATGAATACACCGACATGTATCCCGGCATGGCCAGGACCGCCCGCGACGAAGGCTTCGACGAAATCGCCGACTGGTTCGAAACCCTGGCCAAGGCGGAAAAGTCCCACGCCGGCCGCTTCCAGAAGGCTCTCGACACGCTGGACGGCTGAGGCTCCGGTAAGGAGACGGCGCGGGCGGCATCCGCCCGCGCCCGCCGGACCGACTCCGCGTCGGGCGGCAGTCCCGCCCGGCGCACCACGGCCCCCCGCACCACGGCCCCCCGCACAATCCGATCAACCGCTCTCCCGGGGGGAGGAGCAGCGCCTCCGTCGATCCGATGGCCGACCATCGCCGGTCTTTCTGAAGGGCTCGGCTTGCATGACAAGGACATGACATGAGCGAAGGCAGCCTGGAAGCTCCCACCCGCCACCCGATTCCCTGGCGGGACCCCGATTTCCACGACGAGGGAAAGCTCGACGCCGAGATGCGGCGGGTGTTCGACATCTGTCACGGATGCCGACGCTGCTTCAACCTGTGCGACAGCTTCCCGCGCCTGTTCGACCTGATCGACGAATCCGAAAGCGGCGAACTGGACACGGTCGCCAGCGAGGGTTTCAAGGCGGTCGCCGACGCCTGCACGCTGTGCGACATGTGCTTCCTGACCAAGTGCCCCTACGTGCCGCCCCACGAATTCGACCTGGACTTTCCGCACCTGATGCTGCGCTACCGCGCCGTCGAGCGGACCAAGGGCCAGGTTCCCTTCGCCGCCAGGCAGATGACCCGGACCGACCGCAACGGCAGGCTGGCCTCATCCATGGCCGGCGTCGTCAACTGGGCCTGCAGGTGCGGCAACCGCCTGACCCGCCCCGTGATGGAAGCCGCCGCCGGCATCCACCGCGACGCCAAGCTGCCGGAATTCCACGCCGAGACCTTCCAGGACCTGGCCAAGACCCCGCCCGCCGTCAACAAGGACGCCCCGGCCTTCGGCCGCAAGGCCGTGCTCTACGCCACCTGCTTCGCCAACTACAACAACCCGTCCATCGGCACGGCGGCGCGGGCGGTGCTCGCCAGGAACGGGGTCGAGACGGAAGTCGTCTATCCCCGCTGCTGCGGCATGCCGCAGCTCGAGCAGGGCGACATCGCCGCCGTCGCCGAGGCGGCCGGTGAGGTCGCCGCCGAGCTTTGCCGCTGGATCGACACGGGCCACGACATCATCGCCCTGGTGCCGTCCTGCGCGCTGATGATGAAGTTCGAATGGCCGCTTCTCCTGCCCGAGGATGAAAACGTGAGGAAGCTTTCGGCCCATACCTCCGACATCGCCGAATACGTGGTCGACATCGCCAAAAAGAACGGTCTCGTCGGCGGCATGACGCCCCTTTCCGGCGGCGTCACGGCGCATATCGCCTGCCACGCGCGGGCCCAGAACATGGGCCAGAAGGGCGCCGAGATGCTGAAACTCCTGCCCGACACGGAGGTCAAGGTGATCGAGCGCTGCTCGGGCCACGGCGGGTCCTGGGGCATCACCAAGGAGTTCTTCGAGGTCGGCCTCAAGATCGGCAAGCCGGTCGCCCGCCAGGCCGCCAGGAACGAAACCCCCTACGTGGTCTCGGAATGCCCGCTGGCCCGCGACCACATCATCCAGGGGATGGAGAAGCTGGAGGCCGACGTCTCCGGCGTCAAACAGGCCCAGCACCCCATCGAACTGATGGCCATCGCCTACGGCCTGAAGGACTGACGCCCATGCCGAACAAGCACGAGATCACCCCCGCCGACATCCTGTCCATGGAGACCTACGGGCGCGAACGGGCCGAACGCCGCAAGCGCATGACCGAAATCAAGCGCGACCGGCGGCTGTCGGTCGGCCCCGACGCCACCTTCTACTTCGAAAGCTTCGACACCATGCTGCACCAGGTGCACGAGATGCTGTTCATCGAGAAGGGCGGCGCGGCGCAGATCGCCGACGAACTTTCGGCCTACAATCCGCTGATCCCCAAGGGCCGTGAACTGGTCTGCACCCTGATGTTCGAGATCGACGATCCCGTGCGCCGCGCCCGCTTCCTGGCGGGCCTGGGCGGCATAGAGGAAACGGTGAGCTTCGAGTTCGCCGGCGAAACCGTCACGGGCGTGCCCGAGGCCGACGTCGACCGCACCACCGCCGACGGCAAGGCGTCGAGCGTGCAGTTCCTGCACTTCCCCTTCACCGACGGCCAGGTCGCCAGGTTCAGGGCCCCGGCGACCCAGGTGCAACTCAAGATCGCGCACGCGAAATACGGCCATATCGCGATCGTGCCCGAGGCCGTGAAGAACGCCCTGGCCGGGGATTTCGACTGACGGTGGCCGGAACTCCCGGCCAATCCAGGCCGATCCGTGAAGATGCTTCGACACGGCGCCTCCGGCCCCTGCTCGGCATGAGGATTGAAGCGCAGCCCTCATCCTGAGCCGCCGCGCAGCGGCGTGTCGCCGGATGTCTTGGAAGCCTCCGGCGGGTCTCGCCGCCTGCCGGGGCGCTGAATTTTCGCTATTCGACCGCCTCGTCCTTGCGCACGCCCCACAGCTCGACCCGGCGCAGCCAGCCTTCGAACCCGGCGGCGCGCACGCGGCACCACCCGCCGTCCTTGGGGCAGCGGCCGATGCGCACGATGACGTCGGGCTCCAGGCGGGCCAGGGCCCGGGCGGTGGCGTCGGCCTCGGCCCGCAGCGTGCGCGCGCGGCCCAGCACGATGGCCGTGCGTTCGCTGTCCAGCATGGTCTGATGGACCCAGCCCTGGGTGCCCTGATGGTCGCGCACCTTGCGCCAGGTCTGGAACTCGGCGATCACTTCCATGGGCAGGTGGCGGCGCTTGTAGACCCAGTCGACGGGATACTGCACGCCCGGGCCGGAGCGCATGTTGACCTCGCCCGCGCGCAAGGACACGAAGCGCGGCAGCGGCTGGCCCGAGGGCGCGCCGGCGGCCGCCGCCGCCCCCGATCCCCGGCCCTGCGCCTGCCCCTGGGCCGCCGCCGGTGCGGCCGGGACCAGCGCCGTCAGCACGGCGAGCAGCGCCGCCGCGAGCGGGAACGGCGCGCAGCGGGCGGGATGTCGTCGTCGCTGGGTGGAAAACCGGATCATGCGTTCCCTGGGGTCCTGACGGTGCTCCAGGGGGTCTTATCGCCAGCGCCGCGCGGGGCGTCAAGGTCCTTGCCGGAACGTGCCGCAACGCCCCGCCGGGCGCGTTTCTTGATGCTATAGACAACGGCTATGATAACTTGCTATGGCCCCGCTGAACGGAGACATACCCTCATGCCCACCAAGAAGCCCCGCGTCGTCGTCACCCGCAAGCTGCCCGACGCCATCGAGACCCGGATGATGGAGCTGTTCGACGTGCAGCTCAACCTGGACGACCAGCCGATGACCAAGGCGCAGCTGATCGAGGCCGTGGCAAACGCCGACGTCCTGGTGCCGACGGTCACGGACCGCATCGACGCGGCGATCCTGGCCCAGGCCGGCGAGCGCCTGCGCCTGATCGCCAATTACGGCACCGGCGTCGACCATATCGACCTGGCGACGGTGCGCCAGCGCGGCATCACCGTCACCAACACCCCCGACGTGCTGACCGAGGACACGGCCGACATGACCATGGCGCTGTTCCTCGCCGTCTCGCGCCGCATCGCCGAAGGGGAAAGGGTCATGCGCACGGGCGGCTGGACGGGCTGGGCGCCGACCTGGATGCTCGGCCACCGCATCAACGGCAAGCGCCTCGGCATCATCGGCATGGGCCGCATCGGCCGCGCCCTGGCGCGCCGCGCGCGCGGCTTCAACATGGCCATCCACTATCACAACCGCAAGCGCGTGCACGAGGACGTCGAGAACGAACTGGAAGCGACCTACTGGGAAAGCCTGGACCAGATGCTGGCCCGCGTCGACCTGGTCTCCGTCAACTGCCCGCACACGCCCGCGACCTACCACCTTCTGTCGGCGCGGCGCCTGCAGCTTCTGCAGCCCCACTGCATCATCGTCAACACGGCGCGCGGCGAGGTGATCGACGAAAACGCGCTGACCCGCATGCTGGAAGCGGGCGACATCGCGGGGGCGGGCCTCGACGTGTTCGAGCACGAACCGGCCGTCAATCCCAAGCTACTGGCCCTCGACAATACGGTCCTGCTGCCGCACCTGGGCAGCGCCACCGTGGAGGGCCGCATCGACATGGGCGAGAAGGTCCTCATCAACATCAAGACCTTCGTCGACGGGCACAAGCCGCCGGACCGCGTGCTCGGCGACACCTTCTGATTTCCGGCCGGCTCGTCCCGGGGCCGGACAAGCCAAGGGCCGCGCCGCCTCCGGCGCCGATGCCGCCATGCACATCACGCAACCCATCCACGTACAGCCGATCCCCTTCGTGGATCCCGTCGACGCCTTCGAGGCCTTCGCGGACGATCCGGTGGCGGCGCTGCTCGACAGCGCCGACGCCGTGGGCGGGCGCGGGCGCTACGCCTTCCTGGCGGGCGACCCGTATCACGTGATCGAGGCGGCGGCGGGCGACGATCCCTTCGGCCGGCTGTCGCGCGAGCTGGCCCGCGCGCGCACGGAATCGGTGCCCGGCCTGCCGCCGTTCCAGACCGGGGCGGTCGGCGTGCTGGGCTACGAACTGGGCGCGGCGCTGGAGCGCCTGCCGGACCGCAAGGCGGGCGGCCTGGCGTTCCCCGACATGGTCATGGGCTTCTACGACACGGTCGCCGTGTTCGACATGAAGCTGATGAAGGCCTGGGTGCTGGCGTCCAACGCGGCGCGCGCCTCGGGCCGCCGCCGTCCGGGCCCGGAGGCCCGCGCCCGTGCCATGGCGGCGCGCATCGCCGCCGCCGGGCCCCGGCCCGAGCCCGCGGCCCTCGACCTGACCTGGCGCGCCGACCAGACGCGGCCCGAGATGGAGGCACGCATCGCGCGCGCCATCGACTACATCCGGCTGGGCGACATCTTCCAGGCCAACATCGCCCAGCGCTTCCTCGCCGACCTGCCGGCGGACACGCGGCCGTTCGACGTCTACCGGCGGCTCCGCCGCATCTCCTCGGCGCCGTTCGCGGCGTTCCTCAATTGCGGTGAGGGTCGCGCGGTGATCTCGGCCTCGCCGGAACGCTTCCTCTCGCTCGGCCCCGGCGGGGCGATCGAGACCCGGCCCATCAAGGGCACCCGGCCGCGCGGCGTGACGACGGACGAGGACCGGGCGCTGGCCGCCGCCCTCATCGCCTCGGAAAAGGACCGCGCCGAGAACCTGATGATCGTCGACCTGCTGCGCAACGACCTGTCGCGCGTCGCGCGCATCGGTTCGGTCAAGGTGTCCAAGCTGTTCGAGCTGGAGACCTTCGCCCGCGTCCACCACCTGGTGTCCGAGGTCAAGGCCGACATCGCCGAGGGCCTGGACGCGGTCGATCTCCTGCGCGCGACCTTCCCCGGCGGCTCGATCACGGGCGCCCCCAAGATCCGCGCCATGGAGATCATCCACGAACTGGAGCCGGTGCCGCGCGGCCCCTACTGCGGGGCGGTCGCCTGGATGGGCTTCGACGGGGCCATGGATTCCTCCATCGCCATCCGCACCATGACCTATGCGGACGGCGTGGTCGCCGCCCAGGCCGGCGGCGGCATCGTCGCCGATTCGGACCCGGCGGACGAATACGAGGAAACCATGACCAAGATCAGGCCGCTGCTGGCCGCCCTCGACGCGCGGGTGGCGCTGCCGTGACGGATCTCATCGACATCAACGGCGCGCTGGTCGAGGGCCGATCGGCCCGCCTCGATCCCATGGACCGGGGGTTCACCCTGGGCGACGCCATCTTCGAAAGCCTGCGCGTGCGGGACGGCAGGCCCGAATTCGCGGCCGAACACCTGGCGCGCCTGGAGGCGGCGGCCCGGGTCCTGGCCCTGGTCCTGCCTTTCGGGGAAGACCACGTCATGGACCGGATCGACCGCCTGATCGCAACATCCGGGATGGCCGACGCGGCGCTGCGCCTGACGGTCAGCCGCGGCCCCGCCGCGCGCGGCGTCGCCGCGCCGCCGGCCGAGCACTGCCGGCCGACGGCGGTGATCTCCCTCCACCCCCTGCCGCCCGCGCGCAACGCCGCGGTCGCCGCCGTGACCGCCACGGTGACCCGGCGCAACGAGCATTCGCCCGTCTCGCGCATCAAGGCGACGCCCTATCTGGACAGCATCATCGCCCTTGAGGAAGCGAGGTCGAAAGGGGCGCGGGACGCGGTGCTGCTGAACACGGCGGGGCGCGTCGCCTCGGCCTGCTACGCCAACCTGTTCGCCGTGATCGACGGAGACCTGGTGACGCCGCCGCTCGACGACGGGCCGCTGCCCGGCATCACGCGGGCGCACCTGCTGGCCGCCCTCGGCGGGGCGGAGCGGAGCCTGACGCCCGAAGACCTCGCCCACGCATCCGAAATCTTCCTGACCAACAGTTTCGGCGTGCGCCCCGTGGCCGTGCTCGACGGGCGGATGCTCACCCCCCTGCCGGGTGCCATGACGCAGAAGGCGCAAGCCCTCGTCGGTTGATCAATTTTTCTTTTCTCTGTGCCCTCTGTGCATCCTCTGTGTGCTCTGTGATCCATTAATAAGCCGTTCCCGGACGGGCTCGTGCCCGGGATCGACTGAGTAATAGGACACAGAGCACACAGAGGATGCACAGAGATCACAGAGCGGGCGTGTCTCGCGCGGGCCGCTATCTTTCGATTGGCAGGCTTAGATGAAGATGATGGCGCCGTCTTTCGACGCGTCGTTCAGGAAGGTGACAAGGCCGCCCGCGGCGATCGGCACGTCGTCGCGCAGCGGCATGGCCTCCAGCCCGCGCGCCTTCAGGCCCATCTCGCAGATCATGAAGGTCACCCCCATCTCGACGCAGGCGGCCAGCAGGGTCTCGAAGGTGGCGACCCCCTGGGCCTCGTAGCGGTCGTCCAGGCGGCCGCCGTCCCGGGCCCCGCCCTGGCCGACCGGCAGCTCGCGCCAGGCGTCGTCGGCGCCCAGCGCCTTGCAGGCGTCCATGGTGAAGAACAGGGTCGCGGCGCGGCCGATGGCGGCGGCCGACGCGGCGGCGGCGAGGGCGTAGTGGATCTTGTCGTACTCGCCCGCATAGACGATGACGGAAAGCTTGTCGGGCGGCCCCTTACCCTTATCCGGCGGCACAGACTCGGCCATCGCCCGCCCCCTCGTGGATGGAAAGGTCCCGGATCGCCGGATTGTCGCCGCACAGCGGGCAGCCCGGGTCGGCCTTCACCTTGATCTTGCGGAAATTGGCGGCCAGGCCCTCGTAGACCATGAGGTGGCCCGACAGGCTGTCGCCGATGCCGAGCAGCTCCTTGAGGATTTCCGTCGCCTGCAGCGAGCCCATGGTGCCGCACAGCGCGCCCAGCACCCCGGCCTCGGCGCAGGACGGAATCTGGCCCGGCGGCGGCGGTTCGCGGAAGATGCAGCGGTAGCAGGGGCCGTGACGGCCCTCGGCGTCCGTCTCGTGCGCCTTGAAGGTGGCAAGCTGGCCGTCGAAGCGCAGGATGGCGGCCGACACCAGGGGCTTCTTCGCGAAATAGGCCGCGTCGTTGACCAGGAAGCGGGTCTCGAAGTTGTCGGAGCCGTCGGCCACCAGGTCGTAGCGTGCCATCAGGTCGAGCGCGTTGCCGGGGCCGATGCGCTCGAAATGGGGGACCAGGGTCACGTCCGGGTTGATGGCGGCCAGGGCCGCCTTGGCGCTCTCCACCTTGGGCCGTCCCACCGAGGCCGTCCGGTGGACGATCTGGCGCTGCAGGTTCGACAGGTCCACCGTGTCCTGGTCGACCACGCCGATGGTGCCGACCCCGGCGGCGGCCAGGTACATGAGCACCGGCGACCCGAGCCCCCCGGCGCCGACCACCAGGACGCTGCTGTTCAACAGCTTGGCCTGGCCGGTGCCGCCGACCTCCTTCAACAGGATGTGGCGGGCATAGCGGTTGACCTGGTCCTCGGTGAAATCGGTGAAATCCATGCGCCCGCCTATTCCCCCAGCCCGGCGAACAGGTCCGTCGAGAGATACCGTTCGGCGAAGCTGGGCAGGATCGCCACGATCATCTTGTCCTTGAAGGCGTCGCGCGCCGCCAGTTCCAGCGCCGCCGCCACCGCCGCCCCCGACGAGATGCCGCAGGCCAGGCCTTCCAGGCGCGCGACCTTGCGCGCCGTCTCGATGGCGCGGTCGTTGCCGATCTGCAGAACCTCGTCGATCTCCTTGGTGTCGAGGATGGGCGGGATGAAGCCGGCGCCGATGCCCTGGATCTTGTGGGGGCCCGGCAGGCCGCCCGACAGGATGGCACTGTCCTCGGGCTCGACGGCGATCACCTTGAGGCCGGGGCGGCGCGGGCGCAGCACCTGGGCGCAGCCGGTCAGCGTGCCGCCCGTGCCGACGCCGGACACCAGCACGTCGACGCGGCCGTCCGTGTCCTTCCAGATCTCCTCGGCCGTGGTGTTGCGGTGGACTTCCGGGTTGGCCGGGTTCTCGAACTGCTGCGGCATGATGGCGCCGGGGGTCGCGGCGACGATCTCCTTGGCGCGCTCGATGGCGCCGCGCATGCCGAGCGTCGCCGGCGTCAGCTCCAGCTCGGCCCCCAGCAGATAGAGCATCTTGCGCCGTTCCAGCGACATGCTTTCCGGCATGGTCAGGATCAGGCGGTAGCCCTTGGCGGCGGCGACGAAGGCCAGGGCGATGCCCGTATTGCCCGAGGTCGGCTCGACCAGGGTCGCCCCCGGCTGGATGCGGCCCTCGCGCTCGGCGGTCTCGATCATGTTGAGGCCGATGCGGTCCTTGACCGACGCCAGCGGGTTGAAGAACTCGCACTTGCCGACGATGTCGGCGGTGACGCCCGCGTCCTCGGCCATGCGCCGGAGCCGCACCAGGGGCGTCGCCCCCACGGTGTCGACGATGCTGTCGTAGATGCGGCCCCTGAATTCGCCGGCCGCCCCGCTGTCCTTCGCCGTGTCCATGTCTCCGTTTCCTCCGCTCGGTCGCCCTTCTTAGTTCCTTAAATGAGGCTTTCAGATGATGAAGTCCAGGTTCGGCCGGCCTTCGCTTTCCACGCCGGCACGATTGGCCTTCAGGCACAGCTCGTCGATGGTGGTGTCGTCGAGCCGCGCCATGGCGGCCTCGCGCAGCTCCGCCCACAGGGGCCGCACCACCTTGATGCCCAGGTCCGAGCCCTCGGTGTCCTCCAGAAGGTCTTCGGCGCCGTCGGCGCCGGCGATGACGCGGACGATCTCGCCCACGGTGATGCGCCGCCGCTCGCGGGCCAGGCGGTAGCCGCCCTTGGGGCCGCGCACGCCGACCAGGATGTCGGCCTTCACCAGCTGCTGCAGGGCCTGCTCCAGATAGCGCCGGGGAATGCCCTGCCGTCGCGTGATGTCGCGGCTCTGCACCGGCTGGGCCCCCATGTGATAGGCCACGTCCAGCACCGCCTCGATGGCGTAGAGCGTCTTTTTCGACAGGCGCAGCATCGGTTCAGCCTCCCCCCGTTCCCGTCGACCCGAAGCCGCCGGCCCCCCGCGCGGTGCCCTCCAGGTCGGCCCGTTCGTCCCAGGCGATGCGCGTCACGGGCGCCACCACCATCTGGGCGATGCGCATGCCCGGCGTGATTTCAAAGCTTTCCGCACCTAGGTTCACCAGGATGACCTTGATCTCGCCGCGGTAGTCGGCGTCCACCGTGCCCGGGCTGTTCAGCACCGTCACCCCGTGCCGGGCGGCCAGGCCCGAGCGCGGGCGCACCTGGGCCTCGAAACCCGCCGGCAGGGCGATGGCGATGCCCGTCGGCACCAGGGCGCGGGCCAGGGGCTCAAGCGTCGTGGGTCGATCTACCGCCGCCAAAAGGTCGAGCCCCGCCGCGTCCTCGGTGGCATAGGCCGGCAGGGGCAGGCCGGCGCCGTGGGGCAGGCGCTGGAGGGGAACGGTGAGGACGGTCATTCGGCGCTCGAACCCGCGTCTTCGGCCGCGGCCGGGGCGAGATGACGGGCGATGCGCCGGGCCAGCTTTTCCCCCACCTGCGCCTTGGTCAGCGCCGGCCAGTCTTCGACTTCCGAAGCCTCGATCCCATCGGCGGTGACCAGGTGCACCCGGTTCATGTCGCCGCCGAAGGTGCCCGTTTCCGGCGACACGTCGTTGGCGCAGATCCAGTCGCAGCCCTTTTTCTTCAGTTTGGCCCGGGCGTGCGCGACGACGGTTTCCGTCTCGGCAGCGAAGCCGACGACCAGGGCCGGGCGGTCCGGCCCGGGTTGGGCGAGGGCCGCCAGGATGTCCGGGTTCTCGGCCAGGGCGAGCGCCGACAGGGGCCCCCCGTCCTTCTTCATCTTCTCGGGCGCCGTGTCGGCCGCGCGCCAGTCGGCGACGGCGGCGGCGCACACGGCGATGTCGGCGGGCAGGGCCTCCAGGCAGGCCGCCAGCATGTCGCGCGCCGTCTCCACATGCACGGTGGCGACGCCCGGCGGGTCCTTCAGGGCGACCGGCCCGGTCACCAGCGTCACCCGCGCCCCCAGCGCCGCCAGCGCCGTGGCGATGGCGTGGCCCTGCTTGCCGGACGAGCGGTTGGCGATGTAGCGCACGGGATCGATGGGCTCGTGCGTCGGCCCGCTGGTGACGAGCGCGTGCCGGCCCGCGAGCGGCCGGCCGCCGTGGAAGAAGGCGACGACGGCGGCGACGATGTCCAAGGGTTCGGTCATGCGCCCGGGGCCGAACTCGCCGCAGGCCATGTCCCCGTCCTCGGGCCCGATCACGGTGACGCCGCGGTCCATCAGGGTCCGCAGATTGGCCCGGGTCGCCGCGTGCTCCCACATGCGCACGTTCATCGCCGGGGCGACGATGACCGGCTTGTCCGTGGCCAGCAGCGCCGTGGTCGCCAGGTCCGTGGCCAACCCGTGCGCCATCTTCGCCAGCACGTCGGCCGACGCCGGGGCGACCAGGATCACGTCGGCATCGCGGCTCAACTGAATATGGCCCATCTCCTGCTCGTCCGTCAGGTCGAACAGGTCCCGGTAGACCTTGTCGCCGGAGACGGCGCTTAAGCTGAGGGGGGTGACGAACCGGGCGCCGCCTTCGGTCAGCACGCAGCGCACGGCCGCCCCCCGCTCGCGCAGGCGGCGCACCAGATCCGGCGTCTTGTAGGCGGCGATGCCGCCCGTGACGATCAGCAGGATGCGTTTGCCGGTCAGCATGTCCCCAAGGTTCCGTTGCGGCCGCTTCGAAAAAAGGCGGAGCCAAAATTACGCGAATAATGTGTACTTAAAGTAAATATTACCCCCGGGCAAGACACAGCACGATTAACACATCTCTTTCCGGCGGTTGCCTTAAAAAGGGGACAGTTTACTTTTTAGGTCCATGGGGCCGCCGGGCCCTCGGCGGTTTTCAGCCGCCCGCTAGTTCATCAGATTATAGACGAACACCGCCGCCAGGATCGCCACCACGATCCAAAGGACGACCGGGGTGCGGGGCTTGTCCTCGCCGTCGCGCAGCAGGCGCACGGTCTCCGGGTCCAGGGTCAGGCGGCCCTCGGCGAGCCGGCGGGCGCCGATTTCCAGGTCTTCCATGACGCGCGGCAGGCGCTCCGCCGCCTGGGCCAGGCCCTGGAAGGTATCGGCGAGGCGCGCCTCGGGCCCCAGGTTGGCGCGCATCCAGTCCTCGATCAGCGGGCGCGCCAGCACCCACATGTTGGTGTCGGGATAGAGGCGCCGGCTGACCCCCTCGGCGGTCAGCATGGTCTTCTGCAGCAGGAGGAGCTGCGGCTGCGTCTCCATGGCGAAGGTCTCGGTCACCTGGAACAGCTGGCCGAGCAGGCGGCCGATGGAAATCTCGTGCTGCGGCTTGTCCAAAATCGGCTCGGCGATGGAGCGGCAGGCCTGGGTGAAGGCGTCGACGGACTTCTCGCGGGGCACCCAGCCGGCCTCGAAATGGACCTCGGCGGCGCGCCGGTAGTCGCGCGTGAGGAAGGCCAGCAGCATTTCGCCGAGCGAGCGCCGGGTCCTCTTGTCGACCCGGCCCATGATGCCGAAGTCGACGGCGCCGATGGCGCCCCCCTCCAGCACGAACAGGTTGCCGGGGTGCAGGTCGCCGTGGAAGAAGCCGTCGCGGAAGACCTGGTTGAAGAAGGCCCTGGCCGCGTTCTCGACCACCGTCCTGGGTTCGATCCCCGCGTTAACAATGGCCTCCACGTCGTTGATGGGGATGCCGTCGATGCGCCCCGTGGTCAGCACGCGGGCCCCCGTGCGCGCCCAGTCCACCGGCGGCACGACGAAGCTCGCGTCGCCCTCGAAGTTGTCGGCCATCTCGGCCGCCGCCGCCGCCTCGAACCGCAGGTCCATCTCCAGCTCGACGGACTGGGCGACGGTCTCCACCGCCTCGCGGGGCTTCAGGCGTTTCAGGTCCGGGCGCGCGCGCTCCAGCACGCGGGCGGCCCAGCGGAACAGGTCGAGGTCGCGGCGGAACCGCCCCTCGATCCCCGGGCGCAGGATCTTCACCGCGACCTTCTCGCCCTCCGTCGTCTCGGCGAAATGGACCTGGGCGATGGAGGCGGCGGCCACGGGTTCGGGATCGAACGCGGAGAACAGGGTCTCCAGCGGCACCTGGAATTCCTGCTCGACCGCCGTGCGGGCGGCCTCGAAGGAAAACGGCGGCAGGTCGTCCTGCAGCAGGGCCAGGTCTTGCGTGATCTCCTCGCCCAGCAGGTCCGGGCGGGTCGACAGCGCCTGGCCCAGCTTGATGAAGCTGGGTCCGGCCTCGTTCAGGGCGGCGGCCAGCCGCTGGCCCGGGCGGCCGGGCACCGACCGCTTGGACAGCAGCCTGGCCGCCCTGGCCACGGCGGGGGCGACCCCCAGGTCCTCGAGCGGAAACAGCGCGTCGTGGCGCGCCAGGACGCGGGCGATGGCGAACAGGCGCCACAGGTTGGTGAGCGATCCGGTCATGGGCGGGCCGTCAGGTGCGCCAGGCGGAATGCAGGGCCGCGATCCCGGCCGACAGGTTGCGGTACTCGGCCCGCGACAGGCCGGCGGCCAGGATCATGGCCTTGAACTCGTCCTGCGGCGGGAAGCGGCGGATGCTTTCGGCGAGATACTGATAGGACGCGCGGTCGCCCGCCACCTTCTCGCCCAGCACGGGCAGGACCTTGAAGGACCAGCGGTCGTACATCTCGTCCAGCAGCGGCAGCACCACGCGCGAGAACTCCAGGCACAGGAACCGCCCGCCCGGCTTCAGCACGCGCCTGGCCTCGGCCAGGGCGTTTTCCGGATGGGTCACGTTGCGGATGCAGAAGGCGGTGGTATAGGCGTCGAAGGAATTGTCGGGGAAGGGCAGGGCCTCGGCGTCGCCGGTGACCCAGTCGATGCCGTCCCGAAGAATGCCCCTGTCGACGGCGCGGGCTTGGCCGACGCGCAGCATCTCCTGGTTGATGTCGCAGACCGTGACGGCGCCGCCGCCGCGCGCGCGAAAGCGGAAGGCGATGTCGCCCGTGCCGCCGCCGACGTCCAGCAGCGTCATGCCCGGCCGGGGGCGCAGCCAGTCCATCATGGCCGATTTCCACAGGCGGTGGACGCCCAGGCTCATCAGGTCGTTCATCAGGTCGTACCGGGAGGCGACGCTGTCGAACACGCCGCGCACCAGGCCCGCCTTCTCGTCCTCGGCGACTTGGCGGAAGCCGAAATGGGTGGTCCCGGGCGCGTCCGCGGGCCCCGACGATGGGTCGTTCTTGTTCATGGCGATGGAACATAGCCTAACGGTTTCGGACAGGCTACGTTCCTTGGGCCTTCCCCGTCGTTTCATTCAAAGACGCGCCATGCCCGAACTTCCCGAAGTCGAAACCGTCCGCCGGGGTCTCCTGCCGGCCATGCAGGGCCGGCGGCTCGAGGCCGTGATCGCCCGCCGCCCGGACCTGCGCTTCCCCCTGCCCGACGGCTTCGGCCAGCGCCTGACGGGGCGCACGGTCACGGGCATCCGCCGCCGCGCCAAGTTCCTGATCTTCGACTTCGACGGGCCCGACGCGCTGATCGCGCACCTCGGCATGTCGGGCAGCTTCCGATTGGGGGCCAAGCCCTTCCCGGAAGAAAGGCACGACCATGTGATCTTCAAGACGTCCGGCGGCGGCGAGGTCCATTTCAACGACCCGCGCCGTTTCGGCTTCATGGACCTGTGGGAAGCCTCGGACCTGGTGGCGTATCCCATGCTCGCCCGGCTGGGGCCGGAGCCGCTCGACGACGCCTTCACCGGCGCCGTCCTGGCGGCCCGCCTCAAGGGCCGCCGGACGCCCGTCAAGGCGGCGCTGCTGGACCAGGGCGTGGTCGCCGGGGTCGGCAACATCTACGCCAGCGAGGCGCTCTACCGCGCGGGGATCTCGCCGAAACGCTCGGCGCATACGGTGCAGGGCGCGCGCGCCGACAGGCTGGCCGCGGCCGTCAAGGCGGTGCTGCTCGACGCCATCGCCTCCGGCGGCTCCAGCTTGCGCGACCACATCCGCCCCGACGGGGAGCTGGGATACTTCCAGCATTCCTTCGACGTCTACGGCCGCGCGGGCGAGCCCTGCCGTCACGCCGGCTGCGGCGCGCCCATCCGCCAGTTCCCCCAGGGCGGGCGGTCGACTTTCCACTGTTCCCGTTGCCAGCGATGATGCTATGAACCGGGCCATGTTCCGCACCCGCACAGCAAAGGCATTGCCGCGGACGGCGTTCGCCGCCCTGCTGCTGGCGGCGGTCCTCGCCGTTGCGTCGCCCGTCCGCGCCCAGTTCGTGGGCGGCATCGAGGATCTGCCGCTCATGCCGGGGCTGACCGACATCCCCGATGCCGGCGTCGTGTTCGAGACCCCCGCCGGGCGCATCGTCGAGGCCCAGGCCCTGGCCGGCGACAACGGCCGGGCCCAGGTGCTGGAGTTCTACGACGCCACCCTGCCGCAGCTCGGCTGGGAGAAGATAAAGAGCGGCCGGTACCGCCGCGAAGGGGAAACATTGCACCTCGAATTCCCGCCCGGCCCCGTGCCCACCGTGCGGTTCCGCCTGGCGCCCGGCGGCTGATCCGCCGCGGTCCCGCCGACCCAGTCATCTTCAGCAAGGAACGGAAGCAACGCTCATGGCTTACGAGAACATCATCGTCGAAACCCGCGACGCCGTCGGGCTCATCACCCTCAACCGGCCGAAGGCGCTGAACGCGCTGAACAAGGCGCTGGTCGCGGAACTGCGCGAAGCACTCGACGCCTTCGAGGCCGACGACGCGATCGGCGCCGTCGTCATCACCGGATCGGAGAAGGCCTTCGCCGCGGGGGCCGACATCAAGGAGATGCAGGGGCAATCCTGGATGGACGCCTACAAGAGCGACTTCATCACCAAGGACTGGGAGCGCATCGCCACCTGCCGCAAGCCGGTGATCGCCGCCGTGGCGGGCTATGCGCTCGGCGGCGGCTGCGAGGTCGCCATGATGTGCGACCTGATCATCGCCGGCGACAACGCGAAATTCGGCCAGCCGGAAATCACCATCGGCACCATCCCGGGGGCCGGCGGCACGCAGCGCCTGACGCGCGCCGTGGGCAAGGCCAAGGCCATGGAGATGTGCCTGACCGGCCGCATGATGGATGCGGAAGAAGCCGAGCGTTCGGGCCTGGTGGCGCGCATCGTGCCGGTCGCCGACCTGGTCGACGACGCGGTCAGGACGGCGGCCGCCATCGCCGGCATGTCGCGGCCGATCGCCATGCTGGCCAAGGAGAGCGTCAACCGGGCCTTCGAGACGACGCTGAGCGAAGGCGTGCGGTTCGAACGGCGCATGTTCCACGCCACCTTCGGCACCGACGACCAGAAGGAAGGCATGACCGCCTTCGCCGACAAGCGGAAACCGGAATTCAGGAACAAGTAGGGACGATAGCCGCCGGCCGGGCCGGGCAAGGGGCCGGGCAGCCCCTGTTTTCCGGGCTTGACCTGGCCCCGGCCCGCCGATATAACCCGGCCTTCCGATTTCAGGCCCAGAGTTAGAAAAGGGTGTCCAGATGGCACATCATGCCTCGGCAAAGAAACGCATTCGCCAGACCGCGCGCCGCACGCAGGTCAACCGCACGCGCCTGAGCGCCGTGCGCACCTCGCTGCGCAAGGTCGAACAGGCCATCGTCGGCGGCGACCAGGCGGCGGCGAGGGAAGCCCTCAAGAACGCGCAGCCCCTCGTCATGCGCGGCGCGCAGAAGGGCATGCTGCACGCCAACACGGCGTCGCGCAGGCTGTCGCGCCTGGCGAAGCGGATCAAGGACATGGCGGCCTGACCGCCGGTCCCGACCGCCGCCGAATGCCGAAAAGGCCGCGCCGAGCGCGGCCTCAGACTGCTGACAAACCCCTCGCCATTGGCGGGGGGTTTTGATTCAATTGGTCATGCTGAAAGAACCGTCCCCCCATCAGACCGAACTTGAGATTGTCACGCTCGAGAGTTTGGTGCCGAGCGATCA
>Ga0210019_1000454_pt1 | contig 51447 bp, 53 predicted proteins | sample CryGeyCG2114_020_2_FD_183969 | JGI IMG/M metagenome (GOLD analysis project Ga0210019, IMG submission 183969) | Groundwater microbial communities from aquifer - Crystal Geyser CG11_big_fil_rev_8/21/14_0.20 (SPAdes) (version 2) | ecosystem: Environmental > Aquatic > Deep subsurface > Groundwater ...
AACCTAAGCCTGAACCTGAGTCTAATCTTAAACCTGAATCTGAATTAACAATTGATACTAACATCAATTTAACTCCTAAACAAAATATTCACTTGGATATTGAACCAGAGGCTAAACCTAAACCAACATTTAACCCAGATACTATCGTAGATGTCGATTTAACTCCTAAACAAAATATTCACTTGGATATTGAATCTAATTCTAAACTAACGTCTAATCTTGAAACAACAACTGAAACAACAACTGAAACAACAACTGAAACAACAATCGAACCCGAATCTGGATCCGAATCTGAGTTCGAACATGTTACGTGTGAACAAACAGATGATGATCCTATTCTTTCTCAATTACAAGTAAAAGACGTTGAATCTGAGTATAACAATTGTTTCGTATCTAAATATAGACATATGCAAGAAAGTAGACAGATAACATTTACATGTAAGAAAAACAAAAGTGGAGTTATTTTCATAAACAAAAATGATATTTATGAAAAATATACAAGACATATTCCTGATGAAGAAAATAACGAAGTATTAGATTTAATTGATTGTATAAATTTGATCTGTACAGAAGTATCCATAACATCATTTTATGTTCCATACGCTTTAGAAGTTGTGGATGAAAAGAAATCAAGTATTCTGTTCTTATTAACCTTTAAGAAACAAAGTAAGGTCGAAAATCGTAGATATAATAAACGCGGGTTTAATTCTTGTGGTGTTATTTACAAAAATACGACATTCAAATTGAAATATAATCCATTTGGAAATAACGCTAATAACTATATTGCTAATGTCAATCGTAGATAAAGCCAAATTGAAAATAAAGCCAAATTGAAAATTGAATATTAATTTTTTTATAATTCTATACCACAGTTAACAAAGTTAACAATAAGGATTTCAAATCTTACACTATAGCTAATTATATACTACCGTTGCTACTCAAAATGACCAAATCCAAACTTTCCACAATAGAACAGCTTTTAGAAAGTGATGATAATATTAATGATAATACAGATTCTTTTACCATTACATCTGACCATAAACACATCGGTTCCATTAAGGATGGTAAATATGAAGGAATAACTACTATTGAAACAGATGATTATATATTAAAAGGTTTATTTATCGGCGACAAACTTAAAGAGGGTATTAAATGCGATAAAAACACCGGAAAGAAAACATATTATAGCCAAGAATATACATTATTTCAAGAAGAAAAATATACAATATGCTTTTTCAATACTGAAGATCAAATAGGAGTTATTATTACAAATAACGAGCTTGCATATTTTAAATACCAAAATAAAGATATACTTCTATCACATAACAATAGAACGGGTAAATTTACTATTACCGATGAATATGAGTTCAAATATAAATTTAGATTTGGCGTGTATTATCAATTAAATAATACTTTTGCCAAACGATATAACATTTCTAATAAACCATTTAGATATATAAGTCTTGGATGTGTTAATTTGCGATATATTATCCCTAATGACTATGAATATAATGTATAAAAAAAAATTGAATTTATTTTTTGATAATGACTAACTATTAAACTGGTAATAACCAAAACCAACAACAACCAAAATGTCTAATCAAATCAGCAATGATACGGTGGAGTTTATATTTAAAACAATCCAAGCAGAATATAAGACAGCTTCTAACGAAACAAAAGAACAATGGTCAAGCATATTAGAGTTTTGCAAAGTAAATACGCAAGATGCTTCTATTAAAAATAAAATTGATTATTATAATTTATTAATCAAATCGTATACGGTTAACTTAACTACTAACTTAACTGATAACTTAACTACTAACTTAATTACTAATGATAACCAAGCTGATAATCAAACGACTAATCCAACTGATAATACCGAAGCGAAAAAAGCACATACTAATTTGCAAATTATTGCTCAAACGTATTTTGATATTGATGAAGATGAATTAAAACGATCGTTTGACGTTGAAGGGTTGGAAGAATTTTACATTACTCACGACCATGAAGCAGCATTGTTAATTTTTGCTCGTAAGCAAAATTACTTGATGTTGGGTTATATGTATTTAGAAGGTGTATACATCAAACAAAACTTTACAAAAGCTATGGAATACTTTAAATTGGCAGATAACGGTTATGGTGATATTGCTATAGGTAATATGTATTATCATAGAAGAGGTGTTGCTCAAAATCTAAACACAGCTACCGATTATTATCAAAAAGCGGCAGATGTAGGATGTTCGATGGGGTTAACTCGCTTATGTTATGTGTATCGTAATAATCCATCATCAGGCAGAACATTTTGTAAAGCGCGTGGGTTTTGTGAAAAAGCAGTAGCTATGGGAAACTCTAACGCGTTTGTTGAAATGGGTGAATTACACTTTCATGGAAGAGGTGTATCTCAAAACTTAAATAAATCAATTGAATATTATCAAAAAGCAGCTGATATGGGAAATCTTCAAGGGTTAAGAGAATTAGGTTATATGTATTATCATGGAAAAGGCGTAGCTGAAGATACCGATAAAGCAATTGAATATTATCAAGCGGCAGCTGATAAGGGATATTTACCCGCTTTACAGCAACTAGGATTTGTATATAAAGCGCAAAACAACATTTCTAAAGCATTAGAGTTCTACGAAAAAGCAGCTAGTTTAGGGTATGCTAAATCATACGCTGAATTAGGACATATGTATTATGCTGGTGCTGGCGTAAATATAGATTTAACACAAGCCTTGATTTATTATACCAAAGCATCTGAACTGCGTATCGAAGAAAATCAAGACATAGAACATATGATAACAGTTATCAAACGCTCAATTAATAATCATATTAATGATTATAAAGAAATGTACATTAAACTTGATAAAGTCCGAGAAATTTTAAAAATCAGATAACTGATATTAACCTATATTAACTGATATTAACCTATATTAACTGATATTAACTGATATTAACTACTGATGTATAGGATTGTTAACTACTGTAATAAATGATAAAAAATTGAATTTTAATTTTTTTATATAATCGATCTATTAATATCATTGATATCATAGTCACTATACTACAGTTAACAGGTTTTTAACAATTCTCATACTTTATCAAGTTTATACTATGACTGAAACAAAGCTCTCTGAAATTGAACGATATTTACAAAAAGACAACCGACAATATAGTAATTATAGTTGTTCTAATATAGAACATAGATATAATGGAAATATAAAAAATAACAGATATAATGGTAAAGGTACCATAGAAACGGAAGAATATATATTAAAAGGATTGTTCGTTGATAACTCTCTTGAAGAAGGAATAATGCATTATAAAAATGGTGTAGAAAAAAGATACTATTGTGAAAAATATATATTAATTAAAAACTCCGATTATATACTGTATTGTGGTAGAAACAGTCGTATGGGATTTATTGTTACTAATAACGCGCTAATTTATTATAGTTATTACAGTGGTCGAGTTTCTGATATATATCTCACTTATGATAAAACATCAGACATGATAAAAACTATACCAAGTACTAGTATATCATATCAAATTGCAGTAGGTAGATACAAATATTTTGACGCAAATGTAAAGTTTGCAGATCGTTATGGAATAATCAACTCGATGTTTAAAAAAATATTATTTACATATGGTATAGATTTAAGCTATGTTATGTCTGATGAACATGAATATATTGGACAAATAACTACTACTCTCACAAATACGGGAATGTTATGTGTAGTATGTATGGTTAATTATCAAAACGTGCTATTTACTAATTGTAAGCATTTATGTTTATGTGAAGATTGTTCTAACAAAAGTAAAGGTCGGTGTCCCATATGTCGACAGCCTGGAACAACTATGAAAATTTTTCTATGTTAACTTTAATTTTTTTATATTTACGCTGTTTTAAAATTTGAAAATTTATATTGATAATACCTATAACCAAAACCATATATATTCAAAACTAAACTAAAAATAAACTAAAAATAAACTCAATGGCTAGTCGCTCTAATACACGCATTAATGCTGGACGAAATAAGAAGCTGTTAATAGATTTTTATTCAGCGAAGTTAGAAGGTGCTAAACTTGGTGATTTTGATATTCAACAAATTAACGAGGATTCTTTGGAAGAATATTATATCTTGCTTAAGCCTAAAACAGGTTTGTTTCGAGATCAGGCGCAGATCCTACATATGAAAACATCGTATGGAAGTAATGAAGCATATTGTTATCCAATTAATGCGCCTCTTGTAAAGTTTATAACAAGTGTGTATCATACTAATGTATCGCGAGACGGCTCGATTTGTTTAGATGTTTTAAAGGATGCGACTAAGTGGATGCCGACTTATGATTTTGTTCAAATTATTAATAATATTATGCTGTTATATCAAGATCCTAATACCTCATCACCGTTTAACGGCGAAGCATCGAGTTTATATAGTAAATGTCGAACCGAATTTAACAAGAAAAAAACAAAAGGAATGCCTTTACACGAAGAAGAAAAACTATTTGACGAGTGCTTTGTATCTTATAAAAAGAAAGCAGATACCGTCGCATCAAGTGGAAATATCGCTAACAGGTATGCTAAATGGTTTCCGCAATTAACTAGTGCTGAAGTAAATCGAGAAGAATTAAAAAACATGGAAGAGCAACTTAACGCATTAACTAAAAAGAAACTAAAACCAGAAGCAACCGAAGCTAAAAAGAAACCAAAAGCCAATCGATGGGCAAAGTATCAAAAAAAGAAACCTGTCAAGCCTGATACTAATACTGAAGGTAATACTGAAGGTAAAACTGAAAGTAAAACTAATGCTGATAGTTAAAGACGATGCGACTCAATACTAAAGATAATATAGTTCATTGTTCTGATGATGAATAGACTACTTTAGTCTTATTGCTAATTTTATTAGCTGATGAATAGACTATTTTTTTATTAAAATTAGCAAAATAAAAAATGAATTATTATCTGCTATATAATTACTACTAGCAATGTCCAGGTCCAGATTAAACGGTGATATCTTTGAGTTTAGCTTTTATCACTATCTAGTTACTCAACACGGGTATACGTTTTTCGATGAGTGGTCGGAATCTAAGTATACAAAGTTATGTCAAAAGATACAGCCATCGAAAATACACTGTATAGATTCAAAGAATCGTTACGCTAATAAAGTTAGCTATTGTATGGATAGACTAGAGGACAGCCTGCCATTTAATTTATCTGATTACAATTCTATGAAGTTACTTCGCGATTTGGCAAACACCAGTAATGATTTGGAGTTACGTAATACGATAACTAATAAATCACTAGGCATCAGTCTTAAGAATAACAATTTATCTCTTAAGCATCCTCGAGCTAGATCGTTTGGCAATCTTCTTGATGCCGAATACACAAAACAGTATATAGAGCTAAATGATAGTTGGTATGCTGGATTTGAAGAAGTGCAAGCTGAAACATTTAGCGAGTGCAGGAAATCTTCGATTAGTAGCATGTACAGCGACTTTACATCGCTGTTAAAAAAACATATCGTTACATGCGACGCGCGATCTCTTGCCAATTATTGCTGTTCAATCGTAGATACTGATTACATAATTAAACGTAACAAAAACGGAACGTTTACAACATACCAAAACAAAATTGATATAGAGCGATTATCAATTAATGTTATTCCGGTTTCCGATAACACATTTCATGTTAAGCTGAGTAACAATTTAGTATTATCGTTTAGAATACACACGGCTAGCAAACGAGTAACGAAAATGCTATCGCTCAAATATGATGTAAAATATGTATTATCACCTTTAGTCGTTTACTAGTCTACTGTTTGGTTGTTGCGACCTTTTTTAATTTACTAGTCTACTGTTTAACTATAATGATCTTTTTTAATTTACTAGCTACTTTCTAACTATCACAATCTCTTTCGACTTTTTTGATTTGTTCATTCCGTATGACCATTCTGCTTCATATATTACAGCGTCTGTTATTTGTTCATACATGTCTAATATATAATCATCGTCGTTATACGTTAGCATCCAATTAGTTCTGCTCTTTAATAAATTAAATAATTTTACATGGTCGAACCCAGCGTGTAGATCGCCTTTAGATCCATACAGTTTAGAATCTATATGATATGGTGGATCTAAAAACATAAATTCGCCGTCAGGAACTATATTAATAAAAGTTTCAAAATCGCAGTTATGGAATTCGGTTTTAGACAAATCATATGTAAGTATTCTATCGATTGACGATCTGGTAAACCGCTTATTAGCTGCTTCCTTACTATATCCACCAGATAGAGTGCTTCCGCTAAAGGATGAACGATTGACGGCAAAATACATAGCGGCGTGTTCGTAATCTGTTTTAGCGCTATCATCTACTTTATTACTCGCATACACATTTAATTTTTTCTGTATAGATTTAAATTGTTCTTTTGTAATAGGATGCAGCCTAGTAACGTGCAATCTTAACAAACGCGGATCTGTTTTAAGACACGTCCAAAAATTATATAGCGGTTTAAATAAATCATTAGCAATAACTCTATTAGCTAAGCCGTAACTAAGCAGATGGTTTTCAAAACTACCACCGCCATAAAAGGGAGAATATACTGTTTTATCGACCAGATCTACATTCTCTTCTCGTAATATTTTTATTAATGATTTAATAGCACGCGTTTTACCTCCGGGATATCTAAGCATTTTATCAACTACTATATAATTTCAATTTTAAAAAAAAATATAGATGATTATTTTTCCACTTCAGTATTTACACTTGGCTTCTGTTTTTTGTTAGGCTCGTTTACACTTGGCTTCTGTTTTTTGTTAGGCTCGTTTACATTTGGCTTCTTTCTTTTCTTATTTTGCACGCTGGCAGTTTGCGTGATTGTTGCTTGTGCGATAGTTGCTTGTGTGATTGTTGCTTGCATGTCTACCGGTGGCTCTATGTAACTTATAGGGTGTACAATTATAGCGCGGACAGGTATCCAGTTATCGGTAACCAAACGAAATAGTTTGGGCGAACTGCTATTTAAGCGTAATCCCAGTAATGCTTTGATTTCGTTCTGAGCTTCAAACAGTGAAATGGTGAAACTTTGCTCTGCTTGGGGAGCGCATTTTTTACATGCAGTTAACGCGCATAACATTACGAGTTCGTGCTGAGCGTATCGAGCGACACGGCTAATATTAACATCTAGTTCAGTCTTTTTTCTGTAAGAACTGGTGGAAATGTATCCAGGTGTAAATGGTAAATGCAAATCCATGTTTATTATTATTCGGCTAGCTATTTGTAATCTTTTTTTTGCCGTTTTCACACCAAGATTACGTGCTTTCTTATAATATTTGATTGCAGTCGTGACGCTTTCCTTAGTATTGTAATAGATGTCGCCTAGTATTACGCAAGCAAACGGGTTTCCATGATCTGCTGCTAACTCATACATAGCGATCGCTGTTTTTCTATCTGGCACGATGCAGTTTGTTCCGAACCAGTTAGCCTCTCCCAACATGAAATAATTTTTGTTGAGAACAAACGCGTTTATCACGCTATGAACGCTACAAGTTACATCATGATTTCGATTTGCTATTTCATAGAAATCAGCCATTCCGCGCAGATCACAAAACTTAGTAATGTCCGACATATCAGCGTTAAACCTGTTCGTTAAATATTCGACGAATACATCACTAAGAACCGTTAACTTATATTCGGTCGTCATGTTTTGCGTTGTTTTTTGCGTTGTTTTTTGCGTTGTTAGTTGTTATAGGTGGAAAATATTCATTTTTTTAATCTAATATAAAAATTGAAATTGCCGTATAGTAGTATAGTTGTAGTATAAACCAAAAATGGAAATTTGTATTGATGCTGATGATAGCAGTGTTAATACCGTAGAATATGAATTAGATGGTATTGAAAGCGAAGATAATGCTAATATGATTATAACAACGACAACGAATCAATCGTTAGGTATAGTTAGTAATAGCACTAATTTAGTGCTGATGTATGAAAGTAGTGATGAGAGTAGTGATGAAAGTAGCGACGACTGCGATGATGATATTAAGGATTTACCATTATTATCTAGAAATACATCTAACATAATAGTTAATCGTATTACTACTAAACAAGATGTCAAAGAAATTCTACAAACTATTCAGAACAGATTAAAGGATCAAATATATTCGTTACCGGATATTGTGCGACTTGCGGTTCAAGAAACTAAAGAAAAAGTTGGTCGTGAAATAGACGCGTATAAAGAAAAAATCCTCGCACATATAGACGAGTATATCGAAGATATATCAGATATAAATGAAAAAACCCAAAAAAACATTAGCGAAACATTAAATGAGTTTGATGTATCAGATAATCTTATAGATTTAAAAAGAAATCTTAAAAATGATATTACCCACGCATACAAGCTTATAGGTGTTATGGATATGTTTGAATATGATTTAATAGAAGTTATTCTAGAAGACTTAAAAAAAGATATAAATCAGAGAATTAGTTTAATTCGGGAAACAGCAAACTCTCAAGACGTTGGATTCGTTATAGACAAACTGTATGAATATGTAGAAAAAATTGATACATCGTCTGAATAAGGAATTGTATTTTTTTAAATTTGAAAGTTGGATACTGTTCTATATATACAGCTAACCAATTGACTTTTAATTCTATATTGTAATTAGCCAATTGACTTCTACACCACAACTAATTGACTTTTCAGTTTACACTACAGCTATGAATCAAGATCAACACGCTCTGTATACATTTGTTAAAATACATCTTGATGGTGTTTTTGGTAGGCATAATGATGTTGTAAGTAGGCTAACAAAAAAATGTATATTTGTTACTGACACAGTAGATAAAGAAAAATCTCAGAAAATATATCAAGTCTATCAAGACTTTTATCACACATCAATAAGAGAAAAAATTAGATTAGAAAAAAAGATATATAGACTTTGTTGCTTATTAACAAAGGAAAAGGTCGATTTGGAAAGAGTATACAATTATATAACAGAATATATAAAGTTTATTCAGCGTCGGTTTGATGTACTAGACGACAGTATAGCTGATATACATGATTTTCGTATGGTAGAAATAGACTATTATGAGGAATATGATGATATAACTAATAATGTTTTTATAGTTGATTGTTATCCAATGAAATGTTTAAAAAAACATATTGGTGTATTAATAAATAGAATCAAATAATTTTTTAAATTTGAAAGTGAAATAGTACTAGATATACAGCTAACCAATTGACTTCTAATTCTATACTGTAATTAGCTAATTGACTTTTACACCACAACTAATTGACTTTTCAGTTTGCACTAGTTATCATGCAGTGGTACTACATTACTAGATGTGTTACGTACGATAATGTCACTTGCAGTAAACTGGGAATCACATCCAATCCGCGATCCAGACATAAACAATATAAAACGTTAGTGCCAAACATAAAATTCGCCTGTGTCTTTGGTATAGAATGCAGTAAAAAAGACATGCTACAATTTGAAACGCAGATATTACACTGTTATGAAAAACAAAATCTAAGACTAAAATTAAGCGAAACTATTAAAGTGAATAACAGCGAAGCAAAAAACGTTATAGATTATGTATACTCACAAGCAAAGAGAAAATACACCGTTACAGAATTATTAACTCACGAAGAAGCGATGCAAATAGAAAAAGGAAATAACGTAGATGCACTCGAGAAGTTTAAGCAATCTATAGAAGGTAAAGCAATTATTCGTAGGGAATTAGCTAGATTGAACACTAATATAATTAAGAAGAAAAAAGCTAGTAAGTTACCAGACAGCAAAGAACAAATTGACGATAGCCAACAACGTAATGAACAAATTGACGATAATAGCCAACTAGAATATATCGATAATAGCCAACTAGAATATATCGATAACAATCAACTGCAACCGCAAACCAGAGTTTTTCCCTATGAGCTACGTGGATATCAAATTGAGTATTATAATGACGTACAACAGATTCTCTCGACAAGTGATAATGTTACAATGTCTGTTATGTGTAGATGCGGTAAGACCGTATTATTTATGAAATATATATGGGATAATTCGCGATCATTTCAAGTTATTATATACGTTACTAAAAGATTAACTTTGATATCAGAAATGGCAGATCGCTTTAAACATGTATTTGGTGATATTCCTATATATGAAATCTCCTCAAGTAATTCAAAATATAATACACGTATATCTGATATCAATTTTAAACAACCGTGTATTTTATTAGTTTGTAGTGATTCTTTTGGTAAATTAAATACTACAGTTAACGAAAAGGTTCCCCTAGCCTGTAATAATCAATTACCCAGCAATGCGCTTTTTATATTTGATGAAGCACATGAGTTAGCATGTAGTATTGATAATAAAAATCCTATGAAAACACTACCGCTAATATGGCGGGCAGGTATGAAAAAAATATTTGTAACTGCAACGCCTGTCTATGGTATTAGCTTTAAAAATAACCAACGTGGTAAAGATAAAACACGTTCGATTGCTTACATGAACAGAGTAGATTTATATGGTAGTAATACTCTTAAATTTGCAAATATATCAGAAGCATTAGAACAAAAATTTATTGTTCCTATGAAGATAGTAATCGGTGATAGACGGATTAATTATGAAAGTAATAATATTATCGAACTACCAAATCCGAAATACAATATAATTCATACACGTATCAATGCGGCTTTTAGTATTATAGAAGATATTCATAACAGTGATGAATTTAAATACAAACCAAACAAACTTCTTGCTTATTGCAATACAACTGAATCTATTGAATTAGTAAAACGGTATATCGAGATGCATCATAGCGGATACAAGATATTTGTTCTACATAATAAAATGAAACACAAAGATAAGGATAAAATTAGAAACGACTTCGCTAATTGTAAAGAACTATGTATAATGATAAATTGCCGAATGTTAGTAGCGGGAATCAATATACCGGATTTAGATTCTATTATGCTCGTAGAACCTAGATATGCTAAAGAAGATATAATTCAAATAATGTTTCGTGCAAGAAGTTACTGTCCGGAAATTCCGAACAAAATATCATATTTGATTATTCCTGTTAGCAGTTTGCAAGATGGATTTGGCACTCTCGAAATTGTTATTAAGGAATTATACATAATGCAGGATCCATCTGTAGTCAAACTTATTGAAAACGCTAGAAATAAAAAACGTTCTAACAGCAACGTCGAAGAAAAAACACTAATGAATACTGATCTTGTATGTCTGTCTCTAGATATCAAAGCTAAAGTATTAGATATAATATCTGATCACGCGGTCGACACGTTGGAAAAAGCTATTTTATTATTATTGTCCGATAATCTAGATAGAACATATATACAGGTATGGAACGAAATAAAAACTATGATAAACTGCGATGCTGTTTCCTGTAAAAAATCATGTGATATTCTATGTAAGCAGGAAAAAATATTAAAAATTAAAACATCGGATAACATCTATAAATACTGTATATACATCAAACCGAGAACAAAGTTAACAATGCATCAGTTTGAGTTAGAATTAGCAAAAAGAAATATTATTAATTATGCAGATTATATGGAGCATTTTAATTTGGAATTTAATGACGACTTTCCTATCGATATAGAATTTACATATAATACTTTTTCATGGGATGATTATAGGAAAAAACACACGACTAATACTAGTTCATATTATGAAACCGGCGAGCTATTTATATCAGCTATTAATGCACTTTTGGCAAACGATGAAATCAAACATAAAGTTAAAGCTGCTAATGGTAGTAAAAATAAATTAAGAATATTGCATTCATATGATCGTAAAATACCGTATGATGAGGCATACAAAAAAATTTATAATATTAATGATTTATTTAATTATAAAGGACTGATTGGTTCGGTATTTAAACCTTCTGTAGGTGATTTAGAATGAAAATAATTCTCTCATAATGTTATTTTGTAAATCATACGATTCTCGCATAGAGTTTAATTTATTGTTATATTGTGTAATAACATTAATATGTGTTTCATAACTATTAATAATTGTTTTTTGGTCTTCTAAAGACGGTACAGGAATTTGAATTTTATTAATACTTTCCTTGTTTAACCATGATATAGTAGCCCCTTTACTATCATTATAAACAATATTTTTATTAGAATATAAGTAATAATATAAGTAATTTATATCAATAGATTGATCTTTAACTTGACACACTGTAACATGTTTACTTGGAGTAAAATATTTATCAATATGAATACATCCGTTTCCTCCGTTTCCGATAATTATACTAGTATCATCAATTTCATATGAATCCAAATATAATTTATCAGTTTGTGATGCATTATAAAATCTATACTTACCCTCATTATTTCCGATAGATGTTGTATGTTTTGTGGTTGGTAACAATTTACATAGCTCGCTTAGCTTTTTAACCTCTACATTCGGTTTGTTAAATAGTTTGTTTACGGTGTTATTAGTGTAAATAGAAATAGAGTTTTCCATTTGTCTAATAGCAAGTTCTAATGTATTTTGGCAATTGACAAGATCATTACATTGATTAACAATCTGTGTTTGAACTTCCAATGATGGTACAGGAATTGGTAACTCGTACAAGTCATCTTTATTAACACCGGGTTGACAAGACCCCTTTTGCATTTCATAAAGTTTTTGCTGATTAGCTTTAATATAGTAGTAAAGATACATTTTATTGATGTTTTCATTTGGTACTACATGTAAACCATGCCCTGTTATCCATGTTTTAGTATCATACATACTAACATATCCTGCATAAGCCCCATCTTTGGAAATGATTATACTGTTTTCTTCTGTATTATAGTTATTATGGAATCCCATGGGACTTTTACCTCCTCCGACAACGGGATAAGGACCATCGATTAGTTTTGATTTAGTTATATTCTTACCGTTTTTAATTTCACATAGTTCACTTAGTTTTTTGATTTCTACATTTGTGTTGTATGTAACATGTTCAACTGGCGCATATGTTCTCCATTGTAAAACATAATTATTTTCTTCTAATTGCTCTCTTGATACAACACCTTCTAATTTGTAGTCATTACAATTTACATCAGTGGAATAAAATTTAACATCTCCAGTACAATTAGATTCGGATTTTGAGAAGAATAGCACTGCTGTACTAACGCCTGCATTTTCAAAAGCTCCGTTTGGAACACTAAGAACAGCGTATAATTCACAATAATCAATTAGATATTCTCTTAGTTTAATAAAATTTCTACCCGCTAATAGTTGTCCATCAGGTAGCACGATATTACAAATACCGCCGTTGTTTAATTTAGCAGCACAATGTTGTAAGAACAAAGCACTTCCATCGTTAGTTTTAACTGGATACATTTGTTTAGCAGTTAGACATGTTAATAATTTTTTCTTTTTGTTTAACTTAGTTGGAACGTCATCATCTTCGTAAAGTAAATTACTACATACGTTAGCGTGTTTAATACCTTTCATACCGAAAGGAGGATTAGTAGCAATATAATCAAACTGATCTAATGAATTATTTAACAAACTATCACCTTGGGCTAAGTTGCCAATATTACCAGTTGTTAGCAAAACATTCATTAAAGCCGATGCATATGTTTCAGGTTCTAATTCACCACCATACAGCTGGTTAGAATTCTGTAAACCAAGCTCTTTATAGAGTTCAGTTAAGAATCCGGCGGTACCCGCACAAGGATCATAAACTTTATTAAATTTTCTATCACTCATATTAGGAAATACTTCTTTATTAAGTTTAAAGACTAAGGTAATTAATTTTCTTGGAGTGAAAAACTGCCCAAATTCTTTACCGTTTTTATTAGCATAGTTATTAATAAAATGTTCATACATAACACCTTTAACGTCGTTATCAAGCTTATCGAAGTCAATATCTGCTAAACCCTTATAAATTTCATATAAACAAGATCTAATAACTTTAGGACTAGAATTAAAGAAGCTCTGTTTCTTAAAGATATTACGAGTTAATGGATGGTCACATAATACTTTTTTCCACATAATTTTTAATACTTCTTCTAACTCCGACATACTATTATCAATAGTTGTAGAATCAGCTTTAAGAATATTTTCTACGTTAAGATAGTCTAACCATTGTTCTTCAAATGAAGGATTAGCATTCATATAAACCTTACAATCAGTAAGAGTTTCTAAACGCTCTCCTGGCTTAATATATGGTTGAATAAATGTTAAGAATAGTAACTTATTAATATCGTGAAAAGCTTTTTGACCGATCACTTGATCATTAGTTCGCATAATATTATGACATTTATTAACAATACGTAAGACAGCTGCTGTTGTATTATATCCGTTATTATCATCAACCTTTTCCTCAACCTCTTCAACTTTTCTCTTAATCTCTTCGATTTCCTCTTTAACTTCTTCCAGTTTTTCAACTAGATTCTTACCATCACAAGAAATCTTACGATTTACATGACGAGTATAATCCGTCTTCTTATTAAATGTTTTAGAGCACTTTTCACAAACGAAAGACATGTTTAATAGTTGATGTTTTGAGTAGGTGGAAAAAGTGGAGAAAATTCCGAATATATAATATAGTAATTTTATTTGTTTATATGGTAATTAATTAGTTATATTAAATAGTAATTTTCAATTTTGAAAACTGGGTACGGCTATATAAAGTTATGTACACAGAACCGCCTGGTTGTTTATTGGTAGATAGTAATGAAACAGAAATAAATGATATTAGCCTAAAAATAACTATGATAGAACAAAATAGTGATGAAGCAAATACGCTAAATGCTTATTTTAATAATGAAGGAGCACATAGTGGAGAATATGAAGAACAAGAAAAAGATCAAAAAACATTAGAACACGCTCAATATAGTTTAGATGAAAGACATGGTAAAGAAGAAGAAAAAAGACAAATGAACGAAATTAAAAATGAACAAATTAAAAATAGTGATTTACATAAAGATGAATTTAATAAAATGCACAAATGGAATAAAAATATAATTGAAAGAACAAAAAAAGTGCGCATCGTATTGTATATTACTTTAGTAATAATACCATTTAGTATATTTTCGATATTAAATATTAGCAGATCTGATGAAGATGATATACCATATGAAATACCTTTATTTATAATAATATTGATTCCTGTTATATCACTACTATTTCTACATATTAATTCTGTTAAGGATTATGGAGAATTTAAATATAAAGATTTATTAAATGGTACTAATGCACATAATAAATTATGCATATTTCAACGCAGTTTAACTTGTAATAAGTATCAAGAATATGTGACAAATAAAGGAGGTAAGGAAAATTTTAAGAAAGAAGTTATAGAATACATCAAAAAAGAAAACGATTTATATAAAACTTTAAAAGACAATGGTTTTTATATAATAGATAAATTTGATAGTGGACTTTATAAATATCCACCAGGTGAAAAAATAACGTGTGCATCAATTTTAAAAACATGCCTAATGTTTGATTATTATAAACACAGTGATAATCATATTGTTAATTCATGCTGTTGCAAAAATTATGGCAAACAATGTTGGAATTTATTGTGTTGTTTATTTTGCTGTACATCTAAAGACAATTCAATTTATATTATCGAATAATACTAATCTTCACGCCATTCGGGCTTCATGAGGATTTGGTAGCGTTTGAATATTTTTTTGAACTTGCGGAAGTATTTGCAGACGACGGCGTAGTAGCGAATAAATGTGGTTTTGGATATTTCGCATTCTTTTTCGATTAGTTCCTTCGTAATTTTTGATCGTAATTCGGGTGACCGATCTACTAAGACATATATGGATCCAACGCATTTTGTGTTGTTTTTGCTGTCATGCAAAACGTGTAGGTGATTTTTTTCTGCTTTATCTATTATAGCTAATATAAATTCTTTGTATTTTTTACCGTCTTCTGATACTTTGGGTATGTTTAGCAGTTCCATGTAGCGATCGACATAATCTTCGATAGGATCTACTTTAGTCGGGATGCTGATGATTCCTCTTTCGTTGAGATCGCACAATACGCGATCGCCAAATGAATGAAACTTTTCTTCAATTCCGGAAAAGTTAGCGACTTCGCTAGGTGTTTTAGTAATGCCGTTAGCGTAGCATTTGTAATAAATGCATGCCGACTGAACGCCCTTTTTATGGTTTTTTCTAAATACGTAACCGGCTTCTTTAATCTGTGCAAACATGTCGTTTGATTCTTTTAATACATTTTTTGGAATATGGTGTTTTGTACTGTGAATATTCCAGTTATTTATATCTTTTAGCGTGTTAGCCTTGCGATATACTTTATAACTGGCGCATGTTTTTAACAAACTTCGTTGATATCCGTACGCTCCTTTACCTACCATTTTAATTGGTATAAATCCATTCACATTAACATTACATTCAGTTATTGCACTCGTGCTGTATTGTTCCTCTGTTATATTAGAATTGTTCCTAAGTTCTACACCGCAGTTTTGACATATAACTATATCGCGTTTCCGACATAGTTTTCCACCACATATATAGCAATCAGTATCAGCCGATTTAATATCGAACTTGATATCTTCATCTAGAGATATATCAATAACATCTCCATTATATATATTTGTTGTTTTATCACATATAGGAATTTCTTGATTGTTTAATTCTTGCATAAACACATCCCATGAGTCGTCTAGAGGTTTATCTTTAGTAATTGTTACATTAGGCAAAGTATCATCGTGATTTTTAAGCGGTATTCGTATAGATGAATCTTTTAATAACTTTTTCTTTCGAATTGTTTTTGGTTTATTGTTTGGCTTGTTATTAGCTTTGTCTAGTTTGTTAGCTTTAGTATTTAACTTGGTATTGATTTTGTCTAGTTTGTTAGCTTTAGTATTGGTTTCGTCTAGTTTATTAGCTTTAGTATTGGTTTTATTTAGTTCAGTTTTAGTATTGGTTTTATTTAGTTCAGTTTTAGTATTGGTTTTATTTAGTTCAGTTTTAGTATTTAATCTAATATCTAGTTTGTTAGTTGCTTTATTTTTAGTTTTAATGTTTTTTTGATACATATTGTTCTATATATATATTGTTTAAATAATTCAAAATTAACCGTAAATTATAATATCGTTTTGCTCGCTGCTACCTGTTTTATGCACAGGATTAGCCAGATTTGTTGTTTTCGTTTTATTAAATGAATCTACTGATTTTGCTATGATTTCTATCTTTTCTTGCGCGAATTGAATTTTCTCGGGTGTTAATTCGCTGTATGGGAATTTAGATTGAAATTTGCTAGGTATAATAGTATTAAGTATTTTATAGCCTTGAACAGGATCAAAATTAGATAACAACTTATATTTTCTATTCATACCCTATTTTTAAATTAGTTGTGATTTTTTATTATATTTGCGTTATATATTAATGAATAATTTTATTTATTTATTGAGAAAATTTTATCAAAATTAGTATATATTCATTAACATGCCAAACGACGTTTTGGGTCTTGATGCTGAAAAAGTTCAATGGCTAAGCGGAACTCTTATAGTTCTTAGTTTAGTATTATTGTATTGCTGGAATTCGAAAAAAGAAAGTTATGTGCCTGTTAAAGGCGGTTATATGTATGGTTATCCCCGTCAAACGGATGGGTTTAGTGCTAAAAGAATGAATGCTGAGTTCCCGCATTTACATCTCAATAAAAATCTTAATGATTTAGAAAATTATGTTGTTAATAGACATCCTGCATCAAAAGAAAGAATGCATTCTGATGTATCCGGTATGAAATGGCAAAGTCACGCATTTGTGTCTGGTCGAGCTGATGAGGATCAATATGGTAGTGGTTACGATGAAGAGGGCGCGCGGGATAGAATTTTAACTAGACGAGCCGAAGAGCTAGTAGGGTATGATATTCTCACACCGACTAAACCAGATCTATCCGCTTGCAACGAACCGCTAACTACAGGCGCTATGCAAATTTTAAACGCCGACAACACGCCTCATTTTTCGCGAACCGTTACAGTGTAGCTAGTATAAAGTATAGAAAAAAAGTAATTGATAGGTAGCAGTATAGTTAGTATAAAGTAGTTAGTATAAAGTAGTTAGTATAAACTGGTAGACATAGAAAAAAAGTAGTTGATAAGTATAAACGAATTAGTATACAAGTTATCCTTATAGACCTTCGATCCAGCGCTCATTACATTTAATACAGCAGTTGATTAAGCGCATGTCATCGCCTAATCTAACTTGTTTAACATATTTAGAATCACACTTAGTACATTTTTTTTTTACTTTTGGATTAACTGGATCGCGATTTGCATTTTGTAATATAGTTTTAAAAGTTACTAAATCCGTTCCTTTTATTTGCTCATGTCTAAGAGTGTCGACTGCTGTAGGTTTATAAATTTCTTTACAACTCACACATTCAAAATAAAAGTTATCTGCTCTGGATACACCAGATAAGAGATTATTACAGATAGTGCAAAATAAAGGCATTAGTTACTATAGTATATTTAAGTTGTATATTGTATTCATTTTTTAAATTTAAACTATAAACTGATAAATTAATATTTGTAAATAAGTAAACTGGTAAAAAAAGCAATTAGTAAGTAGCAATTAGTAAAAAAGTAAACTGGTAAAAAAAGCAATTAGTAAATATGTAAGCTGATAAAAAACACATGGATTAAAATTCATAATCAAATACTATATTAGTTAGATTGATTTCATCAAAATAATTGTCTAGTATAGGCTGTATATATTTCTTTCGATGCTGTTCATATGAAACATACGAACCATTTAATAGATAACGACTACTGGATATACCATTATTGACTTCAATTATTGCTGGACCTAAATCATTGTGTAGTACATCATTTTTATAAAATTCTAATAGACAAGGTCGACCGTTAGGACTATACCCAATAACAGCTGGTCCATTCTCACGATGGCGTTTTCCATTAATATAGTATCCTTTATTTATTATGTTATTATTGGAATTATATCTTATTATAGCTGGTAAATCATTATCTCGGTGAAGTAAATTGCTTTTATACCAACTTTTTATTATACCTTGAAAGTCTCTTTCTTTTCGATATAATAAACTCATTCTTACGTTAATAGTCGACGAAGTTAACCAATTGACTTTCAGTTTATACTACAAGTAGCCAACAGATATTTATAATGTTTTTTAATCAACAGGAACACCCATTTCGTTAACGTGCCATCTCTCAATAACGTTATCTGAAATATGTCTGATAATATCTAGCGGACATTTCTTGTCTCGAACTTCTTTTTCCGCCATTTCTTTATAATCGGTTATGTTATTTATGTCTGTAAATACCATCGGATTTTTTTCTAGCTGTTTAGCACGTGTCGCGATTACGTTTGTATATTCGAATTTAGACATAATCTCACTTGTCATACGGTTATTTGCGTCTAATATAATCAGTTCACGTCTTATAACCGGTTTGTATTCGTATTTTTCCTTTACTATAGTTTGCTTTGTTTCTAACGTAATATCTTCTGATTCTTCTATAATTTCTTCTGTGATTTCTTCATCGCTATTTATTCCATAGTCTATTTCATCAGCTATATTTGTAGCTGGGATAGCGTTCTTTTGTTTTTTTACTGGTGTTTTTTTGCTTGATCGTTTTACAATGGCTTTAGTTATTTTTTTAGTTGTTCGTTTAGGCGGCATTGTTGTATTATTAACTGTTGTATTATAGATATGTTTACGCGTTAGCTTTGCTAACTGCTGTTGTATTATTAGCTGTTGTGTTGTTCGTTACTATTATATAATTATATACTTATTCAAAATTTAGATATAAAAAATTGAAATAATTTACGCTATACAATAGTAGTTAACAGAGTTAACGCGTAGGACTTTCTAGTTTGTACAATAGCAGTTAACAGAGTTAACGCGTAGGACTTTCTAGTTTGTACAACCAGTTTATAAGTATGTCAGCAACTATAGAAATGTTTGCGATTCACCGACTAACTACACGTAAGATGTCTGTTCGTAGAGGACGAATGGACAATCTAAAAGAGAAACTTAGAATTGCACGAGAAAAGAGAATTCTTACCGCACTAAAGCTAGCAAAAAAGCAAAAAAGAGCTGTAAGGATTTACAACCATGTTATAGAGCAAAATATGACAATCTTATCTTTCATGAGAGAAAAAAATAAATGTTAGTTGTTTTTTTGTTGGTTATTATTATTTTATTATTACTTTTATTACTAGTTTTATTAAGTTTATCAGTTTTATTATTACGTTTTATTATTACATTTTATTATTACATTTTATTATTACATTTTATTAAGTTTATCAGTTTTATTATTTTATATTTTATCACCAGTTTGTTACTCTGTATCTAAGTAATCGTTTAAGTAATCGTTTAAGTTGAGTATCGGAGTACTGCGGAACCATCACTGATTAGTAAAAAGTTGATGGCGCTAGCGATAACTACGAGAGTACCTTCAACGCTGGATGTAATAACAGCGGATGTGTAGTTAAGGTAGAACTCACGAGCTCGTGATACGTTAATGTGACCACTGGGCTGGTATGTGCCAGGATACAAGCAAAATGGAACGAAAGCCAAACCGCAATCAGCAGGAGCATTAACATTAGGTCCACCAAAGTGATAGCTGGTATAAGCATTGAAGAAGCCCATAGGGAATTGATCATAAATGCTGATACCGTGAGCCTTAATAGACAGATCGGTAAGAGTTCTAGTGCAGATCTCCGTCTGATATTCCATACCAGTAAACGATACAACAGCTGAAGCCGCGGCAATAGCAGCAGAAGCGGTTAATGCAACACCGATGGCTCCTCTTACAGCAACACCGGCAAGAGCTGCACCTGCTGCCGTAGCTGCCTCAATTTTATATAAAACGCCATCGATACGAACTGTGGTACCCAGCGTAAGAGCTTGAGCCGCTAGAGCCGTACCAGTTAACAAACTTTCGAAACCTGTAGTACCATCAGCAGCACCTACTGCAATACCTAATGTTGTAGTGGGATCAGCAACAAGAGCAGTTTCTTGCATAACACTTTGACCAGTGGTTCTGTATGTACCGGTTGATCGCTGATGGTATGTATGCCACTTGTCGAGATGCTGGCGTTTAGTTCCCGCATCACTGCTGCTGTGGTAGTCTTTAATTTTCATGCCTACGTACAGATACTCAATAGGCCATTTAAGTTGCTGAAGCAGAACTTCAGCGGATGATGTATTGGCATTGTACAACTGTTGACGATGTACACGGATTAGAGAGAAGCCAATACGTTTAATGTAGATTTTGTGAACCTCTGGGTTTACGAAGATGTTGTTCACGTACAATTCGATGCTAACTAGTGTTGCGGTGGGTTCGGTTAGAGATCCGTTAGGGGATGCCCAGGTACCAGCACCACGAGGAACAACACCAACTAGTTCATCGAGAGTAGCAAGTTCCAAGTTAATAAAACGTTGACCGTAAGGAATGGCAACGGAAGGAACTGCTAGACGAACATCCTTATTGTACCAGAACAATAGAGGGATGAACAGCTCAAGGTTACCGGTTTTCTGACCGGTAGGAGTTTGAGCACCGCGAGTTACGTTAGCTTTAATTCGATGTGTAACTGAAGCACTCGCGACTTGGTTAAGAGCCCAATCGGGCTGACGAACCCAACCGTTTTCGGGTTCTTCTTGACCAACGCATCGGTCCCAAGCTAGACGCTTGTTAGGTTGGACGCGGAATTCACGATGCATGGTTGTAGCATGTAGCGTGTATTCATCTAGGGGGTTACCATTTACTTCTTGCTGAACGCGTTTAAGTAAACGTTCACCAGGGAAGTGGCACCATCGCATGGTTGGCTCGTTAGAAGCAGCAGTTAATGCTGTGATGCTTAGCGTAGGCTGAGCTAGAGTTACATGGCATGCGATATCATGAAAGAAATCCATTGATACCGTTCTAATTAAGGCATTTCTTCCTTAACTTATTGAACTTTATCGTTCGATCTATTACACCGTTAACATATAAGTAATAAACCTAAGGATAAACATACTCTCGTATGGGATTAGACTATATCTTAAGCATGTGTATCAGAAATTTATCTGTACACTGCCCATTCCTATCTAGTCGTTGAACGTTAATCTTAAATATTTAAGATTCTTCGCTGCGGATTGTCTCTATTAATAGAATTTTTACCTTCCAATAGAAGTTACTCTATCTGCTGCGAATAAGCTTTCACTTATTCCGCGGTATCTATTACATAGCGAGAGTTTCCCGCAATTTAAGAATGTTGCTCAATATGTTTGAACTAGCGCTTTAAGCACTTCGGCAATTTATTTACCGAACTGGGGAATCGAAAATTGAATTGTGGAGCCCAAAGCAGGGTTACCACTTGCTGCCGTTTGACCCAAAATGGTTTTTTATAAAAAGCCATTTATCTGTTAGCTCCGGGTTATGAGTGAAACTCTTAAAATTAAACCTTTTATCTAACAGTACGCTTTCGCGTAGGACGGACTATATCTTAAGAATCTTAACAGCGTTTGTAAAAAACACTTAGCGACCTGCTATTAATTAAAATTCCGACTATTACTTAGTCTCTGAACCGTTTTCTTCTTGCTTTATTATTGATAATATCTTTTCTAAAGATTTTTTAATTTCAGCTATTTCCGCCGAAAGATCATGTGATTGAATAGTAAGTTCATGCGTTTTTTTATTAATGTTGTTTATTTCATCGATATTGTTTAGTGCAAACATATATGCTAAACATCTACTATATGAACGTTTAGATGCTTCAGGCTCTGCAATATCTCGCAAATTATAACCAAATGATTTAGATTTACATTTAGGATGATCTTGTATACGATATCGAACACCATTTTTTCCACGTTCCATTCTTATATATTTAGGAAGATGTCGGGTATCATTACATTTTCGTAAAGGGGTACTGTCTCTTTCACGCATTAATTTGCTTTGTAATTCTTTTTGCTTTGGATTGCGAAATCTACGCTTAGCCGCTAAAGACATCTTTTCTTTTTCAGAATCTTTAGAAAATCTTCTTAATGCCGATTCACGCATTCTATTTTTAGTTATATCAGAACATTCCATATTTTCAGAACCACCGGAAGTCATATTATAACCGTTTGGAGTCATAGAATTGTATTTAGCAATATATTTACACTCAAGATCATTTAAATCTTCTCTATTACATTCACATAATACTTCTTTTTTTACATTACTCCATCCGTATTTTCGAATGGCTCTATGGCATAAATCATTATATTCTCTAGCTTCCTTATTATATGAAACACGTTTATGCGCGTTCCATCTTCTACTTGTGCTTTTAATAGTTTGTCCTATATATTGTTTTCCGTTAGGAAATGTAAATATATAGATATAAGGCATTATACGGGATTTTAAATCTTTACTATGACTTAGCTGATTTGCTATATAGTTTATATTAGCTGTTACATATTTATCAATAATTAATTCATTTTTTTAAGCAAGTTTAGAACTTGGATGCGGATTGTCCATTGTTTTATATTTAACATTTTTACTATACCCCTACGTAATTATGTAGTTTTACCGAGTTTCCCCGGGGTTCCACAAGTGTATTTATACACTTAGGTAGTAGTTAAATCTTTAGGATTTTCCCGCAATTCAATAGTCTTGCCTGTGTTGTTTATAAATTTGAGAATATACTCTTCTAATTAGGAACTCAATTATTTAACATCAGACTAGCATATGTTTTTCCATATACTATTATACGCACTTGTTTGTTATACGCACTTTATTATATTCAAATCCAATGGCTGCAAAGGGTTTGAAATGAGCATTAGTGAAAAGAATGTGAGTCTTTTCAATATCTAATAGAGTTGGCGTGTTAGCTACGCTATCGGCTTTACCGCCTTGATTGCGCACTTTGCACTCATTGATAGCTCGCAATCGCTCATGAAGAAGAGCGGTTGCCATAAGCATACGGTCTTGCTTACCGTCATTGGTAATAATAGTGAAAACACCACCGGTCGCCATCTCGTTTTATAATTACTTGTAAGAGTATATAAATAAGAAGAATAAAATACAAAATAAAAAATAATTTATCATTATCGCATGTTAAATAAATATTTTGATTATAACTGGACATGTTATTTATGTGTTAAAACGTAGTTTGAACTGCCAAATATATGAAGATCACACGAGCTATTATTTGGCGAATTATTTATTTTTTTATAATAATTTTATCTTTCACTTTACCTCTTATTTTATAGTTTTATCATTCACTTTGCCTCTTATTTTATAGTTTTATCTTTCACTTTATCTAACACATTACTATCCGTAGCAGATTCCATGGATCTGTTGAGGCTTTATACTACAGTTAATTTTATTAACTAAATGATTCTCCGAATCTATACTACCTTTATCCCCGAAAAAGAATATGAGTCTTCGCGATATCTAATAAAGTTGGTATATACTCGCCTGGATCATGTGCGTTATACAACTTAATAGCTCGCAATCTCTCACGAAGAGTAGAGCTAGCTGAAACTATACGATCTCGCTTACCATCTATTGTTATTGTAAGAAAAGAAGACATCGGTAATTGTTCTTGCGTATTAGAGTTATCACTAGCATTTTCAGATTCTAACTTATTTGTATAAATAATAATTCAAAATTAAAAAAAAATAAGTAATACTTTTATGTTTATCTATTTATGCAGCCGCCCAGAAACTACCTAATACGAGACCTAACCCTGTAGTTGCTCCAGCACCAATACCTAGTAAATTATACATACCTTGTGAGTCAGCATTAGTGTAATTGAGAGTTGCCATATCTAACATCTCATTTGACACAGCACTTGCAATTAAAACAGCAGTTGCAAATTGCATTAAGTTTTGCGCTGATTCATTTTTAAACCATACAGCAGCGAATAAAAATACCATACATACGATAATCAATGCTTCGTTAACCATTCTTAACATCCAAACTGGAGATGTTAGATCTTTTAGCGCCCAAGCATTAACTAATCCACCGCCGTGGATGCTATAAGGGCTACTACCGAACACACCTTCGTTTCCGCCATAGTTAGGTTGATTGCCGTCATCGCCGTATAAATCACCACCCGTGGTAAAATTTTCTCCTTCCATAATAGCTTATAGTAATATATATAATTAATACGAAAAAATAATATTATTTTATAAATAATTTACATCTTTTAAATATTATTTTTTTCTACAAAAAACAGTTGACATAGTTAACGTGCAGTAATCTTTAATTTTGCAAAAAACAGTTAACATCGTTAACGCGTAATCAGTTAATAGTTAGCACGAGTTAAGCCACCACCGGCAACAAGCAAGATAACATTGTTATAATCCCAAATACCTACCTGATCATCATATATAAATAAATTATCGGTTATTTTTGCATTAGGAGTTGATCCGTTGCAATTATTGGTAGAGGTAAATACATAAACACTGCCAGTTATACGATTTTGCCAGATTGTCCAAAGATTACCGCTATCGTCATACCATTCACCGCTCGCGTTGGGTTTCCACACGAGCAAGTATATTATCCATAGTCCTATTAGAGCACCTATAACACATAATGTTATAACAACAGGATGCGGATTCGCATTATCTTCTATACTGACCTTTAACAACTCGGCTTCTTTCTCAGCTTTGCTTCGTTCATTAAGCACGCGTCCTAGCCTAATACTATCCCGCGCCTCTTGTCGTTTAATTTCATTAATTGCGTCTTCAGGTGTTGCAGGTTCCATTTACAAAAAAACTTAATCAGTATATATTATTATATAATAATTTTGCCAATTAAATCAGCATAATAATTTTTATACAGCACTGTTATCACTAGTCTTATTGTTAAGCTTATCACTAGGCTTATCATTAGTTTTTTTGGTTAACACAATTTTGCGAACGGGTTTTGTTGGTCTTTTACTTTCTAGTTCACTTGCTAGTTTACTACAGATATTACGGTTGTTGCCATTAGGCTCACCGTCTTGCTTGTTAACCAGTTCACTTGCCGTTTCACCGTCTTGCTTATTAACCAGTTCACTTGCCGTTTCACCGTCTTGTTCACCACAGCTATCACAACTGTGATCATTAGTCTCGTTATTAACCCACCGCGGTACAACTCCTCGATAGAGTCTATGTTTTTTAGGATTGAATCGCTGAATTTTATAACTATCGACAATAAATTCATTAAAATGGGATCCCCATCCCATATATTCGACATAATAGATATATCGCCCATCAAAGTTAAATCGTCGTAATACTCGTGATAACCACCATCTACCTTCTTTATCCTTTGCTCCAACAATTTCATTTTCTTTAAATATATATTTAGGTTTGTTATGATATTTTTTACGTCTTATTACTTCAGCCATGTAACTTCTATATTCACGTAACAATCGGTCCTTTTCTACAGTATTTAACTCTATATCGGGAGGTAAATCGATGTTATCATAAATATTATCATTAAATATCGTATTATATATCGAAATAAATTCTTTAACGCCAAAGTTAATAATAAATTCATGAAACTTTGCTTTAACTGTCCTAACAAATTCACCCATATCAGGCATTACTAACACATCCCTAAATTCGGAAATCAGATTCATTATAACCAACGCAAGTTGCTTTTTATCGTTATATTGTCTTATTTCATCACCGATACTAAGCATTTTATTTACAAGCTTAAGCATAAAATCCTTCCTATCTTCTGGACTTTTGCCATGAATAAATTCAGGATAATTTTTATTATCTATAACTCGCATACGTTCGAACGCGGCACTAACACTAGCACTAACACTAACACTAGCACTAACACTATCACTAACACTATCTTGAATATTAGTATCAGCAGCATTTATACCAGCATTAGCAGTAGCATTTATACCAGCATTAGCAGTAGCATTTATACCCGTTTGTGTATTTAGTTGATCTTCCTTCTCTAGTGCGGCTCTTAACTCTTGTTCTATACATTTACTATCAGTGTGGGAATAATCTACAACCGGCAGTTCTGGAAGAATTTCTTCGTCATCACTGTTGTTGATAATTAAATGGTCCATGGGAGCTAATACGTCGTCTGAGTTTAAAATTGGTAAAGATACTTCCATTATTAAGTATTAAACTAGTTTTCAAATTTCATTTTATATGTTGATCAATAATATTTACATTTTTTATTTAGTTTTTTATAAGTTATTAAATATACAGCAACTAAATAATATAAAAAAATGAGTATCGGAGGCGTCTTTACCCTTATCAATAACAACGGTATCCAGGACCGGCTTATTATGGCAACCGACAAATTAATGAAAAATATTCAAAGAATTTCATGCGAAAAGCTCAAACTTCTGAGAGAACAGTATCCTACAGAATCGGATGCTGATTTATTAAAACGCGATGAAGAATGGATGCCAACATTAAACGCGATTGAAAAGTCACATGTTATGTTTATTAACTCTAGTTTTAAACCATTCGTAGCAATGACGCATGAATATAGTAAAACAGCACCGCGACAAGGCAAGGCTAAACTCGGTGGAACATTTAGTTTTACATTACCTATATATGGTGATTTTGTTAATGATGCTGTAATGTATGTAAAATTAACCGGTTTGTCTGCAGTCAGTGCATTAGATAAAGTTCGATACGTTGAATATCTAGGACATCGCTTAACAAAAAATGTTAAGTTCAAAGTGCAAAATCACGTTTTTGATGAATACGGCACTGATGAACAAAACGCATATTGGCAATTTAAAGTTCCAATTGGTAAGGAAGCCGGTTACCTACGAAACATCGGTCAAGAACAACCCAAACTAGGTTATTTAACGGCTGATCCTACCGTAGATGAAGTTCGCGAATACCGATGGTTTGGCGACGGCGCTCAAACATTTAAACAGACCCAGTTAGATGTTGAGATGTGGATTCCCATATTATTCTGGTTTAGAGATATTCAAACGGCTTTACCCAACTTTATTCTACCTCAAGGACAAACCGATATCGAGGTTACTTTTGAAGCCGAATCCAATCTAGTGGCATACGCTAACTACGGCGGTGGTGGCGCTTTCAACTCTCCCATTGTAAATGATTGTCAATTATATATAAATCATTTATTCATGCATCCATCAATCACACGAATCTTTACCAGTCGATACGGTTTCCAATTAATTCGTGTACACCGCAGACATACAGAAGTGCTAAATACTAATGAACAAAGCGTTAAGCTTCATCAAATTAAATGGCCAGTCGAATGCATGTATGTTGGATTCAGACCTCAAACTAACTTAACTAATTCTCAGCGATGGAATCGCAACACACATATTACACAAAAAACAGTTAAGGAAGCAGTGGTAACAGGCGTCGCGACAATCCAAGTTAATAACGCTGTATACTTAGACGAAGCACACTGTGTATCAAAACTTGAATTACGAGCACATGATATAGTTATTTATCCAAGCTTACCGCCTAGCTTTTATAACAGTTACATCCCTAGCCGATACGGTAGTAGTTTGAAAACACCCAAAGATCTAGGCTGGTATATGTTAAACTTCAATATCAATCCGGGAGATTTTCAGCCAAGCGGTCATATCAACACATCGCGCAGTCGTGAGTTCTACCTACACTACATATCAGCAATTGACACAGCAACAAGCCAATACATCATCCGAAACGATAACCCCGTAGACCTTATCGTTTTAGCAGATTGCATTAACTTTCTACTAATCAAAGACGGTAATGCGACGTTGCGATTTTCAACATAAAATTAACTATCAAATTAGCAACTGTCAACATACTGATAAAATTATACCTCAACATAAAAAACAACATACAATAGTTAATAAAATTAGTAAACGAATTTTCACTAAATAATATCGCGAATAACATTACTTAATATTTTTTTTATTTTTCCGTATAATCTTTTTTCAGTTGTGCTAGATTCTAATGGTATTATTCTATTACTATCTTCATATATATTTAAATAGGTAATATCGTTTTTATGCATTGGTGCAGTTATTATAACATCGCGTAATGTATCCATAACAATATCTGCATTATTTACCATCATATATTTTACTTCATCCATATTGTTATATTGCATATAATCGGCTTCAGGAGAATCTCTTCCATATAAAGTCGCAAATACGACATTACCAAAAGAAACTATCTTAACACAGACAACATACCAGTCATTAAATTTTACCGATAATGTACTTTGTTCACATTCAAGCATGTATTCAGCAATTATATCAATTAATACATCTGGAAATTCCACCATATTAGTTGCAAGATTTATTTACTGCTCAAAATTCAATTTTATGAATTATAGCTTAACAACATAATACTAACTTAGCAAAAAAATACAGTATACTAAAAATACTTTCGCTAAATTATGTCTCGAATAACATCACTTAACATTTTTTTTATTTTTCCATATAACTTTTTTTCTACCGCATTAATCTTAAATATTAAACCATTCTTATCTTCATATATGTTTGAATAGATGATATCATGTCTATGCATGTGTGGAAGAATAATATTATTTTTATGCATGTGCGGTGAGCTATTACATATCGTATATACAATATTATCTGCATTATTTACTATCATATATTTTACTTCATCAACATTGTTATATTGTATATAATCAGTCTCAGCAGAATATCTTTCGTAGAGCTTCGCAAATACAACTTTGTCAAAAGAAACTATTTTAGCACAAGACACGTGCCAGGCATCCTCAAATACTATTGATAGCGTTTTTTGTTTACAGTCAAGAGCATAATCAGCAATTATACCAATTATCACATCTGGAAATTCTAATAAATTACTTGACATATTAGCAATTACCAACTTATATTTAGTATAATAACAATTAATATTTTTTTCAATTTTTTACACATATCATATTTTGTACAATCATATATTGCAGGTTGTTCTTGTACGTATATATTTGAATGAATAATTTGTTTTTTATCAACTGTTTGACATAGTATATTTGATATTTTACCTACCATAAAGTCTGCATTGCTTATTAATATATTTTTTATTTTATCTATATTTTGATATTGTTTGCATTTTTCTTCAGGAAAATAGTATTTATTAAATTCAGCAAGTATTGTGTTATTAAAATATATCATTTCAACACAGTGAATATAACAATAATTGATTTTAATAGACATTATTTTATGTTCATGTTCAAATGTGTATTCGGCAATTATATCAACTATAACATCTGGAAATTCCACCATATTACTATACATACTACTACCACTTTAATCTCATAATAGCATCACTAATTATTTGCATGTTACAACTATACAAAGATTCAATTTTTTCTTTCTTGCTATATTTTGAATACCTATCTATCACAATACTATCAGTTGTTAATAGCTAACCATTTAATATAACTATCATGCAACCATTTATCTTTTATAACTGTATTTATAACGTCTGTAATATTATTAAAATATTCTAATTGCCATCCTTTGATATATGTTGCAGCTATTGTATTATCAAAAATTAAAACTACTGCACACGGTAGCTGTTTAACGTTTGGAAACTCAGACATAATATTATTATAAATACAAATTCACTTTACAACATATACACGGCATTTGACAAAATTAGTAAAGAAACACGGCATTTGACAAAATTAGTAAAGAAACACTGCGTTTTACAACATATACACCATGTCTTTAAAAGCATCGGCATTAAAGGATAACAAATCGCAAATTTCTGCTATCAGTATGGAAGTTAACAATATTTTAAGTCATATAGATGATGAATTAAAAACAGCGCATGAGTCCAATCGACATTCTGTTAAAATAGCAGTACCGATTAATTTTGGTATTCCATACATGAAAAACAGCGATGCTCAACGAAAAATATACTATCGTATTTTAACATCCCTAATTGATAGAGAATATCATGTTAAAATACATTTTGGGGATACATCAGTTATATTTCACATAACATGGTTGTCCGATGACGAAATAAAAGAAATAGATCTTGAAAATGCACTTTTAGCAAAACACACATATAAAGACCCAAACAGCAATTTAAAGAATCGATTAAAAAACGAAGTGTTGTAGTATACTACAGCAGTTAACAGAGTTAACGCGTAAGACTTTCTAAGTCTATACTAGATTTATACCACAGCTAATATAATTAGCCAATTTGACATATCTACTATACTAGCTTGTTTTTTCGCAGCCATCCGAATATCATCATAAATGCATCGGCTATGTCATCTGTTTTATTTAATATATCATCAAAAATACCTTTCTTATCAGGCATTATCACACTTATAAAATATCTAAAATTAAAATCTGTATGTTTTTTGTTAGATGTATAATTGCTGTATTTTAATATAAAATTATCGTATTGACCATCTGCAGTAAACGAACATGAGTTTTTTATCCCTGTACCTACTAGTTCTACAGACGAGCAGTTATTAGTTTTAGTATTACCTGTATTAAGTTTAGTGTCAAGCTGGCAATTATTAACTTCATATTCAATAGTATTGTTGTTGTTTGCTTCTGAAAACTTTTCCCTTTCTTTTTTCCCTTTCTTTTTTTGTCTATCAGTATGTTTAATTATTAAATTATCACAGCTAGCATAGTGGTAGGCGATTTGATAACTTATACTATTTGATATTACGTTTTGTTTCATTTGTTTTTCTATTAGCACGATGTCAGGATTAGGTAAATTACTATCTAACGTATTTAAAAGATGTTTTAAACGTTTTGTTCTCTCTATATCAGGAAATCCCTTAATATCATAGCTAGGTATCAAATCAAATGTATTGAAGTATTGTATGCTTATGACGTTATTCAATATGCTGTCTGCTTCTTTAAGTATAGCATATATACTGGTAAAAAAACTAATCGTCGATCCGCCATCAACTGATATTTGATCAAATAAAGTATACAACCGGTCTGTTTGCTTTTGCAATTTATCGCGCCAATCTTCATCATACAGAATATAACATATGCCTAGATTTTCTATAGCGCAGTCGAACCCAGCTATCAATTTCATTACTATAGCTAATAAAGTTAACCACAACTTATTAAGTCTATACTACAGTTAACAAAGTTGTTGTAAGAATATCTTATATTATTAATAATATTATATTATTATTAAGTATGATTTAAAGTTAAAGCTAATACAAAACTATAGATTGTAAAAAAACTAACTATGGACAACTTTAATGAACCCAAAAACATAATGGGTATGGCTGATATCCTTGTCGATGATGATGAGGATCTAGACATAGAAGATATAGAAAGATCGATCACGCGAGGTATTAGTATTTCTAAAAAAGAAGAACCGATTGATTTAGCGGAAGAATATGACGCTGAATTAAAACAGCTATCAAAACAATTCAATATTGATACTTACGGTAAGGAACCATCTATGGACAATGGTGATGAAAACAATCTAATAGATTGGTCTCCAGAAAATTATAATAAACCCACATCTAGTTATATATCAACTCATACAACAGCTCATACAACAGCTCATACACCTAGCTATTCAATTGATACCAGTAATGATGCAGACGATAGTGAAGAACATATAAATATATCATCGGAATCGTCACAAAATCGCACACCGTGGAGTTCAGACGCACCAAGAGATCGACAGTTATCATACATGACTAACGAAGAAAGAAAACAAACACATATTAATAGAGTACTAGGTAATTTGGACAGCGTGGATGAAGATACAAAGTTTATTCAAGAAGAGGAAGAAGAAGACGAAATGGCTCGAATATTTGAGCAAATCGACTTGTTAAAATCCAATCTCGAAGCCGAAGGTGTAGATTTATCTCGTATACCAGATGTAAACACATCAACAACAAAAAAAGAAGCACGTAATATTCTAAAAATTCTTAATATTAAAAACGATAGATTACGATATTGCAGTATGTTTGAAGAAGGTATTTTAGCAGTTGCATACGGTCTTGAAGCGGTATTTGATGGTAAGCGAGAAATTCTAGGATCAAAAATAGATCTAGTTGGATGGCCAGAATCAGTAAAGGTTAAATTACGCCGAATGCGTTACGATACAAGTTCTTTTGTATCCGACGTAATGAAAGGATATAACATTGGTCACGGATGGCGTATTGTGTTCGAACTTCTACCTAGTTTATTTTTGTACAGTAGAGATAGAAGATTACGAACAAATGATAATCTAATATCAGACAGTGCTTATAAAAACGCACTAAATGATTTGCAAAATTAACATACATACATACAGTCTAAACGACAAAACTAAATGATTTACAAAATTAAACTATATACGGTCTAAACGACAAAACTAAATGACTTGCAAAATTAAACTATACATACAGTCTAAGCTCGCCATTGTTGTCTAATTTTAATATTTAATAGCTAAATAATCTTTTTTAAAAGCTCAGTAATGTTTCTTTTGTGTAATCGAATTATTTGATTATATTGTTGTGAATGCAAATATCTAGTATATTTTGAACGAACTGTTAACCCCATATAGTTTTTAATGACATTTTTTGAATGCGCATCCATTCGTACTTTTCTTTTTTGCGACGTTTCGGTAATATAAAACATATCTGACAAACACGCTGCGTTAATTTCTTTCCATGAATTGAACATGCTAAAATACTGATCGCTATGATAAAACTCAGCACAGTATGATGCAAAAACGTTATATTTTACATTTGATCTAGCATACAATACACCGGGATAATCATCAAACATTACAACTTCTGCAACATTGGCATAACATAAAACTGATGTATGTCTTGTCATACTATATAAAGATACATTTTCAACATTATACATATATTCGACTATTAAATTAATAAGAACGTCTGGTATAATTTCTGGACCTGTCATTTGATTTAGATATATACTAATTAGAACGCAAGACTCAACAAGTCTATATAACTGTTAGCAAATTCAAATTTCTATCCCTAAGTTTATATTAGTATCAATAATTTAGTTTTTAATTGATAGCAGATCTTTTTTTACATAATATTGATACATATCTGTTAAATATCTGTTTTCTTCTTGTAATATTTTCAATGATACATTATGTCGTTTTTTAAGTTTAAAATAAATAGTTACATGATCACCTTTTAATATACAGCGATTAATGCCTTTATAAAAACTATCATATATAGCGCCTATCGGTATTATTTTAATATTATCGCTATAATACCTAATGACTATTTTTCTATTATCGAACAACCACATAGTTCCGATATTATAACTATTATTCGTTTTTAAGTAACAAATATATATACTGTACATAGTATGCGGACCCTTTGGTATATAACTGACAATAATATCCAATAATACATTAGGAAACAAATCTAATATAAAGGATGGCTGCATTAGAGACTTAAATTAACGTAGTATAGACTGAAAGTCAATTGGCTAATTATATTAGCTGTAGTGCAAACTGAAAAGTCAATTGGCTAATTATATTAGCTGTAGTATACTAAACTGGTTGACTGTAGTATTTACTGACAGTTAATTAAGACAATATAAAAAATAAATTTATTCAATTTTAAGTAGCTTTCGTTTAAGAATTGCTATATATTGTTTGTTATCAATTTTTATTTCAGATAAGGAATCAATTCCATCACAGTTACAAGGACATCCGTCCACCAACATAATACCGTCTGTGTGTATTTGTTCTTCTTCCACATAATCGTCGATAAACGTATCAAGATCACCGTATTGTTTGTATATGTTTAGATGTTTATTTTTTCTTGAACAAGCAAATATTAATCCATAGGTTTTACATATGTATATTTCCACACTAACAATTGGTGGGATATTATCTACTTTTTTTAATAAATATTGTTTATCCGCCATTCCATCATTTGGTATATATTCGATAAATATATTTACGATTACATCAGGAAACAAATCTAATATAAATGACGGCATTTTTTAGCTATTATATTTACAACGATGAAGGATTAACTATAATAGGTATCACGTTAAATGTTATAGGATATAAAAAATAAATTTATTCAATTTTAATCAGCTTTTGTTTAATAATTTTAATACATTGTTTGTTATCAATCTTTATATCAGGTAGGGGTATAATTCTTCTCCATATATGGGGATATACATTTCCTAATATAATACTATCTTTTTGTATTTGTTCTTTTCTAGCATAATCGTCAATGACTGTATTAAAATTAATATGTAACTTCAATACGTCTAGATGTATATCATCTACCGAACGAGCAAATATTAATTTATAAGTTTTATATATGTATATTTCAGTAATAGTACGTGATATTTTACCATTTTTTCTCTCTAATAGATATCGTCTGTGCATATCTTTATCATCTAGTATATAGCCAACAATAATATCTAATAATACATCAGGAAACAGGTCCAATATAAAAGATGGCATTTTTAGATACTGTATATATAAAAGCATAAATTATTCAATTTTAAGTAGTTTTTGTTTAAGAACTGCAATATATTGTTTTTTTTAAATATTTCGTATTTAATGCATACGAAAAAAGCTTACACAAACCTATACAGCTATTTACACAGCAACATGTTAATATAATATTATCTTTATGTGTTTGTTTTTCTCTAGCGTAATAGTCAACAAGCGAATAAAAATCACTATATACAGACCATAAAATTGGATATTTATCGGGCAATGGAGTTGCAAATATTAATCCATATGATTGGCATTCATATGTTCTTGCAATTTTATAATTTTTATTATCCTCTTTAAGTATCAAGTGTTTTTGAAACATATTATTTTCAATATATAAATAGCTAACAATAATATCTAATAATACATCAGGAAACAGGTCTAATATAAACGAAGACTGCATTAATTTATTCTATACTAGTTAGCTGTTATATAAGATAAAAGCATAAATTTATTCAATTTTAATCAGCTGGTAGCAAATAGCAATTTCATTTTCATAAACTCTATATGTCTTTTATAAAAATCATCAGATATAATTAATTTTAAATTAACACGGTATGAGAACCAATCAAATGCAGATTCACGCGTTAACATCTCATGATTTGACAAAACAGTAGTGTGGTATTTACATGATAAGTGTAAGGAGTCGATCATATACTCAAGCGTACTTTTATCTATGTTTGGATAATTATCATATCCTTCTGGCATATAACGCTTGAACTTATTACTATTACTAACTAAAGCACTGATAATTTTATCATTATAATCAGATTTCATAATTGGTTCTGAAATAGGCACGATTCTAGCGTAAATAGGCTGTTCTTTTGTTTCATTAAATATTGACCCAGATATTATATGTATTGATTCAAATATATGTATAACTTTTGTGTTTTTGTATTCAAGCAACTCACCAATAGTACTATCCACTTCATCCATAATATACTCTACATCTGGGTCGTGTATCACATAATATAACAAATGATATCTATCTAAACGTGTATCACACTCATCTAACATATAGCTGATAATAATATCAAGTAATACATCTGGAAACAAATCCAACATAAATGAAGACTGCATTAATTTATTCTATACTAGTTAGCTGGTGTTGCTGGTGTTGCCGGTGTTGCGATTGGTGTTATGGACGCCGGATGTACTACGGCTGAGTTATTTCTAGTATTATACATTAGAAACATCATATTATCAAGTTGATTATTCATTTTTTGCTGATTTAAATATTGAATAAAACAGAATGCAGCTAAAATAAATATCATAAACAATAGGGTTTTATTGCTGAAGATTTCAAGGTCGGTACTGACAAAACCTTCTTTTTGCCCATCGCATCCGCAATTACAAGACTTGGTCTGTGTAGCAACCTGTTCTTTAGTTTGTGCGGCAACTTGTTCTTTAGTCTGTTCTCTATTTATAAGTTCTTTTTTAACTTGCGTGTTTATTATTTCGTTTTCCATTATTTTTTGGTTTATCCTATCCTTCATTGTGAGATTCTTTGGATATGGGTTGTTATAAGCATAACCCAATTTATCTTGTAGTAATTTATCGTCATAACTTAGCGGGTTATAAATATCGTCATAATCCATTTTTACTATACAACAGTTAATAAAATTAACGTAAGACTAATACAGTCTATAAACTATTATATTAATAATACTAAAAAAATAATTTAAACACTTTTTTTGTATTTTTTAATTAACATATTTTTAAAACTATGGATCGTATTAAAGAGGTTAGACAAAAAAGAGGATTAGGTATTTTGTTTTTGCAAGGTGTGTTTAAAACAGATTGTAAAAGGATGGAGGACATCCTACAAGATAGATTACTAGGTGATTCACCAAGTAACCTAACTACATATATTAAAATGCCTGCTGTATTTACAGGATTAGAAAACTGGCCAAAATATACAAATATTTTGTGTAATATATGTAGTCGATCGTTTAAAACATTTCCCTGGTTTGAACCACAATCTATAGATCCTATAAGTACCGGTGACGTCGGTAAAATACTTCGACCCGAAGAAGTAAAGAAATCCATAACTAAAAAAGACTTTTCCATAGTTCCTAAGGGTGTGTTTTGTAGCTGTCATTGTGTAGAGAAAAACATTCGAACTAAAACCGTAGACTTATCTGAAAAACGCGACAAGCAGGAAATGCTTAAATTTTTATATGAAATTGTCACCGGTAAATCGGTTAAGGAAATTCTTCCAAGTCCCGATCCAACAGACATGGTGCAATACGGCGGAGATTTAACAGAAGTTGAATATCAAAAGAAAATAGACGGGCTAATTGAAAAAGCAAACGCCGATGTAAACGATAATATTTCTATGATATGTTCTATATATTTAAATAAACTATCAGAGCAATAACTAACAACAACCGCCAACAAGTATATTATTAAATCCTTTATCGTATCCACCGGTTATATTATTACTACTATTACTACTACTAACACCAATTATACTAGCTACTAGGAAAACAAACAACACTAGCAAAAGCAGTTTATGAAACATTATAATTATAAATATATAAACATGTATAAATATAATAATCTGAATTACAGACAGTTAATATAAATCATGTATATATTTCCAGAAGTTATACGTGATTTAATAGCAGCGTATGCACGTGAAAACAAGTTGTTGCCGCATATTAATGTAGATGAATTATATTGGGATGCATTATCCGAAAATCCAGCAGCTATAGATTTACTTACTGCTAATCAAGATAAAATAGATTGGAAACTTCTATCTGGAAATCCAGCAGCTATAGATCTGCTTACCGCTAATCAAGATAAAATAAACTGGGAATATTTATCAATAAATCCAGCAGCTATTGAACTGCTAACTGCTAATCAAGATAAAATAGATTGGTGTTATTTATCAGCAAACCCTGCAGCGATCGATTTACTCACTGCTAATCAAAATAAAATAGATTGGGAATATTTATCTGGAAATCCAGCAGCTATTGAACTGCTTACTGCTAATCTATATAAAGTGTATTGGAGATATTTATCAATAAATCCAGCAGCTATTGAACTGCTCACCGCAAATCCCGATAAAATAGACTGGATGCGATTATCTGGAAATTCAGCAGCGATCGATTTACTCACCGCTAATCAAGATAAAATAGATTGGTTAATGCTATCGGCGAATCCATCGGCGATAGATTTAATTAGTTGTAATTTGGATAAAGTAGTATGGGAGTTTCTATCAATTAATCCAGCAGCGATCAATTTACTAAAAGATAATCTGAATAAAGCAGATTGGGATATGTTATCATCAAATCCAGCCGCGATAGATATAATAAAAAAATATACAATAAGTAGAAAACGATCATTTGCAAGAAGAAAAATTAATGTTCACTCTGTATCAAGCAATCCAGCAATATTCGAAAGCAGCAAAAAAGAAATATATATTGCTTTGTTACAAGTTTAAATACTACAGCTAATAAAATTAGCGAAAAGATTCTTCAAATCTATACTACAGCTAATAAAATTAGCCAATCTGACTTTCAGTCTATACTACAGTTAATAAAGTTAGCAACTACGACAACATACCAAGCACTTGTTCTAAGTGTTTAACCGCGATACTTACGTTATATCTTAAAGTAGCTTGGTCTAGCTCCTTATCCGTGGATTTAAGCATATCAACAATTAAAGTTAATCGACTTTTAGCTTCGCTATTAGATCCGCCGTTACGAGGTCTGCGTTTATTAACAACAGGATTCTCTGTTTTAACATCTTCAGTTAAGTTAGCAGGCGGTGAAAAATCATCCTCAACTGGTTTTTTTCTACGAGTTCTAGTTGTCTTTTTTACAGACGACATATTAATTATATCTGTATATTTTGTGTATCTCTAAAACGAATTAAATAAAAAAATGAATAATTTTATTGTATAAAAGCAAACAGTAAAAATGGCATCAAGCATTAAATCTCTTAATACATCTGACCAAGAGCTATTAGATTTAATATCTTTAGTATTGACAGAATCAAAAGAAATAAATAACAACCATATACACTGTTCTCACCAGCAACCTATACACCAACAACCTATACACCAACAACCTATACACCAACAACCTATACACCAACAACCTATACACCAACAACCTATTCGCTGTTCTAACCCAAGACAAACACTGACCTATTATAACAATCATTCAGTTATAATTAAGAAGAAAAAAACGAATATTCCGCGTGTTATCGATCTAACACAGAATCATGTAGATTCGAATGGGGTTCTCGATAATAAAAATAACAACTGTATATCTAATGAATCTTATAACGCGTATCAGACCTTTATTGATAATAAGTCCTACGTCGAATTCTATTTAGGTACAGAACATTTAAACTACTTATTAAATACAGCATTCGGAAGTCCGCCTTTGTCGGTAAACGATATTAACAAGTTCAACAAAGTTGTTGAACTATCTAAATTAATAGAAGAAACAGAGTATCATAAGTTTGCTGTTATATTCACATATACGTTTACCGCAAATCTTTTACAAAGTCATTTCAAAAGAAAAAAATGTAAATACAATTCAGCTTACATGCCATGCTCTAAGGGAATGTATTGTTGTTATGCGCATATCGCTTAGAAAGCCGATTCTACTTACAACACTTGTCCTACTCTAATCTAAAAGATATAAGTAAACCTGGTTTAAAGCTTTGCCTAGTAAATTTAAACCCCATCTGTCTTTATTGGCTAAAGCATAATTTTTTGTATAGCCTATTCCCCATATAGCATCATATGGACTTGCCTCAACGAAAAACGGTTCTCTGTAACCAAGCAATTGTTTTTTTAATCTTTCATTTTGACTAAATTTATAATAATTGCCACGTTTAACAATTCGAAACCTATTTAATTCCCACGTATTTTTATCAAAATTAGCTACGAGTCTACCTAGATATTTGATCTGTTTAGGATTGCGTTCTGAGAGAATAAGCGTAGCGCATTTTTCATCATTAAATAGTTTTGCTTTTCTCCACATCATGTATTGTTCAGCACATGTAAATTCATTACCTTCATCATCTTTAAAAGTGCTTGGATACCACTGAGATAAAATTCCATCTTTCTTATCTTCTTTCCAAAAGAATACATATTTCTTATCATCATCTTTATAATCTAGTTCATCATCTGAGTTAAAATCTGGCTCCTCAATATCAAATAGATCGCTATCTGAATGAGTTGATATTACTGAAACTGAACTGGGGCTTTTGGAATTTGATTGGACCGTATTCATTTTGGTTGACTGTATATATAGCTTATATAAATTCAATTTTGAATATAATTTTAATATAAATAGTTAGTATAGTAGTTAATATGGAATCATCTATAGTTAAATATCAGCCTATTTATAATATTATAGATAATATAAAAATATATAACGGGCTAACATTATCATCGCAAGAAAACTATGAGGCTAGAATAGCTTATTTAAAAAATTTAATTAAGGATTATCCACCATTGTTTACGGATTTAGAATCTTCTACACTGACGGCTCAAGGTGTTATGACAAATATCAGCTTTGAAGAAAAAAATCTTATTAATTATTTGGAACCACCAACGAAGTATATAGTTAAAATAGGATGTAATTATGGTGAGATTTTTCATCCGGATTACGTGGAACCAGAAAAGAAAAAAACATCTGGTAGAGGTAGAAAACCCAAACCAAAAATCAAAAGCAGACGCAAAACTCAAGGTAACGGAAAATACTTTAGTAGTCAGATCACGTTCGAAATCGAACATCCCGATAGTAAAATAAGATATAAAATTAAGCTGTTTAGAACTGGTGTTTTTCAAGTGCCAGGGGTTAGAGATCCAAGTATGCAGGACCTGATAAAACCTATAGAAATACTCCGTAAATACTTAGCATACAATTTTGCAGAAGACGTGCAAGTTTTAGATTTTGTAGCAGTAATGAGAAATTACAAAGCCCGTTTAATAAATGAACACTATCACGTAAATTTAAATAGACTTGAGGAACTGATAATTCGAGAAAAAATCGATCCTGTTAATACTCAGTTTATAGACTTTATGTTGAGAAATTATTCGTCTGATGATAAAGAAGCAATAATAGATATGTTAGATGGTTACAATCCATTAAGCATAGCAGAAATGACTTATAACACAGACCGATGCTTTAGTTTAATAATTAAATATTATCGGGCTTCAATCAACGATATAAACAAAAAAACAACAGTTAAATTGCTAAAAAAAGGCAAAATAAACTTTGATGGTGGTAATTCTCAACAAGAAGTTGAAGAACTATACTATTGGTTAATTTATATATACAACAAATACAAAGACGAAATTTTATTTGATATACAAAATATTAAAAATGAATATAATGAAGATTCGTCCGATACGGATTCCAAAAGTTTGTATGAAAGATACAGCGATGAAGAATCCGATTACAGTAGCGAGGACAGCGTTGAAGAAAATGAAAAAAACGCATTACAAACCAGCCGATTAATTATTAATGCATTACGTCGTCCACGCGACTACGTGCCAAAAAAAATCAGCGCAATAAAAAATGCAAAACAGTAATATCAATTAAATATATATTATTTTTTATTTATACAACAGCAGTTAGCAAAGAATAATGTTTCAATTAGCATATTATTTATATCACACATTAGCCATTGGATCCATAACATATTTGTTTTGTTTATGTAGAAGAAAAAAACAAGACATCGAGTTATCTAATCTTTCTTATGAAGAAGATCTGTTAGAATACCATAAAACATTAGTTAGTAAACTTGAATCGTTACGTAATAACAAGAAAGTTGAGTAATACTAAACTACTAAACTACTAAACTACTAAACTACTAAACTACTAAACTGCTCAATTACAACCAATTATATTTAATCAAAATATCTAAAAACAGCATTATTAAGCAGAATATAATTAGCTGAACTATGGTTCCTTGAGTTGTTGGACAATCTCCATCAACTGCGCCGTTCATTGTAGACAAAACACTATCAATAAATATATCGCTAAAAATAAACATTCCGATCACAAACATAAAAAATGCTAATTTATAATTTATATTACTTATTAGATTTCCACTTATCTTCATGAGATCTGTTTTATTTTGATCACAGTCATCAACAATTGGATCAGACATGGTTATCTTTTAAAAATTGAATTATATAATATGTTATATAATTATCCAACAATTAAATTAACTAGCAACACAAAATCAATAACTAAAATACAAGATAACTAAACTACAAGATAACTACAAATCAATAACTAAACTACAAATCAACAACTAAACTACAATGGATACGTCCGATATTAACTATTTTAATCGATGTGTTGGAAAGAAAAATTATGCTTTAGCACATAAGACGTTTTGGTATGGAGATTATAAAAAATCAGTAAACGATTTTACATTATGTCATTATTGCTATAATCGTATGAAGGATTTACGTTTTCACCAAAATCTTTACCAACTGAAAACCCATTCAAATACTATCGATTGTGATGGAGATTCGCTTAGTATGTTATCTCAGATGGATTTTAATAATTTTACATTTAAAGTTATGTCTGGTGATGACGACCAAACTACCACATATAACGTGCATCCACCAAAATCAGGGGATCGTAAACAAGGTGTGTATATTGTAGAACTACCAAAAAACACAAATTACTTTATTAGAATTATACAAAATCGCTTATCATACGGGGATAATTATGAATCTACCAGCGATCGTTTTAACGACGGAGAAGTATATTTTACATACGATATGTCAGTTGGCGATAAAAAAGTAGAATCGAATCTTATTAATAACACGGGTAAACCTATTCACTATAGAGGAAGTGTAGACGTTAAAGGGTTTACAGATAGTGATCAATTTCTATTTGATAATGATGGTAATAGTCAAGTTATCACAGTAACAATCAATCTATTTAAACGTTTGAAACTAAATAACAGGATCGACTATAATATTAACAATAACGACGACGACGACAGCAGCGACGATGATGAGATGTTTAATAATTTTCTAGCAAACAACATACCCGAACTTGCAGAGATGAAATCTAGTAATCAGACTAACAACTATACTAGTAACCAGACTAGCCAGTTGCATAACCAAACGAGTAACCAGCTTAATCAACAGACTTACGATACGCTCGTAAAACCACCTAATAATCCACTACAAAATAACAACACACGTCCAACAGTAGATACATTTGTACCTATCAACGGGTTTACCGTATTGATACAACTAATTTATGTAAATAGAGGCAACGAAAACATATCGCTATTTGATCAACAGATGAAAAAAATCGAACAATTGCAAAGCTCTATGTTAGAACATCAGAGAAAACTATTATTAAGCAATTCCGTTGATTTATCTAATGCTAATAATGAACCGACGATTTTTGTTGAAGAACCAGCATCTTACACATAACCGGAACAACCATCTTATACTATACAGTAAATACATACAGCTATTAATAATTATTTTTTTTTAAAGTTGTCTTACCAATTATTTTTTTATATTTAAAGTTGTCTTACCAATTATTTTTTTATATTTAAAGTTGTCTATTATTTATACTTGTATTTTAGTAGTTGGTTATTGGATGAAAAATTGAAAATACCATAACTAAACAACAATCGTTGCAAGAAATCTTTAAGTTCTATACTGACAATTTACAACTCTATTGGACTAACATGGAAAACAAACAAAATGTTGATTATTTCTCTATGGGTCTTGAGGCAGAGAAAAAAAACGATTTTTATAAAGCTGTTGAATATTATACAGCCGGTTATTTATTAGATAATCCAGAAGCTACAAATAATTTAGCGCGATTGTGTGAAGTTGGATTAGGTGTTGAAAAAAATACAGATAAAGCTATAGAATTATACAAAAGAGCAATCGAGCTTAATAATACACATGCCATGGTTAATTTATCAAGTATTTATATTAACAATAAAGAATATAAACAGGCAATTGAATTATGTAATAAAGCTATAGAGTTAAAAGATGCTAATGCTATGAATAATTTAGGTATATATTATTTTAAAGGATACGGTGTCGAACGAGATTATAAAATGGCAAAAAAATTATATGAGAGAGCTATAAAATATAATAATACAAGTGCTATGATCAATCTTGCTACATTATATGAAGAAGGTTTAGGAGTTAACAAAGATCCTCAAAAAGTTATTACATTATATAAACAAGCTGTATCGTTAGGAGACCCTGATGCTATGTATAATTTAGCTGTATGTTATAAAAAAGCATATGGTGTACAATACAATATAGAAGAAGCTATATTGCTATATACTCAGGCTATTTCATTAAATCATGCCGGTGCTATGAACGGATTAGCTAATTATTACTACTATGATTCTCGAACCAAGTCCGATACAGAAAAAGCAATTAAATTATATGAAAAAGCTATAGAACTAAATAATTATGAAGCTATGTATAATTTAGCTACATATTATAAAAGTAATAAAATGTTAGATAAAGCTATTGAGTTATATAAAAAAGCAGCTGAATTTGAACACGCAGAATCAATATACGCTTTAATTTTAACATTGGATAGCGATCTGGATAAAATGTTTTATTATGATATGTTATTAAAAACAAAAAACAATCAATTAATTAGAAGTTCGCAAAACGCAATACCAAACTATGATATAAAATACATGATTTATAAATCGCATACCGAACTTAAAAATCAGATAAACGATTTACAAGAAACAGTGCAACAACTATTTTATGCACCAGGTATGCAAGGATATACTGAAGCTAAAAACCATTTTGAAGCATCAGCTTGCAAACCAATGTATATATTTGATGATGTTTCAGAACCAAGTTATAAGATTGGTAACATAGATCATCTGCTTGCTAGTGGACATCACGACGTAAATCCGATAGTTGCTGAACACACTACAGTCAACAGAGTTGACAAAAAGATTCTCCGAACCTATAATATATCACATACCGTAGACATACCTATTGATGAGTTAGATTAAATAAACTCCACCGTGATTGTCTCAGCTGGACGCCTTATAAATTTAAAGAAATCAACAGTTCTCTCGATGTGTACGGAATTAAATAACCACTTCCATTTAAATGGATTCATTATATCAAAGGCTAATATTGAGAGTATTCCGTTTAATTTTTCTTTTGAAATAATAAACTTATTGTTCTTGCAATAAGATAGATTGTTGTTTTTTGATTGACCACATGCAACTAATATATTTGGAAATTCTATTTTCTTGTTTTTTATATCACCAAGCGTTACAAACTTCTTTGATATCTTATGTAATTCGGATAGAATTTTGTTATATGACTGATGTCTTAGTTTTTCTAGTTCTGTTTTATCAAATTCAAAATAAGTAGTTTTAATATCTTCTACCATTTTTCTTTTATCATGATGATCAGTCAAGAATCGCCCAATTATATTTTTCAACTTAGCCTTATCATCTATATCGATAATTTGTTTTGATATAAATTCTCTTAATTTTTCCATGCTTTTATCAAAATTCGTTTTTGCCAATACAACTAATAGTTTTTTGCGTAAACTCGTATTACGTTGTGCGTTAAACACATTTATGAACTGTAGTAGCACTAACTGATACAAATAATAATTATATGTCGCATACTGTAGCTTGTTATCAAGTTTAGATATACTTGTTAGTTGTTTTTTACCGCTTTTGATTTGATGAATCAGTTGATTGATTTTGATAGGATCGTGTAAAATATATTGTATGGGCGTGTCGTCATTTTTTATACCAGTGAGTTTAGATTTATCAAAAGTTTTACAATAATAATTAATATTGTTGCATATAAAACCTATGAGATCTGACGAACCACTACCATACATCGATTTTTTAACAGATAACCATCTTTCAACTTGCACGTATGGATAAATGTTAATATTTTCTAGTTCTGCGTTTTTCGATTCGATATCAACCCATTTATTGTATATACTAAAAAACTTTAGCAGCGTGTTTATATCGGTTGCATATTTAGTATTAAATGGTTCAAATATTAAATTTATGTTTTTATGCAAAGAGTAATGAGAAGCGCTTATCGGAAAATATACGGGTTTTCCCTTCCAATCAAGTAAAACAGCGTAACAAAGATTAGCATAATTAATAAAATAACTAGTGATAAATATACCAGGCGACATTTTAACAAACTTATTTATTACAGACATGTCAATATGAGATTTGATTCTGTTATATGTATTACTTTCGAAATGCTTGCGAACTACAGCAGTGATCGTTGTTATTAAACCGCTTTCATTTAAAAATAACCGTGTATCAATGATTCCGGTTCTTTTAAATATTTCAGTATTTAATAAATAAACAGGATAATATTTTTTACCTCTTTGTAATACTACTAAGTTTTTATGACTTATCGGAAACATTTCATCTGCTGTTTTTAAATCGCGTGGTAATATCATATCAATTAATTCTTTGTTTTTGTCTCGAAATAACACAGTGTTAATACCAAAGAAATAATAACCTATTGTTATAAACAAATCGTTCCATGGTATATGTAAATACTTATTATGCATGATATCTTTTTCATTATTAATGGTTAGGATAGCATTCGCTATATCTTCGCTATTTTTAAAATATAAACCGGCGTTGCCATCTAATAATACTCTAAATTTATCGGGGTGTTTTTTAAGTAAACTAATAGTTTCAGATAGAAAATCATCTATTGATTTATTTAATCCATGTACAATACAGTATAAGTATCCTATATTACGCATGTTAGCGGTATGTTGATCCACACCAAACAAATAATAACCATCTGCAGTAACGCATTCCTGATCTATACCACCTTCTGGGGAATACGTGTCAAAGAACAACGGCTCTAGCGTATGTTCAGGTAATCTTGATATACGCCCTACTTCTATGTTTTTTCCATACGTTGCTATATAATGACTACCCTTTGTTAAATTAATTTTTTCACCTGTATAAATATGGTTCTTTATACATGTATTATGCATGTCTTGTTTTTTTTGATTAACATTTTCATTCATTGCTATTTTTTTACAGCATGGAATACAATAGTCTTTAGGGTGTTGTTTAACTATAAACTTAATATATGGAAATTTAGGGTTGGGACAGCTATACCAAACTTCTTTTTCTTTTGTAAAATTCCAATATTTGACAGCTGTCGCTTGTTTGTTTTTAGGTAAATTCTTATACTCTATTTCGCTTAAAATAAGAGGCTGGTATGGTTTTTGACATATTTTACTATATACAACATCGCTTTTATAAATCTTTTTAAAATCATATAATAACGGATCCTGAATTTTCAAGTTTTTAAGAGTTTTTTTAGTTTTTGTATTGATAGTTTCGCCTATAACGCGTTTAACACTAGCTGCATTGCGATTATATATATTCAGCATACCGAGTAAATACATAAAGAAAAAATCTATTTCTGTCTCGTTTCTGATACCATTAATGCTAATTTTTAATTTGGACGATATATTTGTTACTGTAAATAACCGCGTTCTTTCAAATATAGTAGACCACTTTTGGTATACCACACCATTAGATAAATAATCATAATAGTTAGCTAACACAATAGACTTCTCTATACGCGATGAATCGTATTTATACATACCCTTTCTAAAAAAGTATTCTTGACTAATAGACATGTTTTCTTTTGTCATTATAATACCCGCCCGTCTATAATCTTCTAAAATATTTTTGAAAACGTTAAATCTAGCATCAGTTACATCATCATCATAGTAAAACACAAATCCTGTTTCGGTAAATTGTATATTTGTTTTGTCTACGTATTTAAGATCAGTATTATAATATTTTACACGATCTTTCAATTTGTTTATTAGCAATAATATAGGATTAACCTTTTCACTTACTTTTTTTGTAATTTTATTAAAATCCATATGGTTTTCTTCTCGCCAAACTGTTTTTACAATATAGTTACCGTTTTTAAATAATATTAGCTTCATATTTTCATTTGTATCTGCATTAATTTTTATCTTGATAAGCAGGGAATTTAATGGGATGTTTTCTCTAGGTTCTGGTTCATTAAAATGCGCTTTCTTCAAAATAACTCTTTTATCATCGTAAAGCAAGTTAGCCTTACAATATGTTATAGTATCAGAAAGAATCAATTCGTCAAAGATATTACGCAAAATTAATAAAACCTCTATATCCTGTTTAAAATTATTTATAGAAACGATTGTATTAGTAATACTGCTAAATAGTTTTTTCTTAATTTTGTTTTTATCGGACAGTGATTCATATGCTTCATCTGTGATACTACTTTCATACTCGTATTGTCTTTTAAGTGCTGATTTATCAGGCACAAGTTCTGTATAAAGCTCGTGCATGTTTCTTTCATTTTTGAGATAATCGCTAAAAATCTGATATGTTATCATAGGAAAATACAAAATAATAAATCCGTAATATATAACATCTAGTTGGTACTTATCCTTTCGTAATTTATCATAAATCTCAGATGGTTTTAATAAACTATTAAGATCAACTAAAAAATATTCATCAACACCATACTTATGAAAGTTAGTATAAAGTAAATTAAACGTATCCTGTGCTGTGATTCTAATCAGATCTTTATTCTTATAATATTCCATATCAATCGGTATACCTTCTACGGATGCTTCTTTGGTTGTCTTACTATCTAGTCTGCTGCTTAGTTTGCTGTCTGGCTTTTTAGTCTTACTATCTAATCGACTGCTTAGTTTGCTGTCTGGCTTGCTAGCTTTGCTGTGATCCGTATAAAACGATATCAATTTTTCTATGTTAATATTGACTGAATTATTACTAACGGTTAAATTATAATGGGCTGGATATGATTTATTTCTATATTTAAACCATAGATGCTGTCTGTATATCGGTATGTTTAGTTCTGTAAAAATTTTATACTTAAACTCTAGAATATTATCTGTCGGATACGATATCGTATTAAAAATAAAATAGATTGCCCCTGATTTCTCTATTTGCTGTGTTTGATCAGCATCACTTAACACGTCGGAAGTTATTGTGTTTTGTATATCTGTATTTTGTATATCTGTATTTTGTATATCAGATTCACTAATAAGCTGTTTAGACATATCCGGTATTCCTAAATCATCAGTCAGCATATTAGGCATTCCTAGATCGTCATTTATAATACTATCAATATCTATGTTATCAATATCTGTATTTTCGCTGTTATCGTCACCAGCAATTATTTCTCTAGACAAATCCTCAAAATCATATTCTTCATTACCTCCTTTTTTCCTTGTGTTAATAGTTTTAATAGAATCCAATCCGAGTTTTTTTTGCCAACTAACACCATAAAATTTTTTTATTTTGGAACTTAATAAAGGTTTCCCATTTTTATTATATATTCTTTCCACTTTTATTAATTCTTTTTTAATATCGTCTGGAACACTCCCAACAAACACATATGTTTTTTTCCATTCACCTAATTTTAAATCAACAATCCGCAATTTAATTGGGTTATGTGTTAACTCATGCGTCATAATTATTTTATTAACTTATGTATATTAACGATTTAATAATTATTTTAAAAACAAATTGCCTTTTTAATACTTATTTTTATTCAATATATTAGTTAGCAATGAGTAAACAGTCGCGTTTAATATTATCAGCGTTTTTTTCAAAACTCACACGGAAAGATTTTGAATCAGATAAATTTTTATACGGGTTTTATCTTTCGTATCTAGATGAAATCAAAGAGAATAACACAATAACTATATTCGAATATTATGTAGACTATGTTCTCAGAAATAAAAAATACGACGCATCACAAAAAAATAAAGAAAGAGACGCGTTGTGTGACGAAATACAAAAGGAGATTTTTGCTCCTGAAACTACTAATGCAACTACTGAAACTACTAATGCAACTACACAACTAAACGCACAACCAAACACAAAACCGATCACAACTACTAAACCAAAGAAACAAATAAAAATTAAAGGACTTAAACTTAATAAAAAAATAGGTAGTGTCAAGAAAAAAGTAATTACGACGAAGAAGGGTAAGACTTCTTTATATACACTTAATAAGAAAAAATGCCTTAAAGTTATTAGTAATTTTATTAAATCATCGCTTATGATTGTGTATGAAGATCCAACAGAAACGTTTACAGAAGATGATGAATCTTTTATGCGAAATGCAACTAATACTATTATAGAAGAGATTAAAGAAGACGGGAGAGAGATTGTTGCTGTTCGAGATAAAGATTTTAATATTAAAAGTAAAATGTTGTCGCTTTATAAAAATATAGAGTTACAATTGGAAGACATAATAAAAAACAATGTGCTTGCTCGCACACTCAAAAAAACATATTTTATAGATGGAAAGGATATCGTATTAGGATCAAACCAATACATTACTACTATTACAGATAATGGCGAAGCAGAACAGCATAATGACTTACTAGCAAAATTACCACAGGAAAAGGTTTTACCTAAGTGGACAGGACAAACATACAGCACAAAAGTGTTGTGTATTCATGCTAATCCATTAACGGAAATAATTAATATTTCAAAAAAATCGATAAAAAGCGCATATCTGCTAGCAGGTAACCAAATAATACCAGGTGGTGGATCGGACCAAGGAATATTTACACATGAATCATATTTATATTATTCAAGCAGCTATTATCTATGTGTTGAACAAACAGTAAGCGGCTATCCATTAACCACAACTCAGGTTATAGCTTGTCCAAATATACTAGTAATTAGAGATCATAAAAATAAAAACTTTCCACCTCTCCAGGCACTTGAAACCGAAAAAATCCGTGTATTAACTAGCACGCCACCATATAGACCAGCTGTTAACCTAGATAATTTAGATAAATATCGAATGGATCTTCGTTTATATCATGCAGGTACAAGATATAAAAATCCAGAAGAAATCCTACAACATCTACGATGCACTTTTAACGCAGCGTTATTTTTCGGTATGGAAAACATCGTAATAGATGATCGCGGAGTTGATGACTTCTGGCTACCTGCTCACCACAC
>Ga0210019_1000455_pt1 | contig 51405 bp, 46 predicted proteins | sample CryGeyCG2114_020_2_FD_183969 | JGI IMG/M metagenome (GOLD analysis project Ga0210019, IMG submission 183969) | Groundwater microbial communities from aquifer - Crystal Geyser CG11_big_fil_rev_8/21/14_0.20 (SPAdes) (version 2) | ecosystem: Environmental > Aquatic > Deep subsurface > Groundwater ...
AATACAATTCAAAATCTCGAAGAAAATAAATTAGAGGTTGATCCTAAAAGAATTATTAAGCGCGATAAATTCATTGCAAATAAAACGTATGATCTTGTTTTTGCCAATATTCTTTTAGAAATACTCATTCATGAAAAAGAGTCATTGCTAAATTCACTAGCAAAAACATCTACCATTATCGTCTCTGGCCTCTTAAATGAACACAAAGAAGCCTTTTTAAAGTCATATCCTGAGTTATCTCTTAAAAATAGTGTTTCTCGAGGTGATTGGTGTGCTTTGGAGTTAGTTAAAAAATGAGAGCATTCTACATAGAGCAACTGAGCGAATATTGTGAAGGGCAAGAGGTCTCAATTGAAGATGAGGCTTTTCAGCATATTAAAGTTGTAAGGCTTAAGCCAAATGAAATTGTTAAATTTCTTGATGGTAAGGGTGGCCAAGTACATGCAAGGCTGATTTCGTTAGAAAAAAAACGCGCCATTTTTAAGCTTAGTGAGTTGTCTAAATCAATCAAACTTCCTTCTTGGGATTTGGCCATTGGCTTAGTTAAAAAAGATGCCTTTGATTTATGTCTAAAAATGGCGACCGAGTTGGGTGTGGGGCGTATCTTTCCATTATTAACAAGTTTTTCTCAGCGCTATGAACTTAATCAAGATAGAGCGCAAAGACTTCTTGTTCAGGCCTTAGAGCAATCGAACTCTTTATGGATACCCTCGCTCGAATCACCAATCGAATTTAAAGACTTTTGCCAGAATCAAGTGGATAAAAGCGATAATTACTCCAACTATATATGTATGGGAATGAGTTCTAGTGTTTTACCCTCTAAATTAGATGTGATTGAAGGCAGGTCTTTAGGATTCGTGGGGCCTGAGGGTGGCTTTAGTGAAGAGGAGGAGCATAAAATAAGTCTTATCCCTGGTAGTCGCTCAATTCATCTACCGACACCAATATTAAGAGCACCAACTGCAATTGCGAGTTTAGCGGGTGTGATTTTTACCAAACAAAACCTTTTAGATTGAGACTTCGTCTTTAACATGCCAAAATAGTGATAAGTAGCTGAAAAGTATACTTTTTTGGAGGCGATATGCAGATTGAGCCAAGCTCACCGTCAACTAAAAATCAATCCATCATGATTCCAGATCTCGAAGAGTTCGAGTTTAAGGCGATTGGAGAAGGTTTAGGTTTTCATCAAAAAGAAGAAAAGCCTCGTTGGTCTAAATCTGCCACGACTTCTTCGTCCAGAATGAATTCTATCGCTTCAACATCTAAAGTGAATTCAACACCATCAAATAGTATATCTAGAGAGCAGCTAGGTTTTTTGTATAATCCAGAAGGCCAGACAGCTTCTTTGAAAACAAACGAACAAAGTAAAAAGCCTAAAGCAGCGTCAAAGATTAAGCTTGCAGGTCTACCTGAAAGATTTACGGCGCAAATGATCGATACAATTATCATCACATTAACAGTCTCGTTTATGGTGACGAGTATGTTGGCCATTGCAGGCGTCCCATTGAAGCAAGCTATGGGATTGTTAACATCATTTGATATTGCACCTGTCGTAGCTATTCTTTGGAGCTTTGCTTACATTTCTTATTTTACAATTCTAGAAACCAAGCAAACTCCTGGTAAAAGTATTATGAGAATTGCAGTGGTTGATATGAACGATCGCCAGTTAAGTTTAGCAAAATCATTAGAAAGAACAGTTTTTAGAAGTCTTTCATGGCTTGCACTTGGCTTTCCACTTTTAATGAATTTTCATGGAAGATTGTCTGGTTCAAAAGTTATTAAGCAATAAAATATGTTCGAACTAAGCTCCATTGATCAAAATAAAAAAATCGTTTTTACAAATGGTTGTTTTGATATTCTTCATCCTGGACATGTCGCCTATTTAAATGAAGCCAAATCACTTGGCGATAAACTCGTCGTCGGACTAAATAGTGATGCCAGTGTTAAACGATTAAAGGGCGAAGATAGACCTGTTAATAATGAAAGTGATCGAATGTTCATGTTGTTAAATTTAAAGTCCGTTGATCACGTCATTATATTCAACGAAGACACACCTTTTGAATTAATCCAAGAGCTAAAGCCTGATGTACTGGTAAAGGGTGGCGACTGGAAGCCTGAACAAATTGTTGGAAGTGACATTGTTTTGGCCAATGGTGGGGAAGTTAAAAGTTTAAAGTTTATAGATGGTCATTCTACTTCCACTCTAATTTCAAAAGTTCAAGGCCGATCGTAGCCGTCAAGTACTCAAACTAAAGCACTGAAATAATATTAAGACCGAGTGTCCGAGTCGGATAAGGGTCTAATTTTATTCAAGTTTTTAAAGCTAAACACTCAAGAAAGTTTTAACCGGACCCGAAAGGACAAGTACAGCATTGGGGTGCTGTAAAGTGCAATCAGAAGGTATTGATTCACTCTTTAAACAACACAAGGAGGTTTTATTTGTTAACCGGAGATTAGATTATGGGTATTCGTATCAACACAAACGTACAGTCACTTGCAGCTCAACGAGCTTTAGGTGAAGTCAAAAAAGGTCAGGATGCAGCTTTAGAAAAATTAGCTTCAGGCTCTAGAATTAATAGAGCGAGTGATGATGCTGCAGGTTTAGCCATCAGTGAAAATTTAAAAGCAGATATTCGTGGTTCACAACAGGCCAAAAGAAATGCCAGCGATGGTATCTCTATGATTCAAGTTGCTGAAGGTGGCATGAATGAAATCTCAAATATACTTGTTCGCTTAAGAGAGCTATCTGTTCAAGCTGCTTCAGATACAGTTGGTGATAAAGAGAGAAAATTTACTGATCTTGAGTTTCAACAACTCACCAATGAAATTGAAAGAATTTCTCAATCAACAGACTTTAATGGAACTAAACTTCTCAATGGAGAAGGATCGCTTAAAGAATTTCAAGTTGGTATTGGTAATGATGAATTTGCTGATAGGATTTCTTTTGATCCAGCACAAATTAATGTTCTTGGTTCAGAGTTAGGTGTTGCGGGTTTAGCAGTTTCTTCTAAAGAGGGAGCTCAAGAAAACTTAACGGCGATTGATACTGCATTAGATAAAGTGAGTGGTAACAGAGCAGTTCTGGGCGCATTACAAAACAGATTAAATTCAACAGTAACAAATCTAGAAGTGAAAACAGAGAACTTGTCTGCGGCGAATTCACGTATCAGAGATACTGATGTTGCCTCTGTATCAGCAGATTTGGCCAAGTCGAATATTATGAGTGCAGCTGGTACATCAGTTCTAGCACAGTCTAATAACTCGAATATGTCCGCTTTAAAGCTAATTGGTTAGTCTTTGGGTCTATAAAAGAAATGAAAGCTCCCTTCGGGGAGCTTTTTTTTTGCCCAAAAAAACCACTTAAGTCATTGAAAAAAAACAAAAAATCGAAAAAATAAAATAATGGTTGACAAAAATACTTAAGAAAAAAGCATAGCGTTACGATCAGGTATATGTCTGGCAGTGAGAAAGCCAGCATTAACTTTTAAGGAGAATATCATGGGCTTAAGAATCGCAACAAACGTAGCATCAGAAATGGTGCAAAAGAACCTGAGTAAGGTCTCAGAATCATCAGCGCAATCACTAGAAAAACTATCTTCTGGTAAGCGCATCACAAAAGCAGCTGACGATGCTGCTGGTTTGGCCATCGCTAAGAACCTCGAAGCACAGACTGCAGGTTTAAGGCAGGCAACAAGAAACGCTAACGACGGTATTTCACTTGTTCAAGTCGCTGAAGGCGGACTAAACGAAGTGTCGAATATCATTGTTCGCCTACGAGAACTATCGGTGCAAGCAGCATCTGATACTGTAGGAGATAAAGAGCGTGACTTCCTAAATAAAGAATATCAACAATTGGTATCAGAAGTAGATCGTATTGCTGAAACAACAGCATTCGGTGGAACAAATCTTCTCAATGGCACTGGTAAAGGCCAAATGGACTTTCAAGTCGGCAACGGTGCAGACGAAGTGCATAGAATTGGATTTGATTCATCAGAAGCGAATGCAACTGCATCATCAATTGGTATCGGTGGAACAGGTGTACTAGAACAATCAGATGCACGTGATTCACTAGCAAACTTAGATGAAGCACTACAGACAGTGAGTGGTTTTAGAGCGACATTTGGTTCAGTTCAAAGTCGACTACAATCAACAGTTGCAAACCTTGGAACACAAGTGGTTAACCAAGAAGCAGCTAGATCAATTATCGAAGATGTTGATGTAGCGTCAGAAAGTGCGAAGATGGCCAGTGATAATATTATCAAACAAGCTGGTATCTCAACTTTATCACAAGCTAATAACGTACCAAATTCAGCCTTAAGACTGATTTCGTAAATATCATTTCTCCGGGTCCTGCTAGATAAATCCTACTAGGACCTGTTTCTTAAGCTCATCCTCCCTTGGTATTCCGCGATTCCAAGGGAGGCCTTAGAGCCCAAAGAGAGATTGACTGGATTAATAGAAGTAGATCCGGCACAATAGAGAAATGAATATTTACTTTGTTTCAGATGTTCACATTAAAGAAGACAATGACGAAGCCTCAGTATTGTTTAGAAAGTTTTTAGATGAGGCAAAGAATAGCGATGTTATCGTCCTCTTGGGAGATATCTTTGATTTAGTCGTTGGTGGCCATTTCGATTGGATAGAAAAGTTTCCACAGTCATTCAAAAAAATATCAGAAATTTCAAAAACAAAAAAAACATATTTCATCGAAGGTAATCACGATTTCTTAGTTGGAAATCTTTTTAATCACCCTTTAATGAAAGATATTACTCATGTTAGTGGTGATCTCGTTCTACATGATGATGAAGTGACGATTCGCTTCTCGCATGGAGATGATGTAGAAATTGATAACAAAAATTATAGAACCTACAAAAAATTAATAAAAAATAGTTTTACAGAGATACTCGCCAATAAAGTTGTGCCAGTGAGTTTTATATCAAAAATTGGTAATAAAGCTTCAAAAGAATCAGCCAAGAAAAGTCGAAGATATAGTATGGATGAATCCTACACTGCTAAGATTCATCAAAAATTTAGGGATAGTGCTCAGGAATATCATCAAAAGCACTCAGACTTTAGCATCTTAGCTTGTGGTCATTCCCATGTGAAAGATCTGTGGATAAAAGATGACTTTACATACGTAAATAACGGCTATTTCTTAAATGAAAAAACCTACGCCGCTATAGAAAACGGCGTAGTTAGTTTTAAATCGTTAATTTAATGGTGTCATGGATTGGATAAATGATTTGTGATCATTGCTGGCAATGACCCCAACAGTAGAATGTGTTCTAAGGTTATCTTTACCAATCGTTTCTTTTTGTACGTGAACAAGATTTTCAGCATTAACAGCAATTTGCGGTAAATGAGTAATCGCAATGACTTGTGAGTGCTTACTAACCACTGACAAAGACTTGCCAATTTTCAGAGCTGTCTCACCGCCAACACCAGCATCAACTTCATCAAACAAGAATACAGAAATAGAATCTTGACTCGATAAAACTTGCCTTAAACCAAGAAGAATTCGAGATAATTCCCCTCCAGAGGCAATCGCCTGAACATCGAAAAAGCCCTCTCCTACGTTGGTTTGAGCTTTAAAGTTTAGCTGGGAGAATCCTCTTGCAGATAACTCACCTTTGCTTGTCGATAAAACAAGTGAAGCACCTTTCATATTTAAAGAACTTACTGATTGAGTCAAAAGTTCGGAAAGCTTTTTGGCAGACTTTGTTCTTGTGTCATGTAATGACTGCGCCTGCGCATTTAATGCCTTTGTAAGTTTATTGATTTCACTTTCTAAAAGAGATATGTTTTTTTGAATAGTATCAAAACCAACAGTCTTATTCTTTAACTCACTGTAAGTCTTAACGATATCTTCAACGCTACCACCAAATTTTCTTTTAAGCTTTTGATAGCGATCTAGTCTGTCTAGAATTTCACCAAGCTCATCTTCGCCGATTGGCTCAAAATCCATTGAGCCTAAGGCATAATCAACTTCGCTTAGTAACGAATGAGAGTTCGCGAGATTATCAAGTTGCTCCGCTGAAAGTAAATCCGAGCCTTCAAGATCTTTTATCATTAAAGCTAGTTGGCTTAAAATGGAGTAGTCCCCGTCACCAGATAGTCTGTTTTGATTTAAATTTATAATCTTTTGATTTTTTTCGAGATTTAAAGAAGAGCTTTTCTTTAAAATTAACTCTTTCTCATCTTCAATCGATGGATCAAGCTCCTCAATTTCTTTAAGCTGGAAACGAATAAAATCTTCTTGTTGAAGATTTTGCTTTAGCTCTTCTTCAAACTCTTGAAGTTGATTCTTTTTCGAAACAAGTGTCTCAAATAATTTTGAGAATTCACTAACTTGACTTGAGTGGCCAGCAAATTGATCTAAAAGCTTTAATAAGTATGAAGGATTTAATAGCTTTTGATTTTCAAACTGTCCGACTAAATCGATATATCTGCGAGAAAACATAGTTAAAAGATTAAGGGAGCAAGACTGATAGTTAAGCCAAGCCTTAGAGGGTGTATTTGGGTAAATGATTCTTTTAACAACAATTTCATTGGATTCACTTGGGTGACCAAGTTCCATTAGCCAATTCTTAACGTCCTTAGAGTCCGCATGAAAAACAGCTTCAACCATACCGAAGTCGCTATTTTTTCTAATAATTTTTTTGTCTGCACGTGCACCAAAAATAAGTTGAAGAGAATCAAGAATAAGACTTTTTCCTGAACCAGTCTCACCGATGATGGCATTAAATCCATGAGTGAAATTAATAACTTGGTTTTCAAAAGTTGCAATATTTCTAATGTGTAATGATTTCAAATATAAATCTGGCATCATATCTCTCTCCTGCCGTGTGTGAATTTAACTTTTAGTGTGTGAAAAAATGATCGTTCTGGATTATGTACTAACTGAACGAATCTTGCTTTGCTTTTAGAGATTTTTACTGTTTGATAAGGATGAACTGTTAGAAGTTGCTGTCCATCAAGCGTTAAGTTTACGGGATCATCTTTATCCTGACTTTTAACAAAGATATTCATATTGTCTGGAATAACAATTGGTCTATGAGTCAAACTATGCGCACAAATAGGAGTCATAACAAGACTTCCAACCTGTGGGTGGATGATTGGACCACCTGCGGCCAAAGAGTAAGCAGTTGAGCCTATTGGGGAGCTTACAATTAGGCCATCACCAGATAAGTCGTAAATATGTTCACTTTCGTTTTCTACTGTTAAATAAATCATGCGAGAGATATGGTTCTTATTAAAAACGGCATCATTTAAAAAGAATGATGATTCGATGCTCTTGCCTTGATCAATAATCTCAATCTTATACAACTGAGCTTTAACTATGTTCATTCTACCTTTGATAACTTCATCAAGTTCATCAAAAAACTCAGATTTGGAAAACTCGGTGATAAAACCAAGTCTTCCCATATTAACGCCAAAAATAGGTGGTGAATGTTTCGTCGATTGTCTGCAAACTCCAATAAGTGTTCCGTCGCCACCAAGTGATAAAATCAAATCGGAAAAATTATGGTATTTGTCTTCATCGATGAAACTTACGTTTTTAGGGATTTGCTTGAAGACTAACTTTAAACGAGACTCATCACGTGTTAAAAATTGAACATGAACTTTTCTTCTAGCAAACCAAGTGCAGAGATTGGGAAGAACTGCACTGAACTCCGCAATCAAATGCGGCTTTAAAACAACAGTGACTTTTTTAATTGGCTTGTCGCCCACGCTTAGTCCTCTTTTAAAGTAAAGATATCTAAAGCAGCATTAAGATCTGCAAAGGGTTTACCAAGAACTCTACACCCATACTCAGCGGCCTTGTCGTGAACCTGCTGAGAGGTGTAAGCAGTGATAATGACAAACTTGCGTGCGATATCTTCTCTAGTATATTTCTTTTTACTCTCTTCGATAACATCAAACCCTGTTGTGTCCTGCAGCATTAAATCGCAAATAATTCGATCGAAATCTTGATTTGCAATTATTGAAATAGCTTCTTTGCCAGAACTAACCGCAGTGACATCGACCCCACGCTTTTCCATTAATCTTTTAAGTGATTTTTGAATTAAGGGTTCATCTTCTATAAGTAGAACTTGCATGGATTGGTAACCTTTGCTGATCTATAAGTGCCTAAGAATTCGACGGGATTGGCAGTTCAAAACTAAAAATGGCACCCGCTTCTTCACTATTATTCTTAGTTATTAGATTACTTCCAATTGACTCAAGAAGACCACGGCTAATTGTTAGACCTAGACCAGTTCCCTGTGATTTTGTTGTATAGAAAGGCTTAAAAGCATTCTTAAAAAACTCATCTTTAAGGCCTGGGCCATTGTCAGTAATCTCGAATAATATTGAGTTCTCTAATTTGGTCACATCCATGCGAATTAAGCCGTCAGAGAGTTTCATTTTATCTTGTTGGACCTGACCTTTAATGGCCTGACCTGCATTAATAATCAGATTAAAAATGACTTGAGATAAGGTTGTTGGATTTGTCTTAAAACGAAAATTTTCAATACTATTAAATCCATTAAAACTAATGGAGGTCTTAATTCCTCGTATTTCACTTTTTGTAAGAATGAATATTTCAGAAACAAAATCTTTAATTTCTATAGTGGAGTCACTTTTAGAATGACTATAAAGATTTGAAAAGTTTTTTATTATAGTCTGGCATCGAGCGGAATTATGTGAAATATCATGAAATGTATCAGCAACTTCCCCTTTGTTTTCAGAGGACATATCTAGTGAGCCGAGATTTAATCCAAAAAGTGGATTGTTAAGTTCATGTTGAAGAGTATTTAGAAGTTCTCCAAGAAGTGAAACGCGTCGATGATGATCTATATCAAATGAATGAACTTTTTCTTCATGAAGAGTTAGTTTGTAGCCAGAGTCTAACTCAATATTTCGAGTAGAATATTCAATTGATTCATCTCTGGTTTTAAAGGCAATGTTTTCAAAGATTAAAACTTCATTATTATCTAAAACTTGAAGAGGGATTGGTATTGTTTCCATTAGCAGCATGAGTTGATTGAGTTTTTCACCAGCTTGCTCCTGGGTAAGTAAGCGATCTAGAAATGGAGAAATCATAGTTGCTAAAGAGTTAAAAGATTTAAGTTCATCTTCTCCAGGTGGAAGAAAGCCATTCCTTGAGAGAAATATAAGGGCTGAGTGGTTTTGAAAACTAAATTCTTTGGCAAGAAAATTTCCAACAACATAAACATCAGAAAGCATTGACTGTGATTGGTCAAAAAGTTTGCTTTTGCTTTTTTTGATATAGCTAAAAATTTTATTGAAATTATTTGTACTTGTTTTAGAAAAAGAAATATCTTTTTTGTTTGTACAGGTCCAGCTTTCTGCAATAGCCCGGCCTCTTTCGTGTACAAAAAGCTGACATGTTTCATAATCATGGAAATCTTTTAAATTAAGAACAACACGAGGAAGCATGTGTGGAGATCGCCAAGATCTTTCAAGTTCTCTGGCATCATCTCGCCCCAGAAAAGTTATTAAAGCATCGTTTTTTACAGAACCAACTAATTTGGCATCAACAATAGTAGTAACAAATCTTTTGATTGTTTTCTGTAAACGATTAGCTGAATTGGAAGAATGTATTAGTGCGGGCTCATTTAAATCCAGCCATTTTGAAAAATTACTGCTTTTAATTAAAAAGCTATTTTGCTCAGTACTGACTAGAACTATATCTTGATTAAATTCAAGCCAATACTCGCCAGGCGCAAGCTTTAATGGCTTGGACTCAGTGACAACAACATTGATATGACTTTTTTGTAAGTTTTCGTCTAGTTTTGTGGCACAAAAGAATCGCAAGCAGTGCGAAGAGCGCGAAGATCGGGTAGTGCCTTGATTTTCCATTGCTTAAGATTATCGACCAGCTCATACTCAAGCAAGTCACAAAGCATGATCAAATCGTTTTTTTCCTTTGCAGGAATGATGGCTTTTAAAATTGAAAGTAAGTGTATTTCTAATTGTTGGACGGAATGAGGTTTTTCCCATCCTTCTTGCAAATGGGCCTTTAGGGTTCTTTGAATTCTAGAGACAAGTTGGATATATAAATCTGTAATTTCAATAACTTCTGCGAATAATATATTACTTTCGTCCGTCTGACATGCTTGATAGGAAGCAGTTAGGGCACTAATTTGCGAGATAATATTATCAATATAACCATTGCAAGAGTGAAGCGCTTCAAACGCTAGGGTGAGGTTGCTTTTTAAAGTGAAATTTATATTCTCAAATTGTCCTAAGCGCAGTGGTAAAACATCATCTTCTTCTTGTGTTGATAACTCTTTTCCATCAACGATGATTTGAGAAATGATTTGATCAGTGTAAGCTTCTTGCGAAAGTATATTTTGGACAACGTCTGAAACCGTAGCATTATTGTTAAACTCATCTACAACTTTTTTATTATTAATAGTAATTACAACGTTATTCATCTAAACCTCTATCTTGAAACAGTATTAGAATTCTGATTTAAATTTATTTTGTATTCTGCCAATGTTTTACCAATGAGTTCGTTTAATATACTCGTGGCCAATGCGGAGTCCTGGTATACAAAAAACGAATTCTGGGCTATTTCCACAACATTTCCACCAGGCAAGTTTGCTCGAGCTATATTGTAATAGTCGATAACGGGCGCAAGAGACGGGTGAGAATTTTTAACAAGTGAAAGCAATTTATCAATTTCATCAATTTTCTGAGAGTTAGCTTTGATTTTAGAAAGTGATGGAGAATCTTTGGCAACTTCTTCAACTATTGAAAGCGAATATTTCTTTCCAAATTCAGATAATTCATAAACATACTTAATTCCATCCATGACTGACAAAAGTTTTCCGTGGGCCTCTTTTGTAAGAAGTGGAAATTCTCTATTTTCTTCGAGTTCGCCAAGAAGAAGTGCCCAAGTCATGCGATATAATGGACGTAGAATATCTGCTGTGTTTCCAGATTTGATATCGATCTCACAAAGATCTATTAAGTTTGATTTTTTGTGGAACTCAGTTAGAAAAATACGACAAGAACCTGTTAAAAAAGGACTTGTTGATTTCTCTATCTCCAATTTAAGATCTTTATCTTTTAGCATTAGTCCCGCAAAGTTTGTTACAACTTGATACGGAATATCAGAGTGACAAATATATTGCGCACATTTTTCAGTTGGAAAACATGGAAAACATTTTGCCCTTGGTGATAAAACTAAATTATTAGCTCCATAAGGAGCTGTTTCCCAAGGGCGAACAGAACCTAGTGCTAATGTCATCGTCTTAGTTTTTGCCAGCGAAGCCAAATGACCAATAAGCGAATCGTGTCCAATGAATAACCTTGCTTCAGTTAATCTTTCAAAAACATCTTTAAGTTTAGTTTTACCAACACTGTTAACAATGTTTTTTCTAGTCTTTATCAATTGTCCTGAGAATATTTCTTGCGCTAATTGTGATTCATTTGGTGCGCCAACAACATAGATTGTATGATCTTCATGATTTTTAGAAATCGAATATAAAATTTCTGACCATTTGTGCGGCTTCCAGCGTTTGCGATCAGTCGAGGCAAATGGATGAACAACTATGACGGGCTTTCTTGGTGTCATTTGTTGGGCGTTAGAATCTTTTTTAGTTTTTACGCCAATGATAAGCTTAAAAAGATCAACAAGGTGAAAAGGGTTCAAGGGTCCCTGAGTCACTGTGCTGTAGAGAAGCTGCGACCATTTATCACTAATATAGTCTTGGTTATCGCTGCCGATCCACGGCCCTAGCTTGTGGTTAGCTTTAATAAGTCCGCATAAGTATTGTGAAGGCTTACAAAAAGATAGGTTAACGAGCGCATCGATCGGTGTTTTGCTGATTAGATTAAGAGTTTGAGAGAGTTCACTAAAGGCATTGTCTAGATTTGATGAAAAAAGCTTAGGCGTATCAATTGTTACAATATTGTCGAAAACTGTTTCAAGAAGAAACTTAAGTGAATCACTATAATGTTTTCTAGCAACAAGAGTTAATTGAATTTGAGGTTTCTCTTTTTTAATCTCACTTGCGGCCTGAAGTGTTTGGACGAGATCTCCAGCACGAGTTAATTGAACGATCGCTAGATGCGTCGATGCAGCTTGTGGAGGAACAATATTAAGCTCATTTTTCGCCACGATGAGCCTCTTCAGCTAAGGCCACTAAAAATAAGAGTTGACGCTCTTTTTCAGTTAATGACTTTCCCTTATCTAGAGTGCTTTGAACAAGCACTAATGCTTCTTGAATTTCTTTAACAATATTCATTTCGCTCACCTTCCTGGTTAAGCAATGTTAAGGCAGTCTAAATTGATTGTTGCCTTTGCGATCTATTCTCTTTTCTTGAATTATTTAATTCTACTTCCCAACTTTGAACCAAGTTTAAACATGATTGTAAGTTTGCTTTGTATTCGAATAATAAAGCTTCAAGCGACCTTGCATTGTCTGCAAATGTCGTTGGGGGTAGTGACTCTAGCTTAGATCTAAATATTACGGCAGATATCGTCGCCGTATTAAGTTGTTCTGTAAAAGATAAGAGCCTATCAAGAGATTCAATAAACGCACTTGATTTCTTTGGATTTTCTTTCATTTGAAGCAACGATCTTATGGCATGTAAGACGTCTCTGGTTTGTGCCGTTACAGTTTCCTCAACATCGGCAAACCATTGCTTAGCCCTTTTGTTATCATAGATGTCTGTTAAGGCTATTGTGCGAATTTCTTTTTCATTCGTATCATTAATGTTTGCAATTTTATTAAGAAGTACCACTGAGGCATGTCTATCAAGTTCAACCTTATCATTTCTTTTAGTCGATCTAGATTGATATACGGTCTGTGAGCTTAATCTAACTGGAGAATAAATATTGCAGGCGTTAGATTCTACATATGAATTTGGATTTGGGTTAAATAAAAGATTTAGCGCATTCATTACATCAGAAATATTTACAGAAGCAAGTTTTCTGTCAGTCGGGATAATTAAAAGGCTTTTAGGATTAAGTGTTGCTTGCTTAAAAGTTGGTGATGAGCCAAGTGAAATTTCTAAGCATGGTGTATTCCATGCATCCGCAAAATGTTTTGTCACAGTATCTGGTGTGATAAGTGCGTCTATGTTCTTTACAACAGAACTCAGTGCCGTAAAGTCACATTCTACAATGATAGGTCTTGTTAAGCAGGTGTCAGCAATGGTTTTTGCGCGTCCCCTTTCGACATCATTGGGTGCTATAACAAGAATGGGCACAAAACTCTTTACCGATAACTGATCACAAATTTCAGCCGAAAATTCATCGGAAAAACCTTTATCATCAACAGAGCAATGAACTTGTATACCTACGATTTTTCCTTGAACTTCTCTGATTTTGTTAAAGTTTCTTGAAACAGTATCTTCGTTGCGTTGGTTTGTTAAAAGGCAATTTTTTTCTGTCTCTTCAACGCCAACCATACGAGACCAAATATCTCTAAAGTTGAAAGGTGAGTTAGTTGTTGAGCGAGTTAAGATATCGTTATATGTTAATGCCCAGAAGTCCGAAGCAACAGCTAGATTGTGTTGATCAATTCTGATTCCTTTTACCTTGATTTGGGGATTGCTTGTACTAAGCCAACTACAAAAATGTGAACTTGCTCTGTCATTAGATAAATTGATGACTTTATCCCAACTTTCTTTAGATAATACCAGAACCTTTTTTCTTAATTCATCAATGGCAAAGCCTGTAGAATATAACTGGCCCTTTGTAAGCGTTAGTAGCGACTCTCTGTTGATTGTATAAACCTTTTTCAATCCAGGGATAAGTTTTGCCACAGATGAAAACTCATCAAAACATACAAGAGAGATGTCTGTGTGAGGATACTGTGATTTTATTCCAGCAACGAGTTGTGATGTGCTTACGAGATCACCAAATCTTTTAAAATGGACGAGTAAAATATTATTCATTTCATTTCTCCAGACGTCACTGAGTTAAAAAAACTTAAAAAGTGATCATTGGCGTTTAGATATTTCTTAAGATTTAACTGTCTTAGAACATTTGTAATATCTTCATCTGGCTCACCAAGAGAAAGTAGATATTTTCCTAAATTGGTATCTTCAAGTTTTCTTGAGACATCTTCTAGCTTGGTTGATGCTTGGTATGACATGAAGTTTTTAAAAAACCCTTCACTCAAATTAAATGAAGCAGCATGAGGAATAACTAATGGTTTCGAGGCCATAAATTTAACCAGATTAATGTCGTCATAGTAATCACTGACATTCTCACCTGAGATAACTCTAGTATTTGAAGAGAATTCAACTGGTCTAAACTTCTTAAACTCTTCAGTCATTTGCGTGTTCGGCTCAATGACGTAGATATTCCAAGTTTGATGATGTTTTCTTAGTTCTGATTCAAGCTGCCAAACATGATAACCAAATCCCAAACCTAAAACCAATACAGAATTTTGTTTTGATAGGTTCTCATTGTATTTACCAATAAATGTTTCAGCTTCTTTGGCTGGATTATAAATTGAATGAAGATGAATACCGTCGACAACTGGAACAGGTGTTTCGACCTTAGACTTTTTAACTTCAATTTTAGATTTATTTATTATTGGCTTATTATCAGCCGTGACTAAAGCCATGGAAACCTCATCCTTAAGGAGTTTGAGGGTCCATTCATGGACCCACTATCATTACCCCATTATGCCATAATTTTGTCAACTGAGGGTGAAAATCTGATAGTTCCGATCGGGCTAAACTATCGAATGTTGTTAAGATCGTAACCCTTGTGAAGCTTGCTATTTTTAAATGCACTAGACAATTGTGCACGGGTATCTTTCTTTAAGCTTTCAAGGTTTGCTTGTAGTAGCGATTCGAGATTTTCCATCTCTAGGCTCCAACGAATAACCCCTCTGTTAAAATGATCAATTCTCTGATTACAAATATGTTGCTCTCTTTGCGTCTCCCACTCAGACTTGGAAGTATCTAGAACTTTAATTTGCAAACCTTCAAGAAAACGAATCATTTGACCACGTTTGTCGGCCAGTTTGGTAATCGTTTCAGTTGTATTAGATGTCTCATCTATTTCACAAAGTCGAATCATCTCTTTTGAAGCCAAAATACATTTTTCTCTAACTTCATCAAAAAGTTCACACATTGCCAGAAATGAGTAGAGGTCTTTTTCATTAGCCATTTTGCTTTCCTGTGGTGGTTGTGCCTTCTGCTTTTAGTGACTTCACCGCTTCATTCCAACCCTCATAAAGAGTCGTTAGAACGTTAAGACACCCTTCAAGAGGCTGCTTATCGATTTTGATATTTGCCTGAGTCGAGGCATACAACATGTAGTCATATAAAGCCGAAAGTTCTGTAGCAATATTGCCTCCAACATCAAAATCTAAACTATTATTAAGTTCGATAACAATGTCTTGAAGCTTTCCAATAAACTCACCTTTGGCAGGTAGATCCTTGGCTTCAATAGCTGCAATTGCTTTTTTACAGTTCTTAATCGCCGCTTGATATAGCATTAGTAAAATTTGTTCTTTACTAGCAGTATTAACGGAAGTTTTTTTATAAGCACCTAGTCCATAACTCATAATATATGCTCCTTAAAAGCTAATCTTATTCTATCCTAATTGGGTTACTGGTCCAGGCCCGGCATTGCCTGCCATTGCTGCTACACCAGCACCCTGTCCTTTGATTTGTGAAATAGTTGACTCAAGTCGTGCAAACTTATCTTTTAATTGAGTTTCTTTTTGTTGAAGCTGTCTTTGTTTTTGATTAATTCTTCGATCAATTTGATCAATATTACTTTGTAGTGACTTCTTTCTGGCAGAAATCAAACCATCGGGAAAGCGAAGTGCAGTACCTATAACTTCGTTCACATTATCCATAAAGCCTGGATTCTTAGCCGCCGCACCTTCTTCATACGTTCCGGTTAAAACTTGTGAAACCTTTTCATAATTTCCTGAGAGCTCTTTTTCGAACTTTTTCTCATCAAATTGTAAAATACCATCTCTCGTGAATGTTATTCCGATGTCTCCAACTCTAAAATTTCCATGATCAGTTTTAATGGGATTAAAGATCGAGGCACGCAAACGACTCTCGAGAGTCTTGATCATGATATCTCCACCAAGTGTTCTGGAGGTATCAGTGGTCTCATCCATGGTATTTTGCTGCTTAATAAAGGCGAGGATGCCATTTATCTTTTCAACCATATCGGTAACTTTTGTACCAACGGCCTGGATATCTTCATCTATTTTAATTGAAAACTCTTCACCAGGTTTGGCCCTCTTTAAGTCGATGGTTACACCGGGAATAATATCTTTAACTTTGTTTTCAGGTACTTCAATTTCAAAGCCATCAAGCTTAATTTTCGCATCTTGCGCAGGTCTTTCAAATTCTAAATAGAGATCTCGATCCCCATCGACAAAATAAAAATAAGGAAAGTCTGCTTTTTTTCCGTCACCAGTTTCTTTTAACGAAAGAACTAATCTCCATGGATTATCTGAGTCTGAACCATCGTTAACGACAGTTGCTCTCATACCACTCTCTGAATCTTTATTGATAACCTTGGCGATACCTTCAAGAGTGGCATCATCAGCACCAATGAAAACTTCTTTTGTGTCACCATCTGGAAGGTTGTAACGAATGAATCCAACACCAACATAAGATTCGTCTTTGTCTGGAAATCCTGAAGTCATGGCAGAAGATTTTTGAGCCAGTTGAGTAACTTCGAATTGATAGTTTCCTACATCAGATGCGTTCTTATCTATAGTGACACCGACCATTTCGTTATTGGTGTCGACTTTAAATTCACGTAGAGAGCGCCCGTTTGCATTAAGCGCGAGATGTTTTTGAAGATCAGAGGTTAGACCATTGAGTTGATCAACAAGAGCTTTCTTGTCATTGATCTTACCCTTTTTCTCTTCCATACGACCGAGCGGTATCCGTTCAGCTTGCATGATCTGCTGAACAATATCCTTGGGTAGTCCCGTGTTAATGGATCCAAACGAGATCGCCAATCCTTCCTCCTGAAGTCGTGGGCGAGATGACTAATCTTCTCCTGACTAGTCTGTTGTAGTTTAACACGCTAGGAAAATGTTGCAATGAGCCGCGTAGGGGCAAGACATTCTTGCCTGTATGAAAGGGCTTAGAAGAAATGGTGCCAACACTTTGAAATGACGTTACAATAAAAAAAGGATCAACTTTTGGGGAGTTGATCCTTTTGGAGATTAGGATTTGATGGGTGTCAATTCCTACTAATATGATCGGATATAATGACTGAAACTTTAGTAAAAAACTCGGGAATTTGGTGGTTAAAGTCCAAGTTCTTTTTATATCGGGGTGTTAGCTACTTCAGCTTTCTACTCATCCCTATCCTTATTCCTAAGGTCTTAGAACTCCAGAACAACTGGCTATTGGCCATGATGTATCTTTATATAGGCTTCATGCTTAGCCAGTGGTTCTTACTTGGCAAAGAAGTCGATCACAGGCTTAAGATATTCTACCGACTTAATTCATCAATTGATCGCGTTGCCTACAGGCTTTTGCTTGGAATGTTCACTATCATCCTTCTCTTTAACTTGATGGCCCTGTTGCCTTCAAAATGGATTTACAATTTCTTTTGGGTTTTTTGGATTAGTCTTGGCCTTTTTTATTCGTGGCCAACCAGAGGAAAGATAATCAAGGAGTCGATGTCTTCAAACTTTAATGAGTTTAAGCATCTCGATCGCTTTGAAAAAACACTTGTTTTGTTAATATGCATTTTGTTCGTGGTCTCCCAGCCCGAGCTGCCAACCTTTTCAAGTATCAATTCACTAAAACTATTTTTTGATCCACAAGAAAAAATTGGCAATCACTTTTGGAATTTTTTAACTGTAAGTTATTACCCATTTAAAAAATATCCAGAATTCCTAAGAATGGCTTGGTCTACCCATATGTATACCGTCAACCTGGGCATGTATCTTTTAACTTTGTATGCGCTTCTAAGATACTTTGTTTCACGAAGACTTTCTCTTCTTGGAGTTTTTGCAGCGATCTCTACATGGGGCTGGTCAAAAATTTTAAGCTTTGATCACGGAACAGCTCTAATAACGACGTATTCCCTAATATGGGTATGGTCTTTAATTTGGGTGGTAAAAAGCACAACCTATAGAACAGGACTTTTCTTGGGCCTTGTATCTTACTGGGGAAGCCTTCTACATCCGGCGATTGCCTTTTTGGGCATAGCTCAAGCACTTCTTGTGGATAAGCTTTTCTTAAAAGAAAAGACCAAGTGGTATCGAAAGCAAATTTTCAAGTACGCTTCGTTTGGTTATGCCTTGAGCGCTATCGTTGTTCTTTCTGAAGGCGAAGCATTCATGGACTTTGGCTGGCATTACTCTGATCTTATAGATTCATTTTGGTCAGCCTTTACAAGAAAAGCCTTTTTTAGTCTTGCTCCTTTTGGATTAATGATCATTATTGCAAAGATCTATCTTAAAAAGAAAAGCTTAAGTCATTGGCGCCTAGGTGGAGATGTCGAACCGTATAAACAGTTAATGATCTCTTGGTCCGTAATGTTTATCTTCTCTTTATTCCTAGCTCCAGTACTTGGTGTTGATTTTTCAAGCCTGTGGCCTTTAGTTATCTTGTCTGTTTTACCGTTAGAATTATTGTTCCAAAAACTAAGTCGATTAAGATCAAGTCGCAATATGATTTACTTAATCTACATAATGATTTGTCTTCTTGATTCTCACTTTGAAGGACGTATCAAAATATTTTTACGACTTTTTGGTATAGATTCTTAAAAATATGCTATCATCTTAAAGAGGCGTAAGTTTTGCTTACGTTTGGCAGATCGAAAAGGAGTTCATCTGTTCAAGTCGGGTTTCACTCGCCACCTCTATCAAGAATTTATCGATTCGTTCGGTTCTGGACGCTCTTGCACTACCACTCAGCCCTTTGTTTACGTTGAACAAGAAGCAACTTCGATTCGCTTACTTGCTGACGTACTTGAAGGAAAAGATGGTGGCTGGGAGATCTTTGCTGTCAGTACTGGTGAAGAGGAATATCTTGAAGACTATCTTTTGGAAGACGCAAAATAGAAGACTAAACCAATGTTAGTTTTTTGCTCATCTTTTAAAAGTTCTAGCTGCAAATAGCCGCTTAAATGACTTATATCAGCTTTGTCAGTGGATTTAAGAATGTTTGGCACGAAATGCTATTCTCAAAAAAAATGGTGTCAGAATTTTGAAAAACTGTGGATAACTAATGATGAATATTAGATAAATTGGTAATTATAATTTTCACTTTAGTGTCGCTATGCCGCAATCAGACCTAACTGTTCGAAATGATGAATGTCTTTATAATTCCCTATAAAAAAAATAAGTTTTCTCTTGACCCACAAATTTGTGGATAACTGGGTTCGATCTGTGGACAAAAAACCCGAGTCAATGGATTTTTTTAAAAAAAAATAAAAATTTGTACTTTTTATTATTGTTTTTGCACTGCCGCAGTGTCATGAATGGTAAGCATGATTGATAAAAACATTCGGATATTAATTCAAAGCGAGATTCGCTCTGTACTGGCAAAGCCTAGCCTTGATCTTAATGAATCGAGAAAGGCTGATGGAAGCTGGATTACAGACGTAGATTATGAACTAACAACAAGAGTTGAAGGATTATTATCCAAGACTTTTCCTGGCGTAAAAATTGTTAGCGAAGAAGGTTCTCACGAACTCTCTTATCCTTGTTTTATCTTGGATCCAGTCGATGGAACGGCGGGTTTAGTCGCTGGCAATGGCGAGTGTTCGCTATCCCTCGCCTTTATGCCTAACGCAAACTTTAAAGACGCTAACGCCTCTGGCTATATTGCACATCTTTTTAGCGAGTTTGAAGTTTACGCGGACATGCCTAGTCGCAATCCTGTTCAGGCCAGTTATGATGGCTTAGTGTCACGTAGCGAGTGGAGAAAAGGCCTTTATAATGATGCGATTGCCGCCAAAGATAGAAGCATTGAACCGATGGGTAGTATTGCATTAAAATTGGCACATCTTGTGAGTAGAAACGCCAAGTTTGTCGCTACTTTAAAACCCAAGTCCATTTGGGATATCGCAGCAGGAACAATACTTTACCATCAAAGTGGTGGTAGTTTTTTTGTCGATGGTCACGTTCAAGAGACTCTCGATCAATTGCTGTGGTCAAAACCAATGCTATGGGGAAATCAGGATGATTGGAATTGGCTAATAGGTGAAATATGAAATTCAAAGTAAAAGATCACTACTTTAATAAAGCAAAAAAAGAAAACTTTCTCGCTAGAAGTATTTATAAGTTAGAAGAGATAGATCAGAAGTACTCTATATTAAAAAGCGGTGATAAAGTTGTCGATCTCGGATATCACCCAGGTTCATGGATTCAGTATACTTCTAAAGCTATTTCTGACACTGGCCAAGTTATTGGCATTGATATTAGGCCACTAAATAAAAAATTAGCACATTTAAAAAATGTGAAACTTCTGGAAATGTCGATATTTGATGTTAGTGAACCTGCAGATATCGGAGCTGAAGGATATTTAGATGTTGTGCTATCAGATATGGCGCCAAATACCACAGGAATTAGGTCAGTTGATCAGGATCGATCTTTAGCATTAGTAGAGAAAATCTTTGAAATTTTGCCAATTTTCTTAAAGGAACATGGAAATTTAGTAATTAAGGTGTTTGATAGCCAGAGTGCACAAGATTATTTAAAATCTCAGAAGCACTTATTTGAACAATTAAACTTTCTTAAACCAAAATCGACTCGATCAATCAGTAAAGAGTTTTTTGTGATTGGGAAAAATTATTTAAAAAATGAATCAAAAACAAAATAAAAATATCACAAAAAAAATAACAATCATTTCAATATGTACTTTTTTGGTGTGTTCGTTAGGTTGGTTCTGCTATAAAAAAAATCTAGAAAGAGTCGAACAAAATAAAATAGAAGAAAAGCAGCTCATCCTATCAGTTGTAAAAAATAGTTTAGATGAATACTTTCATCATGGCGGAGAAAAGCCACAATTAGTAAGAGTTAATGGAAGAGACTATCAACTCGAATATTCAACAAATAACGATCTAGAAAACCATGTTAAGAAACTTATATCAAGGTACAGATCTGCGCATATCGCGGTTGTTGTCTTAGATAATGAGACTGGGAATATTCTCTTAAGCATGGGTCATTCAAGAAACTCTGACGAGTTCGGTCCTGTTTTGCCATTTACCTCGACTCATCCTGCGGCATCGCTTTTTAAAATTATCACTGCAGCAGACTTATTAGAAAACACACCAGTGACAGAGGATTCGAGATTCAAGTTTCACGGAAGAGGAACCACACTTTATAAAAATCAATTAAAAGTTACGAATAGTCGTTGGGCGAGATATCAATCGCTTGAAAAAGCTTTTGCTTTTTCAAACAATGTTGTTTTTGGTAAGGCCGCCATTAATCAATCAACTGCAGAAAGCTTAATGAGAACTGCTTTTAATTTTGGATTTAACCGAGATTTAATGGAAGAAGTGAATCTTTCCCGCTCGATCGTTGAAATGCCTGAAAATCAATATAATTTTGCAGAACTAGCTTCAGGATTCAATAGAGATACAAGAATTTCACCAATTCATGGAGCGGCCATCGCAGCAACAGTCGCTAATCATGGCGAGTTTGTAACGCCAAGATTTTTGAAGAAAATTATTGATTTAGAAACAGGTGAAGTCGTTTGGTCTGGACATAAATTAAGAAACGAAAGTATTTCTGTTGAAAGTGCAACAGCATTAAAGCAAATGATGGAGCTAACTGTTTCACAGGGTACCGCAAGAGGTAGCTTTAGAAGATTTGATAGAAAAATAAGAAAGCTAGTCACTGTTGGTGGGAAAACTGGAACAATTACAGGCGGAATTCCAGAAGGAAAAAGAGATTGGTTTACTTCCTTTGCAGTTCCCAATGACACTGCTGCGGGAAAAGGAATTTCAGTATGTGTCATGATTGTAAATGACAACAAGTGGTACGTTAAATCAGCCTATATGGCTAAAGAGATTATTGAATACTACTATAAAAAAATCTTAAGAATTGAAAATGCATTTTTAAAAGATTCAAGCAGTCAGGTGAGATTAAAATCCGAAGGAAGAAGCTAATGGACACGCAAGAAACTGAAAATAATGAAGCTCAAGATGCTGTCGTACTTAGCAAGAAAGAAAAGTTTAAAAAAGAAGCCAAATCGATCAGTATAATTGTCATTACAGTATTAATCTTTAGGTCTGTGCTTTTTGAACCATTTCGCATTCCATCAGGCTCGATGATTCCTACATTAATGATTGGCGACTTTATTTTAGTTAACAAGTTTGCCTATGGGTTTAAGCTACCGTTTAGCGATATCAGTCTTTTTGGAATTGACTCCGATCCCGTCTACCTGTTTGGTGAAGACGCTCCAAAGAGAGGTGACGTCGTTGTTTTTAAATATCCTTCCGACCCATCAATTAACTATATCAAAAGAGTTATCGGCCTTCCTGGTGACAGTGTTGAAATAAGAGAAAAGCGTGTTTTCATTAACGATCAACCAATCGATCAGGTGGAAATTGATGGACGTGAAATCATGTCTGACATGGATGAAAAGTTTAAGAATTATAACTTAAAATTTTATAAAGCGAATACTGGTGAACATGATCATACAATCCAGCAAGACATAGATAATTATTATAAGACTGATTATGAAAAGAGAGTCATTCCAGAAGGAAAATATTTTGTGATGGGCGACAATCGAGATTTCTCCTATGATTCAAGATACTGGGGTTATGTTGATCATAAACATATTAAAGGAGAAGCCATTCTTGTATGGTTCTCTCTTATTTTTCCATTTGGAGAAGACAGTTTTAAATTCAGACCTTGGAGAATTGGCAAGATGATTAACTAGCGAGCGACGGTAACTCTGGTTACCCCGTCGTTTCCATCTTGTGGAGACCATTGAAAGTCAGTTTCAGTTTTTAAATAATTTCGAAGCCATTTCTTGAGTATGCCTTCACCATGTCCATGAACAATGTCTAGATATGGTATTTCGCCATTATGAAGCTCTAGAAGTGAATCAGTCACAGCTTTTTGAAATGCCTCAAGGCGCCAGCCTCTGGTGTCTAGCGAAGTTTGACCAAGAGAAGACTTCTCATATGAAACGAAAATGCTTTGAGGGTTTACCCCACCTTGATTATCTAGCAATAGGTCTGATGACTTAACCCACGACTTAAGTCCTTTAAAATCAACATAAAGCTTATCATTTTTAGATTTTAAAACGATCCCAAATTTTTTTAATGATATAGACCAGACCCTTTTGTTGATTAAATCTCCCCGGAGTGGAGCAAGATTATCTGGAAGACTTTCTTGTGGTGCTTTAGTTTTAAAAAAACGACTCTTTTCAGTGATAATGTTTAACACTTTCTTTTGCGAAGATTCTTTGTTTTTGAAAGAATCAAATTCTCTTTGTATAATTTTAATATGAGAATCAAACTCCTGTTTGAGAAGATTCTTTTCTTTTTCAAGAGACAGATTTTTAGTAAGCTCGAATGCTTCTTTATCACTTTTTAATTGCTTGAGCTGTAGTGTGAGTTGGGCATTTAGATTATCTGTTAATCTTTTAGCGTCACTAATCTCAACTAAAGCTTTTTCATAATCAAAAATATTGCTACCAATTAAATCCATTGCTCTATGGGTGATAGAATGACTCCAATCGAAACCAGCTGTAATGCGACCAAACGTTTGAATCCCACGTGAGCTACCAGGATTTCCATAATTAATTTTATATAAAGGCTCTCCTTTATCAGTCGCTGTCATATGAGAAGAAATAAAATCTTCCATCGTGGTGCCAGTCGTTTTGACGCCATGATGATGCGTTGAAAGGAAAATGTTAGGTTTTTTAGTTGAACTTAAAAATTCTAAAAGAGAAATCGCAAGAGCTGAAGCCTCTTCGGATGAAGTGGAATTAAAAATTTCATCAATAAAGACAACAGCATCATCATTGAGATCGTTTAGAAGAGAGGAATAATTGGAGACTTCAGATGAAAAAGAACTTAATCCCTGGTTTATATCTTGCAAATCATTAGAGAAGAAAAATAATTGCTCGTAAGGATAGAGTTTTGCAAATTGAGCAGGTATCCATGAACCGATTCGCATTAAAGCGATGCAAACAGCTACAGTTTTTAAGAAAACAGTTTTACCACCTGTATTTGGGCCAGAAAGAATTAGTCCTTGATGTGAAGAAGATAGATCAAGATTATTTCGGACACAGTCTCTAATGAGAGGGTGAAAAAGACCATTGAGGATAATTTCTTTTTCACTGCTCAAAACAGGACGAGAAAGTTCAAAGCTTTTGCCCCACATTTGAAGAGAAAGAAGTTTATCGAAAAGTAGCACCAGATCAGACCATATAAATAGCGCCTGTGAAAATGGTGCACAAATTTCAGAAAGCTCTTTGCATTTTTTAAAAATCAACCATTCCTTCTTCGCTAAAAGATCTGATCTTTTTTGTGAAAAAGGTTTAAGCTCAAAAGGTTCAACAAAAAGAGTTAAGCCCGTTCGAGAGCGATGGATGATAGGGCCATAATTTGAATTGTAATGATCTGAAGAAACAGGCAAAACATAGCGATCATTAATAATATCAAATTCACCTGAGTCAGAAAAAATCAAACTCGAACTTCGAAGTAAATCTGATGCTTTTTTTCTAGCGGAGGCTTCCACCATTAATATTTCATGGTTAAGCTCGGATAGCTCTGTAAAGCCTGTTTCATTTAAATATCCGGTCTCAGATACAAAAGAGCGAAGCTTATACAAAACTTTACTATTAAAAAGTGGCTGAGTAATAAATAAATCAGTTTGAGATGGGAGTAGATTTTTACTGAAATTCTCAATCCAGATCTGATCAAGTTCTAATAAAAGTGCAATTCGATTGAGTTGTTCAAGCGAAAGAACACGTCCCTTAGACAAATCAAGACAAAAACTGTTATCAAAATTAGCATCTAACTTAAATAAATGTTGCGATATTCTAGAAAATCCACTCGGCTGTGAAATTAAAAAGTCCTGCTGTCTAAGAGTTAGTTCAAGTTCGCTAACCGACAGAAAAGCAGCAGTACTTGAAAAAAAATCTCGAGTCTTATCAAAAGTAGAGAAAGAAGTGATTAGAGATGTGATATGATTCCAATCAATTAATTCAAGAAAGTTGATGTTTTTAAAAAGGTCCTTTGACATAGATAAACAATACAACTCAAATAAACCATCGTCTATTCCAATGCAAATACAGAAGATATTTTCGACCCATATCTATATATGTATATCTGTAAGGATGCCAGGCAAGACTGTTTGGTGGTGGATTGGCAGAGGCGGTGGCTACAAGGATATTATCCAATCTGATGACCAGCCTGAGTCACGGCTCAGGGCTAAAGATATAAGTCTTGATTGGTTACGAGCTAGACTCAAAGGCGTTTGGATTGATTCAATTGTTCTAGATAAAGAAAATAGTATATTAAAAATTAAATCACTAAATGAAGAAAAAGAAATTTATTTTGGTTACAAAGATAACGTTCTTAATTTTATTGATATAACAAAAAATGAAAAGAGTTTATCGCTTTTCTTTAGTAAAAGTGGCAATCATGAAGTTGTGCTCCCTCCAATTAATTTAGATTTTGACATTGTAAAGCAAGCTGAGGATATAAATCCTTTATCTAAAAACAACGATTGGTTGAATACGATTGCGAGTAAATCCTCAAGCGAAAAGGAAAGAAAACTAACAAGAAAAATTAAGAATATTAAAAAAGATATTGAAAAATTAAAGCTCTATGAAACGCTGTACGACGTAGCAAGAAATCCTGATAGTCTTGAAAATATGAGTATTTATAATTTGGAAAATATAAAGATAAAATTTAAGAAAACGATGAATATACATCAAAAAGCCGACTTGATTTTTGGAAAAGCCAAGGCTTATAAAAAGGCAATTGAAATTCAAACCAAACGCCTAGAAGAAACAATCAAACAACAGCAAAAGAAAGATGATTACTTGGTTAATGACAAACCTTTTGCATTAAACTGGAGATTTAATCCGCCCAAAAATAAAATTAAAGATGATCCCAGTGATGTCAAAGCTCAATATTTTTTTAATGAAGATTTTAAAATTGCGATCGGGCTAAATGCCAAATCCAATGACTATCTTCGAAAAACTTGGGCCAAAAAAGGTGATATTTGGGTGCATATCGAAAATAGTACTGGAGCCCATTTATTTATAAAGTCTAAAAGAGTACCTGATTTAAGTGAGTGGGAGTGTTTTGCTTCACTATTAAAAGAATATTCAAAATATCCAGCTACAGAGATTAGTATCGTATGGACGGAAAATCAGCATGTTAAGCCCATTAAAGGCAAGGCAGGTTTGGTTAAATTTTCAAAAGAAAAAAGACTTTCACTCAACTATAAAAAAGAGTGGATGAATCTTCTCAGTCTACGCTCAAACTAAATAAAACGTTAAAATATTAGAGGTAAAGGATTGTTAATGCGATTAATAACACATTTTCTTATAACTTTGGCTTTGCTTCAGGTTTCACTGGCAAGTGATATCTTAAATCAATTTGACCAGGATCAATACTCGCCATCTAAGTATGGGTTAAAAGATCTAGTGTTTGAAATTCGAATAGACGGTATCGAAAAAGATCTCAAAGAACGATTCGCCCTGAATAAATTAGACGACCCTAGATACAAGGTTTACTGGCTCTACCCCGGCCGAATAGAGATCGATGTTTTAGGACTTCCACCGGGATTTTTAAGTTTAAAACAAGAACTAAAAAAACTTGTGTTCGAAAGAATCGAATATGTCGTTCCTCAAGATTTGTCGAGTCGACTCAGAGGCTACAGATTTGATGATAAGAAATTGAAAAATAATTTAACTCAGCTTACAGGTAAAGATGAAACAAACACAAAGCCTATAAGTCAAATTGAACTTGTGTTAGCTCCTGGTGGTATTATTAAATATCTGAAGACTTACTCCCCATCTGGATCTCAATTAGCAAAATTTTCCATATCTAAAAAAAGCTGGAGCCACAATAAAAATGTCGTTGATAAAGTTGAAGTCGTTGGAGTAACGGGCATTCAAAAAAACACAACAGAGACAGAAATTTCATACATATCAAAAGATGGTTTTGGATTTCCTGGTGAGATAAGAACATTATCTACAATTGAGGCAATGACAAATACAAATAATTCTACAAAAAGTGAATCAAAAGCTCGCCTCGTTTTGAGTAATTATGAGGTTAATACAGGCATATCACAAAAATATTTCATGGGATTAGATGAAGGTAACTAAAATAAAACTTCATTTAATGATTTTAACTGCCTTGCTGATGCTGTCATCTTGCTTTAAACAAAAACCAAAAGTTATAAAAAGTGAAGGCGAAATTGTTGAAGTTGGAAGACTTGAAGCTTGCACGAAGATGAATTTATTTAACAACCTTTTTGATCACGAAAATATAAAGTCAACATTTAGGTGCACCCAGTGGAATCTTGTATTTACGACACTTTTTGATCGCTTAAATAAAATTTCTGCGCCCAATTGGGATCATCTCATGATGCCAGTCTCTGAAAATGTTTTAAATGAAAAAGAAAATCTGAGGAAATTAATAGCAATCTCTCAAAAGCTTGATAGCAAGGGCGGGCTAATTGATCTCGGTAACGTCATTGGATCCTTAAGTGATACCAATTTTTATGATGGATTAAATAAACTTTTCGAATGTAGTGAGAAAAGTTGTACTGATAGAAATAACATATCGAAAAATCAAATAGTAGAACTCTTGCAGATAATCAAAATCCTAAAAGATAGAAATAACGATATTCATGAAGTGTTGGCACAAAGTGTAGAGAGTCTATCAGTACTTAGTCCGAACTTTTCAAAAAAGTTTGCTGCAATTCTTCATTCACCTAGCTTTAAGTCAGATCGAATGGAGATGATGGATTTGCTAATATCAATTATAAGTGTTGAAAAGACAGAATTTGAACAAAAGTTATTTTCAGACCTATTGAGCGCAAATGAATCAAATCCCGATTCAATATGGGGATGGATTAACAGTAGTAATTTTAGTGATAAGTTATTTAAGGATTTAATTAAGTTTAATGAAAACAATGTAAATGCAATTAAAGATTTAAGATCAATATCTCAAATAAATTCAAAGGGGCTGACGTGTAATAGTGCAAACACACCATTGTTCTTTGTAAATATCGAGAGGCACCTTTTAGATCTTATAAATGTATTTGCAACAAAGAATGACTTAGAAATTGTAACATTTCTTGAAAATGATTTAACGCAACATCAAATTGCATCGGATGCATGTCAAAATTTCAAAAACATAGAAGTTACTTTGGATGGAAAAATACATCAACTAAGCGTCATGAGATTAAAAAAATCTCTAGTTGAGTTTATAAGAATACCTGGAGTGTTTCCACTAGTTAGAATTGTAGCGAAAATAATAAATGATCAAGCTGGATTATCAGAAAAAGTTGTAAGTCAGTTGCTTGAAAAGTATAGCGATAAAAACTACCTGAGAGCGGCAGAAAAATTCTTAAGAATTATTAATGATGTAGAGCCAGATGTACTTAAAGATTATGAAAAATATTTAAAGGCCATGCCAGCAAAAACCTTTGAAAGTCTCTCCGGATTATTCGCCTATATTCTTAATAAAGAGAATCATAAATCGTGGATCGCTCTTGGTGATATATGGAACTTCTTTAACTCCAAGGAAAAAGATTTTTTATTTAATTATATTGATAAACACTTTGAAAGCGAAAGTAATTATACAGCATTATTTGAATACTACTTAGATCTTTACACAGTGTTAAACCCTTACCTTCCAAGCCTTGTTGACTCTTGGGTGGATAGCTCAAATAAGGATAAAACTTACGATGCAATTCAAGAAATAGCTATGGCATTTAACGGCGACGATGTATTGAGTGACTTTAGAAAGTTTTTCTCAAGAGAGCATTTAGTCAAAGTGATTGAGCTATTTGTTAATGGCGAAAGCCTCGTCGCCTGGGCACAGGAGATTGCAAGTCTCATTCCTCAAACATCACGAAACGATATTAGTTTTAGCTTTGTTGATACATTTCATGGAAGCTCGAGTGAATGCTTAGATCGAATCATTAATTCTAATTTAGATATATTAATTAGAGATTTTCCAGCTCCATGTAATCTTACAAGTCAAGAAACCCTTCTTGGAAAAATGTCTATATTGTCAGATTTGTCGAAAGACTATTTGGCTCAATACGGAATCGATTTGATCTCGAAAGACAACTTTCTAAATCAGAATTTCTTGCAGTCACTCATACTTTCACTGAAAAAAAGTAGCAATGAGTTCGACAGTGAAATGGATTTTGAAAAACATTTAAAGTTTCAGTCAGATAAAATTTTATCGCAGGATGCTTATTCAATACTTAAAATTTCAAACCAGTATCTGCATTCTTTTGATTTAGATGATCAAATAATAATAAAAAGAAGGATCTTAAAGACAATTTCTGAACTTCTAAGTACTAAAGAGGATTTAGAATCTCTAAGCGGCTTTATGCGAAAAGTTGGTAGTGCTCATGAAAGTGGAGCTTGGAATAACTATCAAAACCCTAAATATCCTGCTGAGATATCAAGCAACAAATGTACAAGTGTTTTAAATCAAAATATTGGTGGAGCACCTTGTCCAAGTCTTTTAGAATTTAAAGATTTTTTAACAAACTTTACAGGGCTATTGGTTAGAAAAAACGATGATGAGTCTCCGTTGGCGGTAAGACAGTTTTTGAAGGCGTTAGATCCGGCCAAAGGATTGCCTATCCCATTAGGTTCAAGAAATCCTAAGTATAAGAATTTAAGTTTAAAAGAATCATTGAAGATGTTTGTTGATTTTACAGATAAAGAAAAGGAAATAAATTCAAGAGAAATTGAATATGAAACAGATGAGTCGAGTTCTTTTCAAAAGACAACTCTGATGGAGAGAATTGAAATCGTAATTAGAGATGTCAATTTTGACGAGAATTATCTCGGTGCTCATTATAAGAACGCAGTTGCTAAGTCATATAATTATAATGAAGTTGTGGAGAGCAAGTATAAATTGTTTAATATTTGTGTAAAGGCAGGATTTTGCGGAAAATTCATGAGCAGACATGAAAAGAAGATGGCGAGAAATGCTGTTCGAACATTCCCTTCGCTCTTACAGGCAAACGAAGGAGAATTTGAGTACGGCGATTATATGAAGGCGTTACTTGGTTCTGTTGTATCGAGTTCTTCAAAGGCTAGTCAGATCTCATCAATAGTAAAATTTAAGAAAAATGACGATGGCTTCAATATTCCTTGGATTCAAACAAAAAAACAACTTAGAAAGCATAATGGAAAAATCTTATCAGAACTAGCAATGGTCTCAGCGTTTTCTAATATGGCAAGGTGGACAAGAGACAGATTTGCAAGATCAAAAGATGAATTTGATAATTTCATCAACTCAAAAAATCTAAAATATATCAATGAAAACTTTCTTAAAAATTTAAATGATAAATTATCTGACGTTGCTCTAACCAACCTTATAGATGCTGTCGGTGAATCTGAAGGAATCCTTATTGAGGATATATATTCAAAATTAAATGAATTGAATTACGAAAAATTGAGAGCTCTTGAGTTTGCAACTGGTGATTTATTGGTCATCATTTCCAGTTTAAGTAAGTTAGACATAAACTTTAATTATGAAGAGTCTCTAGGTTTTTTAACTTGGATTATAAAAAACTATGCCCAATTTAAGCAAGCTTGGCCTAAAGATCTAGACATCGTTGATTTAATTCTTGAGCTAAAGCCTTATTTAGCCTTGCTTTCAGACGAGCTTGAAAAAGAAGATAAACTGTCAGAACAACTTATGATCACGATGGCAAAGTATATAGATCAGATTCTATTTAATTCTGAAGATGAATTATCAATTTTTAAAATTCTTAGCAAGAATATTACTAGCTCACAGGCAAGAAAGTTAGTTGAGTTGACTGATAAAGGAAGCACCTTTTTATCTAGTTTAAGTAGAAGTGATCAATCGGATTATTATAAAAATATCTATGCTACGGCTAATATAATAAACATAGAAACTCTCTTCGGATTTCAGCAGTATTTTAAAATGAGTAGCTCTACAAGAAGTTGCGAACAACGAGGTGAGCTGGTTTATTGTAGAGATAATAACCGTTACCTAGAGCCATGGAAAATAGTTGACTATTTTAGTGAAGATGAAAAAAGATGGCATAATTATGCAAAAGGATTGATAAATCCTCCGCACGAAGTTTCAAAATGGCTCTATCAATCACTTAAGTTAATTCAATTACCAGTCCCAGCCCCTGTGGATTGATTTGCGCGTCTTGTATCAATCTTAAATCCCTTTATAATCAAATGGTTGAACCACTAGAGGGATTATGAGAGAAGTGTCAGTTGATGCTCACATTATCGCTAAGATTAATAATGGAAAATCCTTTTTCTATCAAAATGAGTTACCTCAATCGTTCCCCTCTTTGTCTCCAGGCGAATGGTTCATTATAAAATCTGATACACAATCTTTTACAGCTTTTGGAAATGATTTTGTAAAAGCTGGTCCAAAGGTCTACGTCCTTTGTGAGGGCAGTTACCAACCTCATGATTATTTGAACCAAAGACTCGTTAAGGCTTTTCAAAAGAGAAGTCATCTCTACCAACATGAAGGGAAGAGACTAGTTTTTGGACAAAACGACGATTTGCCAGGATTAATTATTGATTTGTATAAAAAATTTATCATTATACAAATTAACAATGCCGGCTTAGATCAACATAGGAACTTAATCAAAGAAATCACTATTGAAAACTTTAAAAATCATAAAGCATTTTTTTTAGATAATCCAAAGTACCGGGAAGATGAATCATTACCTGTTTTTGAAAAAGAATGGAATGATGAGGAAATCATTGAAATAAATGACAGCCAAATAATCTATAAGCTTCCTTTTTCTAAATTACAGAAAATTGGTTTTTATTACGACCACAGAGATAATAGAAATAAGTTTGAGCGCTATTTGCATAATATCCAAAATAAAGACAAAGCATTGGATTTATTTTGCTATTTGGGTGCTTGGGGTTTGCATGCCATGAGGGCCGGGTCTAAGGAGATCACCTTTGTTGATCAAGCGGCGCTTGAAAGTGAAGTTGTCGAAAACACCAAACAAATTGAAGGAAAGTTCAATATAGAGTTCAAAAGAGAAGACGTATTTAAATTTTTAGATAATTCGATAAAGGAAAATAAAAAATGGGATGTCATCGTGTGTGACCCCCCAGCTTTTTGCAAAACAATAAAACAGAAGCCTCAGGCAATTTCAGGATATAAAAAATTATTTAACAAAGTTTTTAAACTTCTATTGCCGAACTCAACACTGGTTGCGGCATCTTGTACTAAGTATTTGTCGCTGGATGAATTTACAAAAATTGTAGAGATGCAGGCAAAAGAAAATGGCAGAAAAATCACATTGAAAGATATTGGTATGCAAGCACAAGACCATCCCGTTAGCAGTTTAAGTGATAGTGGTAATTATATAAAATATGCACTTTATGGTGTTGAGTAAATAAAGGATTTATAAATGAGTGGAAGAGAAAAAGTAGATGAAGTTCTCAATAAAGCAAAGTCAGTAATTTTTGGACAAGATGATTTGCTTGATTCAATTATGGCGGCACTTGTTTGCGAGGGACACTTATTAATTGAAGGTATGCCAGGTCTAGGTAAAACACTAAGTGTTTCGGTGATGGCAAAACTATGCGATTTAAGTTTTAAAAGAATTCAGTTTACACCAGACCTTTTGCCTTCTGATTTAATTGGGACAATGATCTATAGTCAAAAAACAGAACAGTTTACGACAAAATTTGGACCAATTTTCACACAACTTCTTTTGGCAGATGAAATCAATAGATCTCCGGCTAAGGTACAGGCAGCACTTTTAGAAGCTATGGCAGAAAAACAAGTAACAATAGGTGAAAATACACATAAATTAACAAGTCCTTTTGTTGTTTTAGCGACACAAAACCCAATTGAACAGGAAGGAACCTATCCACTGCCTGAGGCCCAGCTAGATCGTTTTATGATGAAGGTTTCTGTTGAGTATCCTAACTTTGATTCTGAAAAAAATATTCTATCATTAAACTTTGATAACATAACAAAAAATGAAGCCATTATGTCTACGGATGACATTCTCGATCTAAAAGAAAAAGTAGACAAAATATACGTTGATGAAAAAATAAAAGATATGATTGTCAGAGTTACACATGCAACTAGACCAGGTTCTGAGTATTTCGATAGTGCTTATAACGGAGCAATTGCCGCAGGGGCTTCACCAAGAGCAACCATATGGTTATATAAATTAGGTAAATTTGTAGCCTTCATAAAAGGTAGAGATTTCGTATCTCCAGAGGATGTTCTTCATGTCGTACCATCCGTCCTTGGACATAGAGTAATACTTAGCTATGAAGCTATGGTCGATAAGATTCAAAGTAGAGATCTTTGTTTGAAAATTGCAGAGCGTGTAATTTAATGGTCAACATTAATGAAGTAAAAAAAGCCTTGTCAAAGGCACAGACAAAATTTTTCAAGAAAGCTAATTCCTATTCAGTTGGCATGCTTAAGTCCAAAGTAAGAGGAACAGGTTTGCAGTTTAAAGAGCACCAAGTATATAGCCATGGTGATGATGTTCGATTTATTGATTGGAAAATGCTCGCTAAAACATCTCATCCCTATATAAAGACATTTGAAGAAGAAAGAAATGTTGAAATAATTTTAGTTCTTGAGATATCTCCGACAATGCTTGCGGGCGAGAAGGGAATCTCTAAACTTCAAGCTGCTATTGAAATCGCCTGTATGCTTTACTTAATGGCAGATAAATCAAGTGATATGGTGCATCTAGTGATGTTAACCGATAAGATTATAGAGTTGCCGAAAATGCGCGGTGAAAAAGGCATGAGGTCAATGCTTGAACTATTGAAAAAAGAAAGGATATTAGATGACCAGCTCAATATATTATATCAAAACGTCATAGAAAATGATGAAGTAGATCAAAGACAGCTTGATTTCAAACTTAACAAGTTATTATACAAGAAAAAAGAAGTTATCATTTTGTCTGATTTTAAAGGGCAGATACAAGGTGATGCCATCACTCACTTGGCAAAACACTCTCATGTTCAATGCTTTAGAATTATTGCTAAAATTGATGAAAGTATTAGCTTACCTTATTCTGTTTTTGGTCAAAATAAAAATAATAGAAGTCTGTTTTCAAGACAAAACACCGGTGACGAATTAGATCAAAAGGTCTTGAGACATGTAACACCTATACGAATGAATCTGAGTTATTTGGACCAATTTGTAAGAGAAATGTCATGAGACTTAGAAACATCATTTTTATATTTGTTTTTATCCTTCATGCATCTGTTTTATATGGCTTTGAAGGTGAGTTTACTCCGATAGATAGTAAAATTATAGAAGTAGAAGAAGGCGCAACATTTGATGGCGTCATTAGAATTTGGCCTGTTTCCGCAAGTGTTGATATTTCCAGTTTCGATAAAATTAAAAATGGAAAGCTTAATGATTACTTTTATCTGATTGAAAAATCAAACGCTAAAAGATCAAGCTTTAACTCAGAGGTAGTAGAGATAAGCGGTCTTTTTGCTGTTATTAAAGCAGTAAAGGACAATTCAAAGATTAAAATTAAAATTGATGAAAAAGAAATTGTTTTAGATATTAGGCGTATAACTTCCATCGCCACAGCACCTGCTCCACAAAATTTTGAATTTATAGAGCAACCGAATAAAATCTTTTCAAAACAATACGTTGCTTATTATTTTGCATTCGCAATATTCATCCTTGTTTTGTGTATAGTAATAGTAAAAATACTAATTAGATCAAAAAAATTAAAAAGATTGAAGCTAGATCGTAAAGCGCTAATAGAAAAAATTCTTAAGGCTAGTGAGAGGAATGAAATTGAATTGGTTGCGAATGATTTTAAAAAACTAGGTCTAGATGAAAATTCCGATACTTATATAAGTTTTGTAAAGTTTCTAGAAACAATTCAGTATAAAGAGAAATGGGAGAAGTCAGAGCTTTCAAAAATCGTGGAGTTAAAAAATGAGGTCATAAATGCAGGTTTATGATTTTAGTTCATGGTTCTTTTTATCTATTGCTGGTTTGGTTACATGGCTTTATTCCCAATACCTTTTCTTTAAAAAACCTGTTGTACCAATTTTAAAAAGTAGTAAAAAGAAAAAGTTCAGTATTAAAAAAACTGCTGTTGTTTTAATTGGAATAATTGGTTGGGCTTTAATAAGCTTTTCAATGACACTGCCTAAAAAACCTGCTGGCTTTATATCTGATCCAGAGGAAGTTAATGATGTCATTTTTGTTGTGGATGTCAGTCTCTCGATGCTTGCTGAAGACTTCAAGCCCAATCGACTTCAGGTCTCTAAAGAAAAAATACTTGAGTTCGTCGAATTGAGACCAACTGATAGGGTTGCTATCGTAATGTTTTCAGAAAAGGTTTTTACTTTATTGCCTTTAACGACAGATTTAGATTTAGTAAAAAGAGCTATTTCAGATATACAAACTGGATTCTTGGGAAGTGGTACTAATATTGGTGATGCTCTAGCACTTGGAGTTGCAAGAGGTATACAGTCTCTAGCAAAAAATAAAGTTATTATTCTTTTAACTGATGGTGTTAGCAATGTAGGCACAATGACGCCGATACAGGCAGCTGAAGAAGCTAAAAATGCAGGGATTAAAGTATATGCAATTGCTATTGGCGGTGACGGTGATGCCAGGATACCAGTACCTAGTGGATTTGGGACGCAGAGATATCAATATATTCCAGGTGGAAGTTTTGATGTTGAAACACTCAAAAAGATAGCCTCTATGACTGGTGGAGAAGTTTTTCGGGCAGACAATGAACGAGCTTTAAAGCAAGTTTTGTCCAAAATTAATGAGCTTGAGAGAACTAAAATTGAAAAAAGTGGCAAGGCTACCTACGAAGAGCTGTATTGGAAATATCTTTTACAGGGATGCGTACTGGTCATGTTCAGTTTCGTGTTGAGATGGTTACTACTTAGAGAAATGATATGACTTTTATCAAGCTCAACTATTCTATCTATATTTTTTCCTTAATTTTTATTATTGGGGTCATGTATTATTTCGATTATAAAAAGTACCGCTATTGGTTAAGAGATTGTTTCAATTTAAAGCCAACCTTAAGTCTATTTATTTCAAAATTCCTATTTATAATTGCCGTCTTGTTATTTGCTATAAGTCTACTTGATTTAAGAGGTCCACATGAGCAAGTTTCTACTCCCCTGTCAGACCAAAAAACCGTCATATTAATTGATGCCTCTTCAAGTATGCTTGTCGAAGATGTACAACCGAATAGGTTCAAAAGGGCCTTAACTGTTGCAAGACATTTTGTTAAAAATGCAGTAGGTCATCAGATCTCTGTTGTTGTTTTCTCAGATATATCGAAACGTCTCATACCATTCACTGACGATATTGATTTGTTGGATGCTAGATTAGCTGGACTTGAGGACGAAAGACTTAGAGGTGGTGGTAGTAATATAACTTCAGCTTTAAGTGAAACTGTTAAATCACTTAAGTTGGAATCTTCCAATGGAAAACCGGGGGGAAATATTCTTCTTATAACGGATGCTGAAGAAAACGGTATGGATTTTAAGATTGAAGAGTCTACTGGTATTAGTCTGGCATTAGTTGGCATCGGAACTGTTTCCGGTGGAAAAATTCCGATGAGAACAAAAAGAGGTACTTTTTCTGGATATAAAACACACCTAAACAAAGAGGTCGTTTCTAAGTTGGATGAAAAGTTTCTCGATAGAATTGTTTCGAACTTTAAGCGGGCAAGAAAATGGATTGTTTTATCATTTAGTATGCCTACTGAAGATATTTTAACATTTTTTAGAGAGGGGACCATAAGTACAAGCGAAATAGATCAAACCAAAATTAGACCTGTTCTGTCACAGTGGTTTGTAGGAGCTGGCATTGTCTTGTATCTTTTATCTGTAGCTTTTTCAAATGCTAGATCCTATTCAACTCTTATTGTTATATTGATGATTAGCAGCCTAAATTTTCAAAGCGTAAAAGCAGAGCAGAGCAAAGAGGAAGTTGAGCAGGCAAATCAAGAACTTTTAAATGATCTAAGTCAAGACTGGTCAACTGAACAAAAACAACAAGCAGCACTTGAATTAGCAAAAAAAAATCAGCTTGAAAAAGCAATGCTTCTTTATAAAGAGGCAGAGGGTGATCTATCTATAAAAGCTAAAGCTAATTATGGAGCAACCTTACTGGCAAACGGTGATCAGAAGGGGTTGAAAGTTTTGGATGAGGTCTTAAAAGAGAATGCATCTAAAGACATTGAATTAGAAAGACTAATACATTCGAACATAAAAAAGTTCCTTTCCGTAAATGGTGGTAAAGGAGACGGCGAAAGTAAAGATGAGAACAAAGAAGAGAATCAAGATAAAAAATCAGGTTCTGGAAATTCAAAAGATCAAAAAAATGATAAAAACCAAACCGGTGATCAAGAAAAAAACAAAGATGATAAAAAAAGTGAAAGTGATAAGGGTAAAGATAAAGACAATAAAGATGAAAATGGAAAAGAAGAAAAAGAACAGCAGATAACAAATATGGCACAAAGAGAACGAGAAATAGATAAAAAAAGAAAAATGATGAAGGTTCCAGCTCTACTCAAACAACTAATGCAAGATGATCGCGCATTACAAAGTGAATACATAGACACTGAAACTAACGATAAGAATAATTCTCGTGAAAAGAGAGATTGGTAATGAAATTAATACTATATATATTATTTTTTATATCGCTAAATGCTTATTCACAAATTGATGTTCGATTTAGACCAGAAAGGCCTCTAGTTAATGAACCGTTTAATATGGAGATTACTGTTGCTTTTGATGGTTCCCAAGAGCCCTATATAAGCTTTGATCCAGGTGGATTAACTGTCGAAGGAAAAAGTAAGGGAGGGGTAACGTTTGCAACCCAGCTTATAAACGGTCAGTTTACTTCACAGAAAACGATAAGTTACATTTATCAACTCAATGCCTCAAGAGCTGGATTGTTTTATATAAGAAATATGTCTGCCAAAATTGGAGATAAAGAATACAAAAGTGACAATATTAGAGTTCAAGTTTTAAGAGAAGCAGAAAAGCCTAAAGATTATTTTCTTGAAGCGATCCCTTCAAAAGATAACGTCTATAGAGGTGAAGGTTTTTTTGTAAATTATTATCTCTATACTAGGGTGCCAATTTATAATCAAGAATTAAAAGAATATCCAAAACTGAATGGGTTTTTAAAAAGATTTAAGGCAGTGGATGAAACACCGGAGCGAGTTGAACGAAATGGAATTATTTATCAACGCTCTAAAAAATATTCAGCAAGACTTTTCGCCGAAAAGATAGGCAAGCTAAATATTGATCCGCTTAAAATCCAGGTTTCAGTTGGTTTTGGAAATGTTGGAGGCTTTGGTCTTCGTGATATGAGAAATGTTACATTATCAAGTTTGCCCGTCGAGATTCAGTCAAGTTCTACTCCTACTGAAAATGTACCTCTTGGCTTTACTGGGCTTGTTGGTGAGCATTCTTTTAACCTCAATGTTAAGAAAACAAAGTTCTTGGCGAATGAGCCAATTGAATTATCTTTAGAAATAATTGGGCCAGGTCTTTTGGAAAAAATGGATGACCCAGTCATTTACAGTCATCCTGATTTAGAAAGTTTTGATACGCGATCAGAAATTCAGGAAATAAGTGATCAAAAATCAAGAAAAATACTTGAATACACTTACTTACCAAGATCACAATTCAATATTGATGAGCGAGAGTTAGATTTAAGTTATTTTGATCCAGATACAAATCAGTATGTAGTAAAAAAGATAACGATCCCTGCCATCCAAGTTATTGGTGGTGAAGGGTTTACAACACCAAATGTAAAAAGTAACACGGCGGTTACAGAGAATATAAAAGAAAAAATTACTAAGGTTGGCTTAAGTCCAATTAGTCCATTCGGTGATAATAAGATAAAGAGATTTCTGACATGGCACCAATTGGCACTTATCTTGTCTATTATTATCTTTGTAATTTCTATTGTTACAAATTTTGACAAAAAAGAAGACACTATAAAGGCTAATGCAATCTATATATATAAAAAGCATCTCTCCAAGGGTCTAGATTATAAAAACTTATATCTGTTTTTTAGTCAGGTTAGAAATGGCGAATATACCGAGTTTGAAAATTTTATTAATGCATTGGACTTAGATATCAATGTTAAGAAATACTTCTTAGATCTTTGGGCAAAGCTTAGGTCTGGAAATTATGCAAACCTTGGGAGTGCAAGTAAAATAAAGCCGGACAAGAAAATGTTTAAACTTCTGATAAAGAAATTATCTTGAAAATAGTTCAACATACAAAAGATATTAATAAACCCTTTGGTGCAACGTTAGGAAACTTTGACGGTGTACATAAAGGACATCTGTCGATGCTAAAAGAAGCTAAGCAAAAATGTGTCGAAAGTAATATTTCTTTTGCTGTGATTACCTTTTTGCCTCATCCTGCACAAATTTTAAAAGCTCAAAGAGCGTTTCTTTTAAGTGAATATGAAGACCGAAGATCACTGTTAGAAAATGCAGGTGTTGATATACTTGTGGAAATTCCTTTTACTAGAGAATTTAGCTCCTTAACTCCAGAGCAGTTTATTGATGCTTATATATCATCAATAAAAAACTTAAAGCTTCTTTGTCTTGGATATGACTTTGCTTTTGGAGCTAATAAAGCTGGCGATGTTAATACATTTCGCCAAATTCTATCTGGCAGCAACTTAAGTATAGTTGAGCTTTCACAATTTCAAGAAAGTGATCAGCGGATATCTTCAAGCGTTATTAGAGAGTTGATTAGAAAGGGCCGTGTAGAAGATGTCAAAAACCTCCTTGGTCGTAACTATAGATTAAAAGGAAAAGTTGTTCGCGGAAAAGGTCGTGGTAAGGGGATTGGATTTCCAACTGCAAACTTGCAGGTACCTGATGAAATGATCACTCCAAGTACTGGAGTCTATGCTACCCAAACGGTTCTTGGTCATAAAACTTATAAATCTGTAACAAATATTGGATTTAATCCAACATTTAATGATTCATTAAAAATGACAATTGAAACTCATATTCTCGACTCAATCGACGATTTCTATAACGAAATTTTAGAAGTTGAGTTTTTAGGTAAAATAAGAGAGGAGAAGAGATTTAATAGCATAGATGATTTAATTTCACAGATTGCAAAAGACGCAAAAGTTGCAAAAGAATGGAAATGAAAAAGCTAGCCCTTCTTGGTAAAGACATATCACATAGCTTATCCCCAGATCTTTATCGAGAGATTTATAAAGATAAAAATTTGAACTATCAACTTATTGATATCGCTAATTCGGCTGATTTACCAAGTCTTGCAATGCTAATGAAAGATCTTGATGGATTAAATATTACATCACCGTATAAAGAGTTTTATCTCAATCAAGTCGAGATTAGTTCAAACGAGATACAATCAATAAATGCAATAAATTGTATTATGAAACAAAGTGATCGTTTCTTTGCAACTAACACCGATTATTTGGCATTAAAGCATCTAGTCCCTTTAATGAAGAAAGACTTAAAAATAGTTATTTTAGGTGATGGAGTCATGTCTAGAGTGGTGCAGATCGTTTGTAAGTTTCTTGAAATTGAATTTGAGCAACGCTCAAGACGACAAGATCCAGAGTTGTTTACTCAGTTTTCAAATGGAAAGTTTGTTGATGAAAATACTCTTCTAATAAATTGCTGTTCTAGATCATACTGCTTTGAAGGTGAGCTCGGCACTAATAGTCATTTTTGGGATTTAAATTATAGGCATTCTCACCATCAAGAATATTTTAAAAAAACCTCAAGCTATACAGATGGTTTTTCTCTACTAAAGCTGCAGGCCGAGAAAGCAGCGGCATTTTGGTCGCAACTAAAAAATTAAACATTAATTTCGTGATTCCGATAACATAGACATATAGATATTAAGGAAGACTATGTTTAGAAAGGAATTTGCAGAAGTCATTAGTAAGACTGGGATGGTCCCAATTAAAGACCTGCGTCCTTTATTGCTAGATAAAGACCCAAATACAGTGTCTGAGTTTGGTTTACTTCAATTTGATTTCTTTGATGATGTTAAATTTGCTAAACAGCTTGCTGAAAACTACAACTTAACATTCATTGATCTTTCTAAAGCAAAAATTAAAGAGCGCATTTTAAAGCTTTCAAAAAAATCAGATGTCTTAAAATATAGAATGTTACCAATTCAAAAAAGTGCCAACGCTGTAAGCGTAGCAATATTTGATCCTTCTGTGGTTAAGCAAAAAGCGGAACTTCAATCCGTTTTTCAAAGTCCAGTTGAGTTTATCTTAACCAATATTTCAGCTTGGGAAAAAATTTATTCACGAGTTACAGAATCAATCGACGAGTTACTTTCAACGATAAAAGAAGTTTTGCCCGACGCTGCAAAGGAAGTTGAAACTGTACGTGAAGAGGATATTGGTAGTGAGGTTATTACCTTCGTGAATAGAGTTTTAGCTGAAGCTTTTATAAAAAAAGCATCAGATATTCATATTGAACCCTATGAAAAAATCTTTCGAATTCGTTTTCGAATAGATGGAAAGCTAGTCGAAATGGCTCAGCCGCCCAAGAAGTTAATGCTACCTATGATTTCGCGTTTGAAAATTATGGCGCAAATGGATATTGCCGAAAGAAGAAAGCCACAAGATGGACGTATTAAGCTATCTATCGGTGGAGCACCTATTGATTACAGGGTCTCATCTCTTCCAACACTTTTTGGAGAAAAAATAGTTTTACGACTTCTTGACTCAAGTAACCTTGAGCTAGATATGACTAAACTTGGCTTTGAAGTTAAGCAGCTCCAAACTTTTAAAGACGGCATTTATCAACCATTTGGTATGTGTCTTGTAACTGGTCCGACAGGATCAGGAAAAACAACGACACTCTACTCTGCTATCGCTGAATTAAATAAAGTTGCAACAAATATTTCTACTGCCGAAGATCCAGTTGAATTTAACTTACAAGGTATTAATCAGGTTAACGTAAAGCGAGATATTGGATTAACGTTTGCTTCGGCATTGAAGTCATTTTTAAGACAAGATCCAGATATTATTATGGTTGGAGAGATTCGAGATTTAGAAGTCGGAGAGATTGCAGTCGAGGCTGCTCTTACAGGGCACTTGGTTTTATCTACTCTACATACAAATGATGCTCCATCAACGGTTACCAGGCTTATCAATATGGGCATCGAGCCTTTCTTAGTTGTTGGTGCATTGAATGTCATTGTTGCGCAACGTCTTTGTCGAAGAATTTGCGTTGAATGTAAAGTTGAGCATAAAGTCAGTGTAGACGAATTAGTAGCTTGCGGTATTGCACCCCAATCAGCATCAAAAATTAAGATCTATAAAGGCGAAGGCTGCGACTATTGTAATAATACTGGCTACAAAGGCAGGGTTGCAATCTATGAGGTCATGGGTATTACTCCAGGTATCAAAGATCTAATTCTTAGAAATTCCTCATCAGATGATTTAAAGAAACAAGCAATTAAAGACGGAATGAAGACATTGAGAATGACCGCATTAACTAAAGTTGCTCAAGGGTTAACAACTTTAGATGAAGCAGTTATGAACTCTGGCTCGGATAAATTTTAAGGAGAATCCATGTCGGATCAAACGGTTACAAAAACAAAACAAGGCGGAGCTGGCGATGTAAAAATCCAGCAACTCTTTAAGCTAATGATCGATAGCGGTGCCTCGGATTTGCATCTAACGGTTGGATCCTCTCCAGGTTTACGAGTCAATGGTGAAATGGTTAGAGTTAAAATTCCATCATTAAGTGGTGACGATACGAAAAGACTTGTCTATCAAATTCTGTCTGAAAGTCAAAGAAGTGAATACGAAAAAAATATGGAGCTAGACTTCTCATTTGGTATTAAAGGTCTGGCTCGCTTTAGAGCAAACGTGTTTTACTCAAAAGGTGGAGTTGCTGCCGTATTTAGAACAATTCCAAGTATTATTCCAGATTTTAAGGCCTTGAACTTGCCTAAAGTTTTATTGGAAATGACGGACGTTTCAAACGGACTCATTTTAATTACAGGGCCAACGGGCTCTGGTAAATCAACAACACTTGCAGCTCTTCTTGATCGACTCAATGAAAAAGAAGCCGGCCATATTATTACATTGGAAGATCCAATTGAATTCGTTCACCCACATAAAAACTGTATTGTGAATCAGCGTGAAATTGGAACTGATACTTTATCGTTTCATAGAGCTTTAAAGTCACTATTAAGACAGGATCCAGATATTGTCTTGGTGGGTGAGCTTCGAGATGCAGAGACGATCGAAGCAGCGTTAACTATTGCTGAAACTGGACACTTAGTTTTTGGAACACTACACACCAACTCGTGCGTACAAACAATTAATAGAATTGTGAACGTCTTTGCTGCTGATCAACAGGATCAAATTCGAACATTGTTATCTTTCGTTCTTCAGGGAGTTGTGGCTCAGCAGTTAATTCCGAAATCATTTGAGCCTGGTCGTGTGGCCGCACTTGAAGTCATGGTTCCGACTTCAGGTATTCGAAATTTAATTCGTGAAGATAAGATTCATCAAATCTATTCACAAATGCAAATTGGTCAAGATAAAACTGGAATGGTAACAATGAATCAATCCTTAGTGCGTTTTGTGGAGTCAGGCTTGATTTCGCCAGAGGCAGCAATGACTTATGCTACTGTGCCCGAAGAGTTAGCTAAAAAGCTAGGCCTCACTAAGGGCGAATAAAATAATGGAGTTGATTTTAAATGGCTAATTATGGCTGGGAAGGATTAAATAAAGACGGCGTTAGAGAAAGTGGAACAGTTAACGCTGCTGATGAAAAAGAAGTTCGTCGTACTCTTCGAGGCAGAGGTGTACGTGTAAAAAAAATTACTCCACCTTCGTTTTTGGAATTTGATATTGGCGAATGGTTAGTTGCTCGCGGTTTCGCCAAGGCCTTTGGTCCTAGAGAGCTCATGACTTTTACAAAACAGCTAGCTATTATGACAGACGCTGGTGTTCCAATTATTCAAGCTTTAGAAATCTTATTTAAGTCAGAAAGAAATGCATCTTTAAAAAATGCTGTCAAAACAATCTCGATTGATGTCGGCGAGGGGAAAACTCTGGCAGAAGCGATGGGTAAGCAAAAGGGCTTTGATCGTCTTTATTGCAACCTTGTTAAAGCCGGTGAAGCTGGTGGTATTTTAGACGAAATTTTAAGAAAGCTTGGTGAGCATATGGACCGAGCTGAAAAAATTAAAGCACAAATCAAATCTGCCATGACTTATCCTGCCATTGTTGTTTTTGTTGGTTTAGCTGTAATTTGGGGATTAATGACGTTTGTTGTTCCTCAATTTGTTGAGATGTTAAAGGACTCTGGTCAAGAGCCTCCTTTCATTACACAGCTTGTAATTGATACATCAAATTTTATACAAGAGTATTCACTAATAGGAATACCAGGAATGCTTGTTGGCGTTGTATTGCTTCAAAACTATATAAAGACAACAACCGGGAAAATTGCATTTGATAATTTCATGATGAGACTACCCGTTTTTGGGCCTATTGTAGTTAAAGGTAACCTTGCTTCATTTTGTAGAACGATGTCTACGTTATTAAGTTCAGGTGTCTCTTTGATTGATTCTCTAGAGATATGCGTTGAGACTATTGATAATGGTGTTGTGGCCAATGATCTTAAAACAGTCAGAAAAGCCATTGAGCAGGGTAAAACACTTACTGAACCGCTCTCAAAAATCGATTATTTTCCAGATATGGTATCGCAAATGATTCGCGTCGGTGAGCAGACTGGACGTGTTGACAGTATGTTAGAGAAAGTTGCCGAGGTATTTGAGGAAGAAGTGAATAACCTGGTTACTAATATGACCAAACTGATCGAACCCTTTATTATCGTGTTCTTAGGTGGCATGGTGGCAACAGTTCTGGTCGCTATGTATCTTCCGATCTTTATGTCGGCCGGTGGAAATTAAAAATAACTTGCTGAAATTACTAAATATGGCAAAATTAAATAAATATCGCATTGATTTAAACCGATAGGGTGTAAAATAGAATTAGAAAGCAGCCAATCAAGGGCAACACTTCTTTGAGACTCTTAATGTTTTAAAGTGTGGGATCCAAGAAAAGTTGCAATCTAAATTCCTACCTCAAAATCTTCGGCTCTTAATGTCGGTGATGATGAGGGAAACCGGTCATCTTAATTGACCACTTTTGGAGGTTCGTATGTCTACTTTCTTTAAGGACTTAAAAAGTCAAAAACAGTCTGGTTTTACGTTAGTCGAACTTATGGTCGTTGTTGCGATTATTGGTATTCTATCTGCAGTTGCGATTCCTAACTTTAAACAGTATCAAGCCAAGTCAAAAACTTCTGAGGCGAAGCTACAATTGGCTGCTCTTTATTCTGCTCAATTAGCAACAGCTGCTGACTTTGATACTTATGCAAGTTGTCTTCCTTATATTGGTTATGACCCATCTGGCGAACTTGCAAACAGATATTATTCGGTTGGAGTTGGTGTTACATTCGCAATTCCTGCTGGTGTAAATACTGCTTTCTTAACACCTTGTAATGCTGCCAACGCTGGTACTGGAAACGCTTGGTTCCCTGCTGGTAGAGCTGGTTTTGGTGCTGCTGTTACTACAGCTCCAACAGGTGCAACTGTTAACCAAACAACATTTACTGGTGGTGCTGAAGGTGTTATTCGTACAGATGGAACTGCTGGTAACGATAGATGGACTGTTAACCAAAATAAATTAATTATTAATACGCTTCGAGGTTTTTAAAATATTATTTCAAAAGATTAGTTAAATAGAAGAAAAGGAGAACTATAAGTTCTCCTTTTTTTTATTTTTAAAAATCTTGAAAATTGTCCATGGCTTTGAGGCAACCCAGTCATTATTAATTTTCATATAACTGTTTCCATCAAAATCAAGTTTGGAGCAACTTGATCTAGAAGAATTCAAACATTCTAAGTCAATCTGTGCTTTTATTGCGTATAAATAACCACCAAGAATGTTTTTAATATTCTCATCTTCAGAAGTCGACCATGTTTGGTAAATCACATCATAAGTTTCGCTTAATGGGATTTGATCTACTTGAATTCTCAGTTTATTGATTAAAGAAAAAAGGCTTGGATATTTGAGTCTTGTCCATGGGTGATCATAGATTTTATTATAATAGGTGAGAGCTAACTTATAATCTCCAATTTCAAAAGCAGCATTAAATCCAGCATTGTAATTGAGTTTAAAATCATCAGGATATATCCTAGTCCCTAGCGAATAAATTGTATCAGCACCAAAGATGTCATCTTTTACAATTGAAAGGTATTGTCCACCAAAAACATAGTTATGATAAAACTTAGGCTCAAGCATGGAAATGGTAAGAAAACGATGATACATCCATGAATTACCGGATCCTTTATAATGCTCAAGATCTCCCTCAATAAGAGTTGTAATCCATAGGATTGAACTTATAAGCCTTGCATGTCCGAAAGAAAGTAAATTGACGTAATTACTTTTTAAATTGATTGCTGATTGTTCTTTGCTAACAACAAGTTTTGGAAGTGGATTGGCTTTGTCTACTTTGTGTGCAAAATAAACCAAAAATAAAACAAAGAACAAAACAATGACTGAAAGAAAATTTTTTTTAAAGTTGATCACATTCATGAATAGATTATAATTGATTTATGATTGAGCTAAAAGGAATAAGCAAATCTTTCAAGAAAGACTTCTATTCATCTAAATTTCAGGCTTTAAATAATGTCTCTTTTAAAATCAATGAGGGCGACTTAGTAGGTTTTTTAGGAGCAAATGGTGCTGGAAAAACGACTTCTCTAAAAATAATTTTAAATTTCATTAAGCCAGATAGTGGAGTAGTTGAGTATTCAAGTAAAGTTGGTGGAAGTTTTAATAATTTCTTAAAAAACCTGGGTTACCTACCTGAAAGACCATATTTTCATGCCAATCTAACCGGGAGAGAGTTTGCTGAGTATATGGCGAAGCTCCATGATATTAAAAGGGTCGAGTATAATGAAAGTATAAACAAGTGGAGTCAAAGACTTAATATAAGTCATGCACTAGATAGAAAATTGCAAAATTACTCAAAAGGGATGCTTCAAAGAATTGGGTTTGTTTCATGCTTGATTCATAATCCTTCCTTTTTAATTCTAGATGAGCCAGTTTCAGGGCTTGATCCTGTCGGTAGAAGAGAAATGAAAGATGTAATGTTGGAGCTAAATAAAATGGGCAAAACTATTTTTTTTAGCAGTCATATTGTTTCAGATATTGAAGAAATTTGTAATGACCTCATTGTTTTAGATAAAGGGGAGCTAATTTACAGCGGTGAAGTAAATACTCTCTTAACAAAAGAAAGTAAAAATATTACAGAGGCAATTTTTGAATCAAAAAATGCAGAAAATTACAAAGTCTTTGGTAAGGTTGATCGTCTTTCAATAAATAATTTTAGAATAATTATAGAAAAAGATAGCGTCGATTTTTTAAGGCTCTTAACAACAAATCAAGATAGATTAGTAAAATTTTCAGAACTAAAGCCAACGCTTGAAGAAATTATCTATAAGAGTGATAGATGAAGAAAATTATAATTGTTGCAAGATATACATTTAGCGAAGCGGTAAAAAGTAAAATTCTATTAAATATTATATTCTTGGGAATAGCTTTTTTGCTAAGTTCTTATATCGCTTCTGAATTAACCTTTGGAACTCCTGAAAAAACATCACTAGATATTGGTCTAGGACTAACTTCTATTGCCATAAAGATTATTGCCATTTTTTATGGTGTTAATATTATCCAAAGTGAAATTGAAAACCGATCTATATATTTAGTGTTGTCGAGACCCATTACTAAAGTTCAGTATTTGATGGGTCGTTTAATGGGAATGTCTGGGATTCTTTTTGTTAACGTCTTTATCCTTGGTCTCATTTCTCTATCTTTATATTATTTTCTAGGTGGAACGATCGATAGTATGATGATTTGGACAATATTCTTTAGTTTTATAGAGGCCCTATTATTACTGCTGATTGTTGTTACTTGCTCTCTTTTTTCATCCAAGGTTTTATCTATTTTGCTTGGAATAAGTGCTTATATATCTGGTTATATTTCTTCAACTTTACTAGAGTCTAACCAGTTCGCCAAAACTGGTATATTTAATTTTGTTCTTAAGTTTTTAAATAATACAATCCCGAATTTTTCAAGATTAAACCTCAAAGATTTTATTCTCTACGAACAGAGCATATCTTCTGACGTTTTGATTGGAACCCTATTGCATTCATCTTTATTCATCTTAATATACTTAATTCTTGGTAGTATTCTGATGAAAAGAAAAAGTCTGGATTAATGCTATTTCTAATTTATTTTTTTATATTTTTTCTTGGAACACTTATTGGAAGTTTTATGAATGTTGTCGTCCTTCGCATGCCTGAAGGCAAGGACGTAGTTTTTGATCGATCGGGTTGTCCGAAATGTAAAAATCAGATTTCCTGGTACGATAATATACCAATATTTTCTTTTATAATTTTGAAAGCTAAATGTCGTAAATGCCACACGCCTATTTCTTTTCAATATCCACTTTTTGAAATTTGGCATGGCCTAATTGCATTAATTATTTTTTATGATTTTGAGATGATGGGTCATATAGGTCTGTATATTTCTTTATGTAAGTTTTTTATTGCAGCTATTTTTAGTGCTCATATTTTAATTGATATAAAACATCAACTACTTCTGGATTCATTAAATATTGCACTTATACCATTTGTAGTTGTACTGGTTTGGTTAAATGGAGGTTGGCAGGATTCATTAATTGGAGCCTCTGTCGGATTCTTTTTTCCGTTATTAGTGACTTGGATATTCTATCTAGTTCGAGGAAAAATTGGTCTTGGTGGGGGAGATATAAAACTCTTCGGCGTTCTAGGAGCCTTGTTTGGCTTGAAAGGTGTTGTTTTAAATATTTTTAGCAGTTGTATTCTTGGAAGCGTTATCACTATATGCTTAATCATTCTAAAAAAAACAAATCCCGATCAATACATCCCATTTGGGCCTTACATTCTTGCCGTAGCGTTAACACAGTTGCTTTTACCTGAATATTTCGCGCAGTGGCAAAACTTCCTTATTCCGTACTAATAAGCATGTTGCATTAAAAGGTTGAAATCGCGTTCAACGTACAGGTATAATTTGCCTACGCCCGTATATTATGGATTTTGTGCGGCGCAGGAGTTAGATTGTCAACGCCATTTGACCCAAAAAAAGTCATTGATGACTTGGTTGAACAAATTAAGGATTCGCTAAAGCTAGGTCCACGCAACCTTGTGGGTATCGATATAGGTTTTAGTGCGATCAAAATTGTAGAGCTAAAAAAATCAAAAAAAAATTCCTATGAATTAGTTCGTCATTCTTTTGTGCCTTTACCTGAAGGTGCACTGATTGAAGATGAAATTCAAAATGCGGAACAAATTACTGAGACAATTACCAGGGCTTATAAAGCTGGTAAGTTTTCTACTCCAAACGTTTGCATGGGTCTTTGGGGGCCAAATACTATTGCTAGAAGATTGCAATTAGCTGGTGGAACGACGGAAGAAATTGAAGACCAGGTTATTTGGGAGGCTGAACAGTATATCCCATTTGATGTTGAAGACTCTAGTATTTCTTTTCATATAATCGGTGAGAATGAAGGTGGTGGTGTTGACGTCGTTGTTGCTGCTGCAAGAAAAGATGTAATTGATTCATTTAGAGATTTGATTACAAATGCCGGATTGAAAGTAAAGATTGTCGATCTCATTCAGATTTCACTCGTCAATGTCTTTGAAGCTGTTGCGGCAGAAGAACTAGCTTTAGCAGAGAGAAGCTCTTGGGTGCTTTTAGATATCGGAGCACAAAAAACTGAGTTTCTTATTTATAAAAATGGAATGATTTCTTTTGCCAAGCAAATCAATATTGGCGGTCTTATGATCACCGAAGAAATTCAAAGACAAATGGGTGTTAATTATAAAGAAGCGGAAGATTTAAAAATAACCGGTGATGATAAAGGTAATTTACCTGAAGAAATTGTAGAAATCATTGATGCCGTTATTGAAAGTTTTTTTGGAGAGTTAAAGAAAACTCTAGATTTTTATATTAGCTCAACTTCAGATGAGGCGTTTACTGGTTGCTATATCACTGGTGGCAGCTCTCAAATTCCAGGACTTCTTGAAGGTTTAGAGGCTCTGTTGGGTTTTCAAGTAAGATTATTAAATCCTATGGATGCAATTTCTTATGATGAAGCTGATTATGATGAAGATGAATTAAATGATCTAATATATAGAGGTGTATCAGTCATTGGGTTAGCCATGAGGGAGCTTAATTAATGATTAAGATTAACCTCATTGAAAAAAAGAGCAATTCAAAACCAGTTGTCGTCCTTGGTGTTGATGTTCGAACAATTAATTTTAAGCTTCTATTTGTTGCCATTTTAATTTTCTATATTCCTAAAAATTATTTTCTAAGTCAGTGGGAAGAAGACATTCGAGCTCTGGATAAACAGATTGAGATTCTTGATGCCGATGCAAAAACAGCAAGAGAAGAATTGAAATCTTTTGATGGAGTTAAGCAAGAGCTTGAGTCCTATAAAAGACAGATTGAAAAGCTTAAAGAAAGATCGACACAGGTTGATAAAATTTTAAAAGAAAAAACATCGCCAAAAAGGTTGTTAGAAAGAATGGCAAGAGTGGCGCCTTCTGACCTGTGGTTCGATGAGCTTAGAATTGGAGATGACCAAAGCTTTTATTTAAGAGGTGGAGCAGATAGCTATAAGTCTATCGGAGACGTGATTGTTACACTTAATGAAACACCATATTTTAAAAACTCTTTGAATCTAGTGAAATCTGAGACAAAAACTGAAGTTGAAGGTGGTAGAGAGATTAGAAATGAAAGCTATGAAATTAATGGATCCATTTCATCTTTTGAGATAATGGGGAATTGAGCATGTTTGCAAAGCTAATGAAATTCATGCCACTCATTATTATATTATACTCTGCGTATGAGTTGAATAACTTATGGACAGAGCATGAAGAGCTCCTCTTAAGTAAACAGGGCGCTATTCCAGCAATACAAAATAGAATTACAAAGTTTAAGCGTGAAAGAAAAGAAGTTGATACATATATGGCAGATATTGAGTCTGCCAAAAAACGAATTGAGCTTGTTGCGCAAGAAGTTGAATCTTTACAAAAAAAGCTACCTTCAAATATTTCAGATCCTGAAAACTTAGCAATGTTTCAAGG
>Ga0210019_1000458_pt1 | contig 51232 bp, 40 predicted proteins | sample CryGeyCG2114_020_2_FD_183969 | JGI IMG/M metagenome (GOLD analysis project Ga0210019, IMG submission 183969) | Groundwater microbial communities from aquifer - Crystal Geyser CG11_big_fil_rev_8/21/14_0.20 (SPAdes) (version 2) | ecosystem: Environmental > Aquatic > Deep subsurface > Groundwater ...
CTTTGTGGCCGCATAAAAACTCCAGATTTTTAATGGATTCCCTGATCACCTGGTGTTTTTTTATCACCCCATTTGAAGAAATGCTCTAAAAACTTCAAGCACTTACGACTTTTTCAGACACGACTAAGTAATTCCTTCAAATCAACTGATTTCAAATCAACAAGATCGCCGCTTGTAAATCGATGGAGAACGCTTCCTATAAAAGTCTGATAGGGAATTCCCAAGCGCTCAGCCTCTGATCTGAGATCAGCCAAGACCTCCGCATCAAGACGAATACTGATGGGTGTTTTTGATGCCTCCGGATCAACTTTTATTTTTCCAGGTCTCTTTTTCAGTTTTGATAATTCATATTCCTTTTTCATAATCTTTTGCCTCCTTAGTCGTTGCTTTGCGGGCGGAAATAATCCGAATGATTGATCCTTCGCGCTCGCAAAAGGCGACGAGCAATAATCTACTTTTTGTAGAATGACCGATGCGAATGAAACGGTCTTCCCGTTCGCTATGCTCAGGGTCGAAAAATTCTAAAGAGTGTGGGTCCGCCCAGACACTCTGAGCCTCTTCAAACCAAATGCCGTGCTTTCGGTAATTGCCTTCATTTTTCAGGTCATCCCATTCGAAGCGCATCAGACCATATTGTATGCTATTGTGTATACAATGTCAAATATGGTGTTTTTGGCAGTAAATGCGGGTCTTAGAATCTTAGACTCGTTCTTGCTTTGAGCCCAATTCTCTTCATCGTAGAAGCGTTGCTTGAAATCGTTTTGTGACTTCATCATGTTTTTCAGCCAATGAGCTATAAGGTTCTGGAAAAACCTTTTCACGAGCGAGCTGATTTAAAATACTGTCGCTGGAATCTTTATCGACCTCTGGCATCCGCGAGTAAATAGGATCATTAAACGCATCTGAGGCTCTGATAATCTTCCAGCCATTTTTTTTGTAGTGATTAATTAAATCGTTCAAAAAAAGAGCGAGTAGAGCATTTTCATGGAGAAGTAGAACATGTTTGACGGGACGACCAACAAGCCCTTGTGCTCGTTTTTCATAAAACTGCGACGCTTCCCAAAGAATTGAAATATAAACATCTCGAAGTTGATCAAGGTTACCTTTCTTTCCTGTTGTTATTGCGCTTTCATATTGCTCATTGAGATCCCAATCTGCGGTATCAATACTAACGTATCCGATTTTGTAGTTCAGCTTATCGAGCGCCTTTTTGATTTGATGACGAGTTTCAGAGGATTTGCCTTGGTCGAGAAAGGGATAGCGAAATAAGGGGACAAAATTTGGGAGATGACGAATAATTTCATCATTTTTTTGAATGTCTTGAATATATGCTTTGGCACCCATCTTATCGGGATGTCGATGGCTAAACGTGTGATTGGAAATAAGATGGCCGGCCTTAGCGTAACGGATCAAATCTTTCCGTCCTGCATTATCAATTCTTTCGCCAACGACAAAGAAGATGGCCTCTTCAACACCGGATTTTTGAAGCCCATGAATAATCTTAGACAGTCGGTCTGGCCTAAGCATGGTTGGCGAATGATCGTGAGGAGCGTCATCAATGGAAATGGCGACCTCTTGGCCGTAACTGATGTCAGAAAAAAACAATGAGACGGCAAAGAAAGAAACCCACAAGCATTTCATAAGCAACTGATATTACTGAAGAGAAGTCACTTTTACGAGAGCTAAAAAAATAGACTCTCCATATGGCTCTATTTTTTGGAAGGCGCGGTCAATTGCCGTGAAAACTTTTCCAGTGAGGGTAGCCCTTTTTGAGTCTGCATAATCACCTCATGCCTTACGAAGTTATAAGTTTTATACACTCCCATTGACAGTCCAAAGAGCAAAGCCAGACCACAAAATGCATTAATTAGATTGCTAAAGTTCATTTCCATTTCTCCTTCTATTTCAATCTCAATCTTCTGAGCTTTCACTCAGCATTTTTAAAAAATGAAAATTTGAAGTGGTCGATGGCGGCACTCATTTGTGAAGTCGATTCCTAGACAAATGTGTGTCTTGAATGTGCCCAGAGTGTGTCAAACTCGCGTGACATACCGTGATGTCCGGTGACGATTTTGAAGTCATCAAGGATTCGGTCTTTCGTATCCTCTTGATTTTATTTACTTCTTGTTTTCGTTACTTAGCGGAATCTTGGGTTCGGCACACGATTGCGACCTGTTGAAGCTGGCGGAGGAGGTGAGATTCGAACTCACGAAGGACTTTTGCCCTTGCCGGTTTTCAAGACCGGTGCCATCAACCACTCGGCCACTCCTCCTGATTTTGGCGCTGCTTTGCCAAGCGCATCTGATATTGATTTCACCAAAGGTGAAATGTTGATTCCAGCTTTGGGTGAATTTTGATTCCCCCTAGAGCAGAACAATGGCGCTAATCTAAGGCCAATTTCAGGGCTTTGTCTTTCATATTCTTCAAAGCTCATATACTTGACTAGTCTGTCTAGATTGTATATAATATGATGATATTATGAAGACTTATTCCATCTACGATGCGAAGGCCAAACTGAGCGAATTGCTTCGCTTTGTTAAGGCTAATGGGCCCGTCGTTATTACAGAGCGAGGAAAACCGATCGCACAGGTCGTCCCCTACCAAGTTGTAAACGAAGCGAGCCTTGAGACGCGACTCCAACAGCTCGAGGAATATGGACTATTGAAACGCCGATCGGAGAGTTATGAGAAATTCAAACCGCTTGCTAAAAAGCCTGGAGCCTTAAAGAGGTTTTTGGAGTCGAGAGATTGAGTAAGGTCGCGTATCTGGATTCAAGTTTCTTGCTGGGGATTCTCTTTCAAGAGGCTTCATGGCAAAAATTGCAAAAGAAACTCGAAGCTTTTGACTATGTTGTGAGTACCCGCCTGATGGAGGCTGAGGTTCGTTCAGCCTTAAAGCGTGAGGACCTCGAACAAGCGGATTTTGATGGCTTGGTTACAGGTCTCGATTGGATTCAGCCAAACGACGAGTTGGGTGAACCTTTGAAGCAGATTTTCGATCACGGCTATCTTCGTGGGGCCGATGCCTACCATTTGGCCGCAGCTCTCTGGCTCGTGGGCGATTTGGCGAAAGATTGTACGTTTTTAAGCCTCGATCAGCAGCAATCCGTCATTGCGAAAAAGCTTGGATTTGCGGTGAACTGAATCCGGACAATTCTTTTGTCAGGCCTCTATAAAGGGCGCTAAGCTCGGATCCATATGTCAGATTGTTGTGAAGTGGGGAATCTAGGTGACAAGAGCCTGCCAAAAGACCCAAAAACCAGTTCAGATAAAAGTTCTGGCTCGCATGAACTTGGCGCCTCGGGGCACGATCACGCCCATCATTCGGTTTCTAAATATCCAATAAAGGAAATCGCCGGCCTGCTATTGGCGGGAATCTCGATGCTATTTTCTATGCCCCAAGTGCTGGGAATGGAAGTTGGCAACTTGAGTTTTGCGATTGCACTGGTATCGAGTCTGATCGTTACCATTGGGCTGGGACTCAAATTTTGGAAGGCCATCCCGAAAATTTTTGGCCACGCCAATATGAACACCTTGGTCGGAATTGGGGTTGCGGCCTCTTATGGACTATCGTTTTGGCAATGGTCGCAAGGTCATCGCGAGCATCTTTATTTTGATTCGGCGGCTTTTGTAGCGGCTTTTGTTTTGTTGGGCCAGTGGATGGAGGGTCTTTGTCAGCGAAAGATTCGTGAAAAGCTTCCTGATCTGTTGTCAGAGATTCCTCAGCATGCACGACTCGTAGATGGGACATCAGTAGAAGTGGGAGACCTTAAGCTTGGAGATAGAATTAGGGTTTTACCGGGCGAGCGAGTCCCGGCGGATGCAAAGCTTCTGTCAGGTGAAGCCGAAGTGGACGAAAGTGTTTTGACTGGTGAATCTAAAATCGTTTCGAAATTAGCTGGCGATCTTCTGTTGCAAGGTTCGGTCAATCAACAACAACCTGTTGAGCTTGAAGTTGCGCAAATAAGTGGCGATTCCTATATCAGTGTTTTAATGGACGAAATGGATAGCGCATTAAAGCGTAAACCACAAATTCAACAACGTGTTGATCGGTGGGCTCGTGTCTTGAGTCCGGCCGTTGTTTTAATAGCTGGTGGTTCGGGGATTTATTGGGGTTACTTTCAGCACAATGTTGAGTTGATGATGCAAACGAGTGTCGCTGTACTAGTAATTGCTTGTCCGTGCGCCGTTGGCATTGCGACGCCAATCTCTCTTCTTGTTGCCCTAGTCCGTGCAGGTCGGAAGGGGATTTTGATTCGAAATTTTGATGCCATTGAAAAGTCGGGAGATGTGAGTATTGTTGCATTTGATAAAACCGGAACGCTGACGTTTGGAAAACCAAAAGTTCAGCGCTTAATGGGGATCGAAAACTTTTCTCATGATGAGATTTTAAAGCTAGCTAGCAGTCTAGAAGTTCATTCGGAGCATCCTTACGCCAGAGCAATCATGGAGGCTGGCCAGGAACGAAGTCTGTCGCCCTATCCTGTGAAGGACTTACTGGTCTCGGCCGGCAAGGGGTTGCGAGCAACCGTGACTCAAGGCAACAAGGAGCAAAGGGTGCTTGTTGGTAATCTGGTTTGGTTATTTGAGAACTCTATTGAGTCGACTCAAGTACCTGAAAAACTAAAATGGGAAGCCGATGGCTCAGAAGATACGGTCATATGGTTGGCTGTAAATGGCGTCATCGTGGGTAATATTTTTATTGGAGATGAGATTCGCCCTGAGGCCGCTCAGGTGATTGATGACTTGGGCGATTCGGGCTACGAAATCGGTCTCATTACTGGAGATGGCGAAAACGTTGCCGCCCATGTTGCCAAAACTTTGGGACTTAAGTTTTTCCACTATGGTGTCGTGCCTAGCGAAAAAGCGACTATCATTCGTAGGCTTTCGGAGAAAAAGAAAAAAGGAATGGATTTTGAGTATCCGAGGGTGGCATTTGTCGGAGATGGTATAAATGATGGACCTGCGCTTACAGAGGCTCAACTTGGTATATCGATGGGGTCGGGTACGGCCCTGGCTCAGAATGTTTCAGACATCGTCTTGGCCTCCAACAATCTGCAGAGTGTTTCGGTGGTTTTCAAAATACTCCGGGAATCTAAGACGTTAATTCGGGAGAACCTATTTTGGGCGTTTGCTTATAACTTTGTGTCGATCCCAATTGCAGCGGGCGTTCTTTATCCCTTTTGGGGGATAAGTTTGCAGCCAAGTTGGGCGGCAGCCGCCATGAGCCTAAGTAGCGTCTGTGTTTTGTTGAATTCGCTTCGAGCAATCCTTCGTTGACCATTTTTTGAGGAAAGTTGAAGATTGGTTGGATATGCAAACCACTTTTATGACTAATATTTTACTGGCCGTCATTGCGGCCCTATTGCTGGTGCTTGTGATTCAAAATGGCTCTAATTCATCTAGATCTTCAGTGTCGATTTCTTCTGGTTCGTATCATGACGAATCAAATGGTGGTGCGGTGAGCTCTGAAGCTGTTCACCCGAGTTTGAAAGAAAACGCAGCTCCGATGGCACAAACGATGGTCTATCAAGCCCTCGTCGGCTTTCCCGAGGGCTGTGATCGCAACCGCACATTGGCCGAGTGTACCTCCGCCGCGGCAGAAGTTGTAAAAAAGGATATTGATAACTTGGCTGCCGGCGGTAAGGGGCCGCGCCAGATTTTTGATGCGGTTATCGAAAAGTATGGAATGGAGGCTTTGACGGCTCAGGCCCAGAGTATCCGTCGAATGAGAACCGGCAAATAGCGGCTAGTGATAGCTTGAATGCAGACCTTCAAAAACTTCGGCACTCTCGCCTGTTTCGGCATCTGCCGGATCGAGCTTTTGAAAGGTTACTAAAATATATAAAAGTTAGAGCCTTCGATGCGACTGAAAAAGTTGCGGATCTGGAGTCAGATACCGAGTTCCGAAAGTCCATCGGCTATGTGATTGCTGGTGGCGTACTTTTCGTTGGCGAAAAAGAAAAACCTTTGGGGATTGCCGTCGAGGATGAATTCTTTTTGGGACGCGCTTTTTCTATTTCAGAAAATAATGTTCGATTGTTGATCTCGACCCATCCGAGAACTCTGGTTGTCTGGTTTCCTAAAGAGATCTTAGAAATTCTATCCTCCAATTCATCCATGTTCGCTGAAATCATCGAGGAGGTTCATGATTCAATATACGACCGAGCCGAGTTGATAGCGGGAGACTCTAAGGGGGCTCAAAACTATCGAGAATGGTTGAGGGCTCATGGGGGCAAGATCATCAGCGATTGGCTTGGTGAGATTGAAAAGAAGCGAATCAGAAGGGAGGAGCGACTTCGTAGCGAAAAGCGCCAGCGCCTTTGGATTTATCAAGCGTGGTTTGTTGGCCTTCTTTTTTTGGGAGCTGTCGGTTTAGAAGCGGCCTATCGTTGGAAATTGGCGAGGAGTTTCTTTTTTCCTGATCTTGTAATTGAGGCCGAGAAAATTTTTAGCCCAGGGTCGAACTTTAATATTGGAATAGGAATTATTGGCTATAGTCTTATTATATTGACGACGACTCATGGCCTTATGAAGTGGGGACTCAAAAAATTCAAATGGAAGTTCAACTACAAGGTGTCTTCCCAGCTTCATATTCTATTTGGTTTTATAGGAACGCTTTTTATTATATTTCATACAGGCTTTCAGATGGTGGGGGCGAACGTGGCCCAGTTTGCTTTGTATGCACTGTTGGTAAGCTTTGCCTCGGGCCTAATCGGTCAATTGATTTCAGCTCAGATTCCCAAGACGATTCAAGGTGAGAAAATAAAACTTGGAAGCCTTAAGAAAGAGCAAGAAGCTTTGCGTAAGAAAGCCGAGCTGTTGATGGATGATCAGCAGTTTATGACTTCTATCGGGATGATATCGTCTTTTCCAGAACGATCATTTTGGGCGTCGATTTTCTTGGCGCCCCTCATGTGGTTACAGGCTGCTAAAGTAAGGCGTTCCTTAAAGACACTGGGACTTGGCAAAGACTCGGCGGCATTGGCTTCTAAATTAATTCGTCGAGAAGCTCAGATGAGGCAGAAAATCAAAAGTTTGGAGATCGCCAATGTGTTTTTCAAACGATGGATGAATATTCATAAGCCGATTGGCTATGCGGTATACGCGCTAGGTGCACTTCATATTTTTATTGCGATGGTCTTATCCTAACTTAGGCGGCGCTTTGGTCTTTGATGGGGGCATCATTTTCTAATCTTTGATTATACACTCGGCCCTTCCATTCGGTTCGCTGCCCCCTCCAGTATCGGAGTGCGGATGACCAAGTCATAAGTAAATAGAGAGTTCCAGCAATAGGTTTAAGCAGCGTCCAGAATGGTGAAAGTTTATAAAATCGAAGAGTCGGAAGATAGACCCCAACCATCGATGCCAATCCGCACGTCCAGTAGAGTTTGGATGCTGTATCGGCATTCGTTTTAAAAATAAGCGCAGCCGGTAACGCCCAAAAGGCTGCGACCAAAATTAAACTGCAAAGGATGAGGAGGACGCTAGAGTAGCGAAGATAAGTAAAAGCAAACCTCGCTACTAAATTCCAGATCTCAGTGAGTTTTTCGTAGGCCCGATGGCTTGTTACGGAGTGAGTCATTCCGGTCCAAGAGCGATGTCCATAACTTTTGACCAGTGCGGCCAAAGTGCAATCATCAATAAAGGCATCCCGAAGAGCGGCAAAACCTCCAATCTCTTCCAATATTTTTCTTCGCACCAGAATGCAGCCGCCGGCAGCTGAAGCAAAATGTCTGTTTGCGGAATTACTTAAATGAAATGGAAAAAGAAGTTTGAAAAAATAAATATAGGCTGGAATCAGCAATTTCTCCCAAAAGTTTTCCATACGCAAAGCGGCCATTAAAGAGATGAATCCCAAGTTCTCTTTCTGCATTTTGGCTTTAAGACTTTTCAAAATGCCTGGAGCCAACTTGATGTCAGCATCATGAAGCAAAATAAATTCAGACTGAATCGTTAATCTCCCCTGCTCGAGTGCCCAAAGTTTTCCAGCCCATCCCGATTCCAATGGCTTTCCGTCGACAATGCTAATGAGTTGAGGGTCATAAGCCTTACGAGCTTTTTCTGCAGTTCTGTCAGCGGATTGATCGTTGACGACTACAACTTTTAGACCTTCGCCTTGAGTTTGAAGAGCGTGAAGTGTTTCGCCAATCTCCGTTTCTTCATTCCGAGCCGGTATAAGTACCGTAATGTCCTGTAAGTCTTCGCCTGCGTCTTTCGGATCGGCTTCAAGCTGCTCTCTTGTGCTCCAGGGTCGCCAAGGTAAGATCAAAATAATCAGCCAAATGCTGGCTCCCAAAAAGGCCAAGACGCTTAACATAAGAAAACCCTGGTATCGAAAGCTTAGGGTCTTGTCACGGTATAAGTTCTCAATACGGCCTTGCCTGCCTCAATTTGAAGGCGATCCCGCCGAGAGTTAAATCCAGGCGCGGAGATTTCAATTTGATACTGGCCTTCAGGAAGTTGAATATTGAGTTTACCAAGGCTGTCGGTGCTTCCGCGAGTTTCTTCATTAGAGGCGAGATTCCGAAGCACAATACTAGCACTTACGGATTTTCCTGAATCGTCCGCGATATTCAAAACCAAATTGCCAATCTTGTTTTTGATACCCTTTTTAAGCTCAATATCAATCGTGACACTTTCTCCAGGTTTTAAAGAGAGGTACTTCGAACTTGGTTCATAGCCGTCCTTAGAAAACTGAATACGTGCGCCTTCAAGAAGAGGGTAGTAGCGCTTGAATCGGCCATCTTCTCCAGTTTTGAAACTACGAATATTCGTCTGCTCAGGAAATCCAATCGTTACTTCGGCCAGTGGCGATTTGGTTTCCGCATCGATGACTCGACCGGTCACGGTATTGTACGCAAGATCCTTTCGAAGATCGGCCAAAGTTTGATTTTTGGAATCCAAATCATCCAGAGTTCGTTGATAAAGTCGAGCATCTACGGCCAGCTCCCCCTCTTTCTTACCAAATTGAGAAAGTCCAAAGCCAACGACAGCATTCCACGTGGGAACTGCATAGGTCTTCGGTTTCTCGGTTACTGCTGTTGGTGTGTAGGTGCTCAAACCCATATCAGCAGCCGCAAAGAGCTCAATATTTTTTTGAGGAAAGGGACGTCCTTTCAGGCCAATCGTAACCCATTTGGGGCTATCCATAAAACCAACGTCTTGAACATAAAGCATATGAACTTCCGTCGAAGGAATTACGACACGAAAAGGAAATTCAATACCCGCACCAGCGCCGATTCCATAGGAGTTAATTGTCTTAGTTGCGAAACGATCGAAGTCTTTGACTGACGGATTGCTTGATTGGTCCCGAGCATTTGTGTCAAAAAATCGGCCTCCGTTTGCAGGAACAAAGCTGGTGTTGAAGTGAGCCCTGAAAGGAATCTTCTGATCGGACCAGTCGGTAGAAAGAGTCAAGGTTGGAACAATATTAGCTGCTTTAAAGAATCGAGTGATTTTAGAAAAATCAACCCAAAGTGATCCGCCCACCGTCATGCGTCGAGCCTGCCAACCCCATCGTTTGCCGAGATCATAGGCGCTGGTCAATGCACTGCTAAATCGGAACAAATTATAAGTTTGGGATTGTGGCCCGAGATCTCGAGCGGAAATATCAAGGCCTCCTTGGGCGCTCAGTTGAAGATAGGGAAGAATAGCATAACCAAAGGCGATCAAGGCCTGTGCCGCTTCTACAGTACGATTATCTTCCAACAAGTCGGTGTCTCGCGCGTATTGAATAGACGTTCGGACGTTATAGTCTCCGACCTCGTACTCATTGGCTGAGAGCAAACGAAACAGCCCCTTTCGAGCGTCGAGAGTTTCACTCGCATATTCCTGGGCTTGTCCAAGAGATGCAGCAAAGCAGTTAAGAACAAAAATTTGAGCGATGATAAGGAGTTTATTGGCTTTCACCGACACAGTTTAGAGCAGGGATGGATTAACTATAAAGTCTTTTTCGTGGCTTCCGACGACCGAGAAAACTACACTAAAGTTAGGACCTATGGAAAACGACGACCCATCGAAACTTTCGGAACTTGATCCCAGCGTTGAAGCCACAGAGATGGAGGGTGAAGACCCTCTTGTCGGGGCTCAAATTGGCAAGTATTCCATTGTCGCCAAGGTTGCCAAGGGCGGAACGGCCACCGTCTATCGAGCCTTGGATACGGTTTTAAATCGAGAAGTGGCCGTCAAAATACTTCATGAACATCTGGAATCTCGTCGTGAAGTCGTGGAGCGCTTCAAAAACGAAGCCTTGGTTGTAGCCTCTTTGCGTCATCCTAATATAGTCAATGTCTACGATTTTTTAAATTTTGAAAAACGATCGCTATTGGTTGTAGAATATGTTCCAGGAATTACGCTCTCGAGTCTAATCAAGCGATTCAGAAAAATTCCAGAGAATTTTGTCTTGATGATTGGTTTGGATATTTTGCAGGGCTTACGGGCGGCTCACGAAAAAGGTGTGACCCATCGTGATATCAAACCTGCCAATATTCTTTTGCACCCCGAGATGGGCGTAAAGATTTCGGATTTTGGACTGGCCAAACTTCTTAATTCGGATGATGGGCTGACGAAGGACGGGATTTTTATTGGGACACCAAGTTTTTCATCGCCTGAACAGATCGAGGGTAAGCCTATCGATCACCGATCTGATTTATTTAGTCTCGGGCTTACTCTCTATATGCTCGCGACGGGTCTGCATGCTTTTAAGCAAAAAGGCGATACGACAACGACTGTATGGTTCAAAATTGTTAGGGGAAAGTTTCAGGCAATTCGAGAGCTCGATCCAAGTATTAGTAAGGATTTTGAAAAGATTCTTGATCGTTGTCTGCAGGTGGATCCGAATAAACGATACCCCACTGCCAAGGCCATGGCTGATGATTTTTTAGAAATATTAAAGAGGCGTAAACTTTATCCCCATGCTGAGAGTTTAAGAAATTTTTTGACCAGTCCCTATTCGTCGGACAGCCCTCAGGCTAGCGTCTTCGGCTCCTCAAAAGTGCTTCTTCTTAAAACTATGAAGTATGGAAGTCTGGCGGCAGCCATAGCGGGAGGTGCCTACTATTTATATTGGTCAGATTTAGTAAAAAATGATTCAACTCAGAATCATTCTTCTGGTCCACCTGAAGTGAGCTCCGCAGATTCTGAGACGGTCGAATCCATACCCACGCTTCCCGAGCGAAATTTGGAGAAAGCGAGGGCTCCGTCAAAGTCGGCTCTACCAAAATCGCCAGTGAATCTTCCTCTTGGAATGAAATCTGGAAGGAGCCTTTTGGCTGTGGCGGATATGAAACTTGTTACTAAAGTTTCTAACGCGGAATTCGCTCTGCGATTTAGGTGGAAAGACCCCTTGGCGACCTTTAGAATTTCGCGAGATTCGAGTTTTAGAGATTTGATTTTGGAATCCAAGTTTCGAGATACAGGATTTGATTGGACGGGTTGGTCCGAAGGCCAATACTTTTATCAGTTGGGCACAGAAAAATCTCATTTGGAGATCGAAGACTGGACGAATTACCGATTGCGAATGGCACAACGCAAAAGGGATCTTGTGGTTTCGGATGACTTTAATGATGTTGATTTGCAAATGAACCCCTGGACTCAACAGCTTAAGCTTAGCTGGGATTCTGGCCCTACGGCCGTCGGCTACAGACTTGAGGTGGCCAATGATCCTCAATTCAAAAATCCCATTTTTTCAGGTGTTCCATTTTCAAAATCTTCTCTTATTGAGCGAAATTGGGATCGGGATCAGATAATTTATTGGCGAGTTAGCTATCTTGACGAATCCAGAAATGTCTTTCTTGTCGATCCAGTCCGAAAAATTAATTTGAAGCTTACTGGTCAGGCCCCGTACATCGATCTTATTAAGCCAAATCTTGATTCGAACTTAAAGGCGGATTCCAAGGTCGTTGAGCTTGATTTTATTGGGCCACGAAACTCTAAAATTGAATGTAGCTGGGATGCTTCTCAACTTGGCGAGAAAGCCTGGATGCTTCTTAAAGACAAGGAGTCTCATTTTGTGGCCCAATTGAAAAAAGAAGGGCGCCTTTTGGCATGCCGCGCCTCTGAGGGAAAAAGCGATATTCGTTATTTCGTTTTGGATCTTAATTGAAATTTGGCTGTCAATGCCGTGCTCCGATTCTCTTTCGTCGGCGATGGCATAAAAGAAACATCGCACCAAGAATGCCGATCCACCAATTTATAGAGAGCTGACTACCTTCTACGATCAGGCTGCAGCTTGCCAGGCCATTGGAGGAGAAGTTTCCAGTTTGAATCGATAGCTTGTCGTTGAGAATACTGTTCGCTTCATATGTATCGGTGTAGCCGTGCAGCTGATCTTCGACCTCGACCTTGAATTTTAGATCAGAATAAGAATCCATATCAAGTTGGTCTCGCAAATCAAGCAGAACACTGTCTTCCGTGTTTTTGGATGCAGACAAGGCCTGCAAGCTCGTTGAGCTATACATGACCCGCTGGCTAAAATTGGCGACCGAGTTAAGTGAAGTGGATGAAGCTTTGCCAACTGAAAAATCTTTAAGAGAGACGCTATCACCGAAGGGGGTCTCTCGATCGGTCGTTGTTATTTCCAGACTTAAAATTCCAACTACGTTTGTCGGTTTAAGTGTTGCGCTCTTAATAATAGGTCTATTATTAAGAGTTGTGACGGGGAGACCGATTTCTTTTTCGGGATCCGTTCCAAAAGTTTTATTCTTACTATTATCAAGAGCTGCGACTCGGACAAAATACTTGGTGCCGGTATCGACATCGGGAATTTTGGCCGTAGTTTGATCCGGATCGCTAATGATAAGAAGATCGTTTTTGTAGACAGGATTACCGTACTGATCGACTTTCTTCGTATAGCTAATCTCGTACTGTAGTATGACTTCAATCGACGACTCGGGTGAGGCCTTGCTCCATTCCGCGATGAAGCTCTCCCCGTCAGGGTTAGGAAAGGTATTGATGATTCCTAAGAATTCCGGAGGCGTCTGATCGGGGGGCGTGTTGCCTGCGAGTTTGTCAGGAATACAAGTCAAGTCATTGGCTTCGACATCGTCAAAGCAGAGATCAAAGCAGTAATTGGTGTTTGGCTCTAGGTTCGTATATTGCGCCACCAGCATACAACCACTTTGACCAGAGTTTGGCTCGACTCGTCGATCAAGAGAATTAAAGACATTGATATCAGTCGTGGAACGGCCATCAAACTTAAAGTTACAATTGGGGTTATCGCCGCGTTTTTGATATTGAACATGTCGGATTAAATCAGCCGAGCTATCGAGGTCAAAGTTCTGAACGCCGCAAGCATAGATATCCGCGGAATAAGGATTCATGACAAAGTAAAAGACGGGTGATTCGGGCTCAAAGGCTTTGACTTGAGTCGTATCTACAAAACTAATGGAATTTGAACGCAAACTACTTTGCCCAGCATCGCTATGGGCAGTCACAAAGTAGGAAATGCCCGTATCATTCGCTTGATTGATAAGGTCTTGGAAGTTGGTGGCGTCTTCAAAAACAATATAGGCCCCTTCCGTACTGAAGCTTCCACTAACTTCGCGGAAGGGTTTGGTATTGAGATAGCAATGAATTGTATCGGAGGGCGTGCAAAGTTCACCGACCCCAGCACGTCGCCATACTCGATAGTAATCAGCGCCATCCGAAGGAAGAAACTTCATTCGACCGTTGTGTCGTGGGCTCATATGCAATAGGACAACGGCATCCAATCCCAATGCAGGGTCATATTCATAGAAGGCAGGATTAGAGGTTCCACCAAACTCGTCACCACGTTTAACTTTAGCGACGTATTTAAAATTTTGAGGGTTTTGAATCTGTGAGAGGGCGATACTTAAGTAGAATTCTCCAGAACTTGTCATTAGAGTCTGACCAACGAAATTTTGCTGACCATCGATGACTTCGTATACAACCGCAAGCGATCCTGTTTCGCCATTCCAGCCATGAAGCGTAATTTCTTGCTGACCGTTGGGTTGTACGGCGGGATCCGATACTTCGAGGCTGACGACGGGAATTTCTTCGGTTCTTGTTTTAAAGGTTGCAAGGGAATTTGCGATAGAGTTCCCGTTTTCAAAGGCTTCTACGCACCAATAGTAAGCGGTGACATATTCAAGGGATCCACCGTAGGGAATATCATAACTGAGGCCGCTGATGTTGTTGCTTTGAAACACAACACTGCCGACGCATGTTGGATCGGTCGTTACTTTAATATTATAAGTATAGCCAACGTCAAAGGGCTGAATATTCCATGTGAAATGAGGTTTGAGTGACGTTCCTACTTCGTGGTCGACGGGAGTCATTAAGCTTAAAATATGAGATTGGTTGAGAACCTCTACTTGTAGAATGGATTGGCCGGTATTTCCCGCGGCATCTGAAATCGAATAAGTGACATCATGAAATCCGGGAGAATTCGTGCTGAAAGGTACACCAGTGATTTGAACACTTTCCGGTGGTAAGATTCCGTCGCGATTATCTACTACGCTTGCAATATACGGGCGTGCATCGTTGTTATCAAAGTCACCCCCTAAATCGCCCTTGGGAATCTGAATGAATGCGGCGCTCAAGCTGATTTTAGGTGCCAAAACATCAAAGACATAGTCTTGCGTATCGTTAGCCGTTCCATGAACGGCCAATGTATTGAGGGTATAGTTTTGAACCTCCGCTCCGCTTAGGTTGACAGAGACTGACCAAGTGTTTCCTGGTAAACAATCAATATTATTTTGGGCGGGAAGATTGGAATTCGGAAAACTTAAATTAACATTGAGGGCCGGGTTTGAGCAGCTTCCGCCGAAAGTGACATTGGGAAGCATGGCTTGATTGATAATGAAAGGAAAGGCTGGCAAATCAATACTGACCGAATCATTAGCAATAATATCGACATCGAGAGTGCTGATCCCAGGATTTCCAACGCCGTCTAAAATGCTAAAGGTGACTTGGTGTTGCCCGGGCAAATTGGTATTAAAAGGAACGCCAGTAATTTGAACATCGGCCGGATTCAAGAGCCCATCACGATCATCTATAACGCTGTCGATGAATTCTATTGCATCTCGATCATCGAAACTTCCACCGTAGCTTCCGGTTGGAATTTCAATTCTTGATTGCGTGAGAAGAATTTTAGGTGCCAAAGTGTCCACAATAAATCCTGGATGATCAAAAAACGAAGCGCCAAGCGCTGCATGAGCAGGCAAGGTGAAATCAACAATTTTAGCGCCAGTAACATTGACGCCTGCCACACTCCAGACGGCGTTGGTACATATAGCCTGATAGTCTGGCAAATTTGCTCCTGGAAAACTGAGCATCACAATTGAAGCGTCCGGAGCACATTCGCCGCTAAAAGTTACTGAACCTGCTTGAGATGCATTGATTTCCGCGGGATTCGGGGCAGTAATATTTACGCCTTCCACGCAATCACCTAGACCGGCTCCAACTCCTTGTTGCTGAACAAATGGACAAACTCCGAGTCCTCCGCCCTTGTCGATTAAGCCTCCGCCACTTTCAGCATTTGTTTCGTCTATCGTAGAGCTGAGAAAAGCAATCGAAAGGGTTGCCCAACAGGCTAATCTTAATAAAGCGAATCTAGATTGTTGCTTGGATGTCTCATTCATAAAAATTCCCCTAGCATCGCTGAAATGTTCAAGTTCCGTGCCTTGGATTTCTGGCCTAAACCATTGAATTCATATGTATTTTTAGTGGACCATTTTTGTCCTATGAATGCGGCTTCTTAGCTGGGCTGCATAATCATAAAAAGTGTATTGAAAGCGTTGCGGCAATCTTTGAATCCTTGGGCCCCGCGTAATTTGCTGAGCCCCTGCGTGTCATGAGGATTAATCGGCGATAATTTAATCAGTGCGTTCTCAAGTTATTCCACATACTGGCCTGGACCGGGATGCTTATCTCGTCCAGTCGATGAACAATCGCATCGTTCAAATTGCATTGATCGGTGATTGGAGTGCTTTGCCCAGTCTTCCGTCTTTGGAATCACTCAAACAACAATTACTTAGTCTTGAGGCTCGCCAGATTATTTTTGAATGCAAGAAATTGGAGCGTTGGAACAGTATACTTTTGGTATTTGTTTTGGAGCTTCGTCGATTAGGAAGTCATTCTGGCTTCGAGATTAATTGCACGAATCTTCCACAGGGGGTTAATCGATTATTGCGCCTCGCAGAGGCTGTTCCCGAAAACGAAGATGCTCGCTCTGTAGAAAGAGAACAAAATTTTCTAGAAACACTTGGACGCAGCACCGTTAGCCTTTGGCGTTCATTTGTAGATGTATTGGATTTTTCCGGCAGAATGGTCATGGTATCCACTCAATTTATCAATCGTCGAGCGCGTTATCGATCGGTAGATTTCTTGATCAATATTCAAGAAGCGGGTGCCCAAGCTTTGCCCATTATCAGTTTGATTGGGTTTTTGATGGGTTTAATTCTCGCCTACGTCGGCGCCGTCCAGCTCAAGCAATTTGGCGCACAAATTTTCGTTGCCGATCTGGTTGCAATTTCAATTGTTAGGGAAATGGGACCCATCATGACTGCCGTCGTTATGGCTGGACGAACAGGCGCGGCCTACGCGGCACAACTGGGCAGTATGAAGGCCAATCAAGAAATTGATGCTTACAAAACCATGGCGATTTCTCCTTATCAGTTTCTGGTCTTTCCACGAGTCCTAGCCCTTTGCTTAATGATGCCTTTGCTTTGCATTTTTGCAGATGCGATAGGAATTTTTGGTGGTGGTGTTGTCGCAAAGTTTTCGCTTGGCATTTCTTGGCTTCAATACATCACGCAAGTTCAGGATGCGATTGGGCTCCCAGATGTATTGCTTAGCTTGGGCAAGGCTGTTGTTTTTGGAATTATCGTCGCCATGTTTGGGTGTTATCGAGGCATGAATAGCGGAACCAGTGCCTCGTCTGTTGGGCAGGCTGCGACAACGGCTGTCGTAAGTTCTCTGGTTATGATTGTGATTGCGGACGCTATCTTTGCGGTAATTGTGGGAGTTTTGGGAATCTGATGGAAAATCTAGACCCAAATTCTATTCCGATTCGAGTTGTGGGTTTAAGTATGGCCTATGACAATTTTAGCATCGCACGAGATCTCAACTTCTCAGTAAAGCGAGGAAGCATTTTTATTGTCATGGGAGGAAGCGGCAGCGGAAAAAGCACACTGCTCCGCCACCTGATCGGTCTTAAAGAACCGCAAGAAGGAAAGATATTTTATGATGGTGAAGAATTTACCTGCTGTGAGATGCAAACAAGAAAAAAGATCTTGCGACGGATGGGGATACTTTATCAGTCCGGAGCACTCTGGAGCTCACTTAATCTTTTAGAGAACATTTCCATTCCACTTAAAGAGTTTACGAAATATTCGCCAGATGAAGTCGAGGAGATTGCGCGTTTAAAACTGGCACTTGTTGGCCTAAAGGGTTTTGAAGAGTTTTACCCCTCCCAATTGAGCGGCGGAATGCAAAAGCGTGCGGGTTTGGCGCGGGCGATGGCTTTGGATCCAGAGTTTTTATTTTTTGATGAACCATCCGCTGGTCTGGATCCGATTTCAGCAAGGCGCCTTGACGATTTAATTTTGGAACTTCGAGATAGCTTGGGCACGACTGTGGTTATCGTTACACATGATCTCGAAAGTATTTTTTCGATTGGAGATGATTCAATTTTCTTAGACCAAGTTTCAAAAAAGATGTTGGCGCAAGGGCACCCGAAGAATTTGCGAAATAACTGCCCCCATCCATTAGTTCGAAATTTTCTGACACGAGGAGATGGCCATGAAAAAGCCCATTCGATTTAGTAGTATTGGCGCTTTTGTGCTTGGTGCCATTGCGATACTTGTCGGCGCGATACTTTTCTTTGGTTCGGCGGATGTTTTTATGAGCAGCAGAGAATATGTGATGTTTTTTGATCAGTCCGTCAATGGTCTATCAATGGGGTCACCCGTGAAATTTAGGGGCGTGAATGTGGGGATGGTGAGTCGAGTTGCGCTTAGCCAGACCCAGAAAGCCGATCATCCTCAGATTGCCATTTTTGTGAATTTGCATCCGCAAGATGGCGATACCAATTTGGGGGTTGATGGAGATTTTTTCGCAGCTGAGAAGTTAAAAACCCTTATCGATCAAGGCCTACGAGCTCAACTTCGATCTCAGAGTGTTCTGTCGGGCGATCTTTATCTTAGTTTAGATATGCTTCCCGAGGAAGAAGCGTACTTCTATTTGGCAGCTGATTCGAAGGTCCCAGAAATTCCAACCGTGCGAAGTGGGTTGATGGAGGAGCTAACCGCAAATTCCGTTAACGTTACACGAAGCATGACATCAGCCTTGGATAATCTTCAGAGAGTTTTAGCGAATATCGATCGAAAGCTAGATCCTGTTTCAAATAGTTCACTGGAAACTATGGAGCAATTAAAAAAGACTCTTAAAACCTTTAACGAATTTGTCGATCCGGATTCGCCGCTCGGTTATCAATTGCCACGATCACTTTCCGAAATCGAAAAGGCAGCAAAATCGATTCGGATTTTGGCGGAATATCTTGAGAGAGATCCATCTTCAGTATTATTTGGACGCGCTAAAGTGGAGACAGTTGATCATTGATGAGAAGCTTTGGCACCGGCATGGTTTGCGTTTGGATTCTTACTGGATGCGTGGGGTCACATATCCAGCAAACTCACTTCTACTCTTTAAATGAGAAGGCAAACTTTAAGTCGAGTTTTGGCGAAGGAATGACGATTGGCATTGGTCCCATCTATCTAGCGGATCATTTGGATCGTCCGAACCTCGTGAGACAGACTTCGACGGGGAAATACTTAGTTTATAATACTTATCGATGGAAAGCTCCTTTAGATGAAGCGATTCTTTTGGGGCTCGCCCACGAGCTTAAAGCTCGTTCGCCCGATCGGGGTGTTGTTATGCATCCTTGGTATCGTGGCTCGTCAATTGATTACCAAGTTGTCTTAAGGATTCAAAAATTTGAGCCTGATTCAGAAGGGCAATTAACTCTTACGGGTAGTTTTGAAGTCATCGACAAGAAAAAGAACTCGCGTATTAAGGAAAATGACTTTGAATTCGAATTGAAGATGTCAGATCATGATTTTTCTAATCAAGTGAAGCTGATGAGGGAAGCCATTCGAATTCTAGCCTCCGAGATCAATCGAAGTTTGCCGGTGAGTTTTTCGATTGCCGGCCAAAATGCTGCGGATGATTAGGGACGGATCTAGGTACTGAAACAAGTGACTCTCCAATAAAACTTTTTGCATACTCTAGCCATTGGAAACCGGGCAAAATTGCCTCATTTCCATTTTATTTTTTTTGTTCATATCGACAATTGAGCGGTGATAATCGTGTTTAGGGAAGTGGCGCGGCGATTGCAATTTGCAATGACTGATATGTCACTTCTCAAATTTAAATCATCTGTCCTTTCTAAAATTTCGATCAGATTCTTAGTCTTCGTATCGAGCCTGTGCACCTCTGTGACCATATTTGCGAGCAGCCCGAACTCGTTACGCCTCGTTCTTCAAACAAGCGGCGATTGGAGCGGTAATTTCACAGGTGGAACGCTCGGATTAAGCGATAATTCTCGAATTCTTTATCAGCATGAAGCCGGGACATTTAACCCAGAAGACCCCGAATTCGTAAACTTTCGTAGCCATATGTCTAAATTTATCTCTCAGCTGTGAGAGAAAAAATTCCGCCGAATTTCAATGGCGCCGTTATTATTGATTACGAGGGCTATCCACTTTCCTTATATTCTCCTTGTACCCAACGTGACATTTGTGAGCCTCGGATCGAAGAAGAATTTCGACTAGACCCCAATATCTCCCAAGAAGAAGCAGAACGAAGAGCCGATGAAAAATATAAACGCTATAAAAAAAATATTTCTTGGGGCCATTACGAAAAGGAAAAGAACTTCGACCTCATGCAAAATGGGGAATCTATAGCAAAATTTCTGGTGATAGAAATTTGCCTACTGACGAACGCCGACGTTGGTTAAACGACCAAGCTAGTTGGCTGTGGAATGAGTCAGATATTATTACTCGTTCTATTTATCCGATTTGGCTTGAAGGCGAACCAAACTGGCCTCGAGTGCGCGATCTGATGTTTGATAAAGTTGGTGAAGCAGTTCGATTGGCGAACAATGCACGTTTGCAAACGGGTAAGAGGCCGATGGTTTTTTCTTATTTAAGTAGCCGAGTTGCTCCGGGACCGTCGCAGTTTGTAGGTGAATGGCTAACGAGTAAGCAAATAGAAAATCAATTACAGCATTCTCTTTTAGGCGGAGCGGATGGAGCAATCTTTTGGGAAAACGCGAGAGACAATGCACCCCCAAATCCTACCGAAGAGGAATATATCGAGTTTCTAAACACGGCTGTTAAATCTGCTCTTGTTAAACTTAAACTGGGGGCCTGGAAATAGACTCTTAGAAACTCAAACGATCAATTCGAAGCCATTTTTGAATCCACTTCAAGATTCCAATCGATTTAAAAATGTTTTTTCATTCCAAATCTCGATGCCGAGTTTTTTAGCTTTCTCCAGTTTACTGCCGGCGTCTGCTCCGACAACAAGAATATTTGTAGATTTGTTCACTGAAGAAAGTACTTTTCCGGCTTTCGCTTCAATTTGTTCTTTGGCGGCTTCACGAGTGAGCGTGGTTAGCGTTCCTGTTAATACGAAACTCAAGCCCTTAAACGGCCCATCTAATGCAGGTCCTTCCGTTCGTTTAAACTCTAAGATTTTGGACAGCGCTTTAATTTCGGTTTTCAAGCGTTTAACAAAATTCAAGATTGAAAGAGAGACTACTTCACCAATATCTTCGATTTGTTTCAACGTGCCTAGATCAATCGTGATTAAATCTTCCAGAGAATTCAAATGCTCGGCGATCTTTCGCGCCAAGGTTTCCCCGACATGGGGAATTCCAAGGCCGTAAATAGCGCGAGCTAAACTTGTGTTTTTTGAGTTTTCAATGGCGGCCAAAATATTGGTGGCCAGTTTGTCACCCATCCGATCAAGTTCCATCAATTGAGATTTTTTTAAGGAAAATAAATCTGAAGGTTTTTGAATAAGCTTCTTTTCCAAAAATATATGTATCCACTGTGGCCCGAGCCCATCCATGTTGAGTGTATCTTTCGATACAAAATGTATAAGGCGGCCTTCAATCTGAGCGGGGCAGCCTTCCCAGTTGGGACAGTACCAGGCGGCCATTTCTTCCGGTCGAATAAGTTTTTGATCACAAGAGGGGCAGACTTTGGGAAAGTTAATCGGCCGAGAGTTTTTGTTGTGAGCTCGTACGGACAAGACTTTAGGTATAACATCGCCGGCTCGGGTGAGGCTCACTTCATCGCCAATCTTTACATTGAGTCGTTTGATTTCATCTTCGTTGTGAAGGCTTGCCGAAGAGACCTTGACCCCACCGATAGCCACAGGGGTCAAAACGGCGACGGGAGTGATCACGCCGGTTCGGCCCACCTGGAATTCAACTTCTTCTAGCGTGGTGTAGGCAATCGGAGAATCAAATTTGAAGGCTATCGCCCATCGAGGACTTTTAGCGGTGAGGCCGAGTTCTTCCTGAAATTGAAATTCGTTTACCTTGACCACAATGCCATCAATCTCAAAAGGAAGCTTGGTCCGTTTGTTCGTGAGATCTTTATAAAATTCTATAACCTCGTTCAAGCTAGAGCTGTGAAGGCGATTAGAATTTGTTGGCAGCTCATGCAGATCCAGAAAACTCATAAGTTCCATTTGCGAATTGGCCACGATATCTAGTTTTTGTCCAAAGCCATATAGAAAAATCTTTAAGGCGCGTTTGGCGGTTACGCTGGGATCTAATTGTCGCAAACTGCCAGCCGCCGCATTGCGAGGGTTCGCAAAGGGGCTTTCATCTTGTGCCTGACGAGTTTTGTTTAGCGACTCAAAGTCGGCCTTCTCCAAAAAAACTTCACCACGAAGTTCCAAATTGAGTTTGTGTTTCAATTTCTTTGGCAGGGATTTAATTGTAAGAACATTGGCTGTGACATCTTCGCCCGTCTCTCCATCGCCTCGAGTCGAAGCACGAACCAGTTCGCCTTTTTCGTAAACGACTTCAAGGGCGAGCCCGTCCATCTTGTGCTCGACAAAATAAGTCCACGGAATTTTTTTCGCACCAAAGTTTCTCAAAGCTCGGGTTTCGAAATCTTTCAAATCCTCTTCGCTAAAAGCATTGTCCAGACTCATCATTGGCACGTGGTGGCGAATTTTTTTGAAGTCCGACCGAGTGCTGCCACCGACCACCCGAGTCGGCGAATCGGCTTCAATAAGTTGAGGGTGTTCCGCTTCTAAGCCTTTGAGTTCGAGCATTAGAGCGTCATATTCCTTGTCCAAAATCTCTGGCTGGTCTTTTTCGTAGTAAAGTCGGTTATGGCGTTCGATCTCTTGGCGAAGTTCTCGGTAACGCTTTAATAACTTAGGGGCAATTACTGACATTTTGGCCCCCCCTTTTTATCAGGGCCAATAGCGTCTATACTAGTAGAAGATAAGCCGAAAGCCGTTCTAATTGTGCGGAATCTCTGGCGTCTGACCCATTTGATCTTCTGGATATAATCTTGACACTTAAACAATAGGGAAATAAGGGAAGAGTAATTTAGAGATTTTGGAAAGCCAGTTCATCATCGGGTCTGGCAGTTTCAGTGGGTCGTTTTCAAAAAGCAATGTTAAAAGAAAGGTTCAAACGTAATCAAAAGCATTGAGATTTTTGCTGTTAAACAGTCAGATAGTCTCAAAGCCCCCATTCTAAGCGAATTTTAAATCGAATTTATCTATAAATACTTACATATATCAGGAAAAAATTATGAAAAAAGTGAATCAGGACTCATCCGGATCAGACGAAAGCCAACCACCCCAAGAAAAAAGAGAAGAGCAGGTGGTAGAAGTTGCACCGATGTCTCACCATGGGGGTGGTGGCCGACGTGGCCGAGGTGGTCATGATCGAGATCGTAATGATCGTAATGATCGCAACGATAGGGGTGGACGAGGGGGGCCCAAGGGCCGCAATCGAATGAGACAAAATGATCGAGGGAACTACGAACGATCGGGAGATATTTCAGACTTAATTATTAGTGATGCCACGACTGAGGAGTCCGAAAACGAAGTCATTCATCTTAAGGATTTGAAGGCCTTGCCCGCTTCGGATCTTGTTAAGGTCGCAGAGGATTACGGCGTCGAAAACGCTAGTTCAATGAAGAAGCAGGATTTGATTTTTGGAATTCTTAAGGCGAGTTCCGAGAACAAAGTTTCAGTTTTCGCTGAAGGTGTTTTGGAAGTTTTGCCAGATGGGTTTGGATTTTTACGATCGCCAGATTTTAGCTATTTGCCGGGCCCGGATGATATGTATGTGTCGCCCTCTCAGGTTCGACGCTTAAATCTCAAAACGGGTGATACTGTGAGTGGCCAAATTCGTCAGCCTAAAGAAGGTGAGCGATATTTTGCTCTTCTTAAAGTGCAATCGATCAACGCTGAGCCTCCCGAAAAATCACTTCACCGAGTTTTATTTGACAATCTAACGCCTCTTTATCCGGAGGAGCGAATTAAGCTTGAAACGGCTCCTGATAATTATACAGGTCGCGTACTTGATTTGATGGCGCCAATTGGAAAGGGCCAGCGTGGTTTGATTGTGGCCTCGCCTCGAACGGGTAAGACGGTCGTATTACAAAATATTGCAAATTCCATTTCGGCCAATCATCCCGAGATTACGATGATTGTATTGTTGATCGATGAGCGGCCCGAAGAAGTTACAGACATGAGCCGAAACGTTAAGGCAGAAGTCGTATCTTCCACTTTTGATGAACCGGCGCAGCGCCACGTTCAGGTTGCGGAGATGGTCATTGAAAAGGCTAAGCGGTTGGTTGAGCATGGAAACGATGTCGTCATTCTTTTGGACTCGATCACTCGATTGGCTCGTGCCTATAATACGGTGGTTCCGCCTTCTGGAAAGATTCTTTCAGGTGGTGTGGATGCCAACGCCCTTCATCGACCCAAGCGCTTCTTCGGAGCGGCTCGAAATGTCGAAGAAGGGGGTTCTCTGACCATTATTGCCACGGCCTTGGTGGAAACCGGAAGTCGGATGGATGAGGTCATTTTTGAGGAATTTAAGGGAACTGGAAATATGGAAATGGTCCTAGACCGGAAATTGGCTGATAAACGGATCTTTCCGGCTATGGATATCAATAAATCTGGTACCCGAAAGGAAGAGCTTCTTTTGGATCAAAAGGTTCTTCAGCGCGTCTGGGTGCTCCGAAAGCTACTTGCGCCGCTTTCGACTATTGACAGCATGGAGTTTATCCTCGATAAAATCTCGAAAACGAAGACAAATGACGAATTTTTGGAGAGTATGAACCAATGAGAAAAGGAATCCACCCCGATTATAGGCCGGTTGTTTTTAAAGACAACGCAAGTGAGTTTGCGATTTTGACTCGATCAACTGTGAAAACGAAAGAAACGATTAAGTGGGAAGATGGAAATACCTATCCTTTGGCGAAGGTAGAAATTTCTAGTGCCTCTCACCCGTTTTACACTGGTAACTTGAGACTTGTAGATACGGAAGGCCGTGTTGAGAAGTTCAAGAAGAAGTATCAGAAATTCAAATCCAGCAATTAGCTGAATTCATCGATCGATTGAAGCATGGAGCCGATTATGAAAGATCGCTTAAGTGCGTCTATCGATCGATTCGAACATCTTACTCATCAACTGAGCGACCCTCAGATCATTGGGGATAGTCAGAAGTTTCAGGAGCTTTCTCGCGAGCGATCAAGTCTTGAGAGACTTGTTGAGTTATCTCGCCGGTATTTAGCGCTTCATCAAAGTCTAGAGCAAGCTGAAGAGATGCTTAAGGCCAACGATGAAATGGCTTCTTTGGCCAAAGAGGAGCTGTTCCAAATCAAGCAAGAACTTCCGGAGCTGGAAAACGAAATTCGACTGGAGCTTTTGCCCAAAGATCCTGATGAGGGAAAGAATATCATCTTAGAAATTCGTGCCGGAGCTGGCGGGGATGAGGCCTCCTTATTTGCGGCCAATCTTTTGAGAATGTATTCCCGATATGCGGCGGCCAATCACTGGAATGTCGAGATTATGAGCGAGAGTTTTTCCGGACAAGGCGGTTACAAAGAAGTGGCGGCGATGATTACTGGCACAAATGTATATCGGAAGCTGAAATATGAATCTGGTGTCCATCGCGTTCAGAGAATTCCCGTAACCGAGGCAAGCGGAAGGATTCACACGTCAACGGTGACGGTCGCTATCATGCCGGAGGCGACAGAGACGGAAATCGATATTGATGACAAGGAATTGCGCATTGATGTTTATCGCTCGAGCGGCAAGGGAGGCCAGGGCGTTAATACAACCGATTCGGCTGTGAGGATTACGCATCTTCCCACCAACACGGTTGTCACCTGTCAGGACGAACGCAGCCAAATCAAAAACAAAGCTAAGGCAATGAAGATTTTGCGCGCAAGACTTTTGCAGGCCAAGCAAGAAGAAGCTGCAAAGTCTCGAAGCGCTGATCGAAAAGCCCAGGTGGGAACGGGAGATCGAAGCGAACGAATTCGTACCTATAATTTTCCACAGGAACGAATTACGGACCACCGTATTGGTCTGACACTCAAGAAGCTATCAGCGGTGATGGAGGGTGATCTCGACGAAATTGTCGAAGCTCTGCAGCAAGAAGATTATTCAAAGCAACTTGCTGCTTATCAGGCCTGACAGACTATGAAGCTCAAGCCATTGCTTAATAATGCGTCGAGTAAGCTACAGAAATTAGTTGGTGATCGAAGTTTATTCGAAGCACGGCTGTTGCTGGCCAAAGTTCTAAGCGTGGAGCTAGTCGATCTCATTCGGGAAGATCAGATAGAAATTGCTGAAAGTGACGAAAAAATATTTTCGGAATTAGTTGAGCGACGTTTGAAAAAAGAACCCATGGCATATCTTTTAGGCGAGAAAGAATTTTTTGGAATGAGATTTAAGGTAAGCCACTCGGTTTTGATTCCTCGTCCGGAGACTGAGGACCTTGTTCACGAGAGTCTTGATTGGATCAAAAGCAAACGTGTTGATTCGAATTCTGCAAGGATATTGGATCTGGGAACAGGAAGCGGCTGTATAGCCATAAGTCTGTCGAAAAATTTGCCGGAGTATTTTGAAATTGAAGCCTTAGATCGATCAAGCGAAGCGCTCGAGGTGGCTCGAATCAATGCGAAGAAATTGGGCGGTGCGAATGTGAAATTTATTCACGAAGATTTTAATCAATTCGAGCCGAGTCAAAAATATTCGCTGATTGTCTCCAATCCTCCTTATATTTCGACTGAAGAATTTGAGGATTTGGATGAAGGTATTCGAGCGTTTGAACCGAGGCTTGCCTTAGAGTCGGGAAAGTGCGGACTGGATGATTTGCTTCTTATTGTGGCGCGTTATCCACAGTATTTGCTTCGTCCTGGTCTTTTAGCCCTAGAGACGGGCTCGTTCGGACAGAGAGAAGCCATTAAAAGTAGGCTTGAGAGCCAATCGACTGTTAGGATCTGGGACCTAAATTGTCATTTGTTTATGGAATTTGGATGAGAAGAATTTATGGATAGTTTGTTTATAGAAGGCGGGCGGCAACTCAAAGGAGAAGTGCTCGTGCCAAGCTCGAAGAACGCATCTCTCCCCCTGATGTGCTTGAGTTTGTTGACGGCAGAGCCCGTTCATATTGAAAACCTTCCAGATGTGTCGGATATAGAAAGTTTGAAGCTTCTACTCAGGAGTTTGGGTGTGAAGGAATCCGAGCCCGGACATTTGCATTGTGCTGAAATTCACTCGACACTTGCGCCTTATGATTTAGTTCGGAAAATGCGAGCCTCGATCATGGTATTAGGTCCCCTATTAGCTCGGGCGGGGCATGCCGAAGTTTCACTGCCCGGTGGCTGTGCGATTGGGGAGCGTCCAATCGATATTCATTTGAAAGGTCTTGCTGCCCTCGGAGCCGAAATCAAACTGGAAGCTGGATATGTGCATGCGCGAGCGGGGCGCTTGAGGGGTGCTAAGATTGATTTGGGATTTCCGACAGTAACAGGAACTCTCAACATCGTGATGGCAGCGAGTTTGGCCGAAGGGGAAACTCACCTTGAAAATTGTGCACGCGAACCGGAAGTTGTCGAATGTATTCAAGTCTTGCGCAAAATGGGCGCGGATATCGAAGGAGAGGGAACTTCCAATATTCGAATTCGAGGCAAGACCTCGCTTTCAGGAGTTAAATGGAAAGTTCAATCGGATCGAATCCAATTCCTGACTTATATGGCGGCAGGAGCCATTACAAAGGGTGAGGTAACTTGCTACCCTTATCGTGATGGAAGTTTAGATCTAGTTTTTGAAAAATTTAGAGAAATGGGTTGTGAGATTGAACAGACTGGCGATCGGATACGATTGAAGTCTGATATGGCATTTAAACCCGTCGAAATTGAAACGGCGCCATTTCCTGGCTTTCCAACAGATGGACAAGCTCAGTTTATGGCCTGCCTAAGTTTGGGATCGAGAGATGTTGGGCGATCCCATATTCGAGAAAATGTTTTTGAAAATCGCTTTCAGCACGTGAGTGAACTTCGACGAATGGGTGCGAATATCCGTCTCAGAAATAATCTGGCAAGTATTCAAGCCGTTGAATACTTGAGTGGGGCTTCGGTGATGGCTTCCGATCTTCGGGCGTCAGCCTCACTTGTTTTGGCTGGGTTAGTGGCGCGAGGAAAAACTGAAGTCTTGCGCGTTTATCATCTTGATCGAGGTTACGAAGCGATGGAGAGTAAGTTGAAAGCCTTGGGAGCGAAAGTCTGGAGGGCGGAACAGTAATGAAAATTGTAAAAATGGGCACGGAACAATTTTTAAAGAGGCAAGGCGACTTGCTCAGCCGGCGGGAGACAATTTTTGATCGCTATGAAAATGAAGTTAAAGTCATCCTTCGAAAGTATCGAGAAATTTCCGAAGCGGCTTTGTTAGATTACGCAAAGGATTTTGATCATCTTGAATTGAAGGAAGATCAGCTGTGGATTGATCCGGATTTAATTCGTAACTCTCATAAGCTTTTGAAGCCTCAGATTAGAGAGGGTATTGAATTAGTCGTGGAGAGAGTAAAGAGGTTTCAAAATGAAATGCGGCTTTCGGCTTTTCAAACGCAGGAAGAATCTGGTGTGTATTGGGGGCAGGAACTTCGAGCCTACCAGCGGGTGGGTGTATATGTTCCTAAAAACTATTTTTTAACCTTGATTCTTTGCGCCGTGCCGGCGCGTATCGCTGGTGTTGAAGAGATTATCGTGGCTACTCCACCCGAGACGCATCTAGGTGCGCCTTATGTCGATCCCAGCATTTTTTATGTTTGTAAATTATTGGGCATAGAAAAGATTCTTGTGTCTGGGGGTGTTGGTGCACTTGCGGCCTTGGCCTATGGTTCGGCAAGTAGTTTGCCGGTGGAAAAGATTGTTGGACCGACAAATCATCGTGGCATGGTGGCTAAGTTTCTTTTGTCTCGCGATATTGGAATTGATGGCTTTACCGGGCCAGCCGAAATTACATTTCTTACGGATCATCAGACGAACCCAAGAATGGTAGCGGCCGATATTGTTGCGGTGTCGGATCACAACCCCGATGCGCAAGTGGTGGTTTTGAACAACAAGCAGGAGTGGATGGAATCTTTGATGGATGAGCTTGTCCAGACAACTGAGAAGTTGAAAGATGTTGGAAGTAGACACGGCGCACGTAGTTGTTTGGAAGGGCATACGGATTTAATCGTCTACGAAAAATTGGAAGAGGCCATTCGATTTTGCAATGTCACGGCTCCCGCGCAGCTTTCCATTCTAATTAAGGATCCCGCAGAGATATTACCGAAGATCCATCGCTGTGGATCAGTCGTGCTTGGGGCCTTTACACCTGGGGTTTCTTTAGACATCGTCGGGGGTGCCACCGGGCTCGTTTCGACCCTTGGAAGTGCAGCTTTTTGGCCCGCCACCACGGTGCGGAGTTTTTTGGGAGTATTTAATGTAGTTCAGATAGAAAAGGCGGCCCTTAGCCGTTTGCAGGCCTCATCAGTAGCCTTGGCACAGGTGGAGGGTTTTACGACGCATCCAGACATCTTTACGACTAGAATTTAGGCTTATTTGGCCGTTAAAACCCGATATTTCATTTGACCATAGAGAGGGGCTTTTTTAGAAGATCGGAATGACTTCAGTACGAGTTAAAGATGGAGAATCATTTGAAGGTGCTCTCCGACGTTTCAAAAAAATTGTTGAAAAGGCCGGAATTCTGACCGAGCTTCGTAAGCGAGAGTATTATGAAAAGCCCTCTCAAAAGCGTAAGCGAAAAATGATTGCTGCCGTGAAGAGAAATCAGCGCAAAGCCATGGGTTTTAAAGAACGTTAAAGCGTTCTTTATATGATTTAGATGGGTGCATTCGACACTCAAATAGCCGAACAAATAAAAGATGCAATGCGATCGAAAGATCAACTGCGCTTGGATACCTTGAGGGCTCTCAAATCCGCACTGAAATATAAACTCATTGAACTCAAAAAACCTGAGCTTACTCAAGATGAATACCTTCAGGTTTTTCGAGCCCTGATCAAACAACGTCAAGAGGCTGCAGATCAATTTGATAAGGCCGGAGCAAAAGACAGGGCCGAAAAAGAACGTGCAGAGCTTGCGATCGTTCAAAAGTTTTTGCCTGAACCTCTTTCGGCCTTGGAATTGGAAAGTCTTGTTTTGACCGTCATCAAAGACCTTGGCGCATCTTCCATCAAGGAAATGGGCGCCGTCATGAAAGAGGCCAACGTGCGGGCTCAGGGCCGAGCTGATGGCAGAAGTTTAAGCGAACTCGTAAAACAAAAGCTGTCGGCGTAAGGCGGCTTCACTGGTTCTAATTGGGGGAAAGATTCGATGGATCAGGCCACGATAGAAGAGCTCCGTCAGTCTATAGACATTGTCCCGATTATTTCGGAAGTTGTAAGTCTTCAAAGGCGGGGCCAAAATTATTTTGGTCTCTGTCCCTTTCATCAAGAAAAATCTCCTTCGTTTTCCGTGAGTTCGCAGAAACAATTGTTTCATTGCTTTGGCTGTAAGGCTGGTGGTGATGTTATCAAGTTCTATCAGCTTTATCATCGAATGGACTTTACTCAAGCTGTTGAGGAGCTCGCTCGCCGTGCGGGTATGACCATCCGATCGCTTCATCGCGATGAAACTTGGAATGAGTCTCTAGAAATACTGGAAGCGGTTACGGGTTTTTTTGAAGAGACACTGGCCCATCCTCAAAGAGGTGAAAAGGCGCGTCAGTATCTGAAGCTTCGAAAGATTCCGGAGAGGCTTTGGCAGGAGTTTCGCTTGGGAGCCCATCCCGGGGGACCGGAGGACGTGTCAGAGTTTCTAAAATCAAAGGGACTTTCGCGAGACATTGCCGCCCAGTTGGGGATTTTAGGCCGCAGTGAAAATGCCCAGCTTTATGATAAATTTCGAGGTCGATTAATCTTTAGTATTGCTGACGATCAGGGAAAAACTCGTGGATTTGGTTCAAGAAACTTGGGGGATTCTGGGGCCAAATACATCAACAGTCCTAGCTCCAAGATCTTTAATAAAAAGACCCTTCTGTATGGCATGCATCTTGCGAATGAGGCCATCCGCCGGAATTCCTACGCCATCCTGGTCGAGGGTTATCTCGATGTGATGGCCTTGCATGAATTCGGAGTAAGGAATGCCGTCGGGAGTATGGGGACAGCTTTGAACCAAGATCAGATTAGAAAAATTAAGAGATGGACCAGTCGCGTCTTGTCTCTTTACGACGCCGATGAGGCGGGTGTAGCGGCTACGGAGCGCAACCTAGAGCAATTTATGATGGAAGGTATCGAAGTCAAAGTGGCCGTCATTCCAGACGCGAAGGATCCTGATGGCCTTCTTCATGATGAGTCCGTAAGTCGAGAGCTTCGTGAGAAGTCTTTGAAAACTCTGATTAGATCGGCAAAACCCGCCTTAGATTTTTTGATTGAGAGTCGAATTGGAAGCCAAAAGGACAGTATAAAAAGGGCTCATGCCACACGAGAGCTTGTCGCGCTTTTGGATAAAATTCCAGATGCCTTGGAAGCGGCGGTATTGAAAAAGGAAGTAGCTAGGAAATTTGGACTCCCTTTGGAACTCTTTGGCCTGGACCCGGCCCAAGCTCCGACGCCGAACAGGCCGTCTCAGAGGGTCCCAAAAGCCTTAAAAAAGGCTACAGACTGGGAGGCGGAGGTGTTGAAATTCCTAGTAGTTTGGGGTAATAAGCTGGAGCTTAGCCTCATGGCGATTCTCCCTTATTTAGACAACTCGAGCAAATGGTCGAAAGTATTGAAAGATTTAATGCACTTGGGACTTGAACCAAAGGAAATCGCGGGCTTGAATTGGTTGGGCGAGCAACCCGAGGATATTCAGCAAGAAGTTCGAGAGTGGATCATCAATCAGGAGGAAGTCCAGAGTCTGGTTCAAGAAGTGGATCTAAACGAAATTTGGCTGGATCTTGTAAGTAGGTTGAGAAATGCATTTTTCAAAAGTGAAAACCACAGGCTTCAATTTGAGATTGAGGCCGCGGAATCAAACAAAGATGACGAGCGTATGCGGCAACTGTTGATCGAGAAAAAAGATCTTATAGAACTGTTGAAAAACCAAAGCGCGGAGACGAGTTTGTAGAAATATTTAGGAGAGTAATGAATATGGCCAAGAAAAAGTTTATTGCAAAAGCAAAGAAATCCAAAACAGCTAAAAAAGTTTCTAAACTCGCAGCCAAGAAAGTATCAAAGAAGGTGTTAAAAGTGTCAAAAGCTCAGAAAAAGGTAACGATGACCCCTAAAAAGAAAGCCACGTCGGTCTCTAATGTTGTTGGAAGCATTAATATGGAAAAGGCTGGAACAATTTTAGTTGAAAAGTTTTTTCTACCAAAAGGCATAAATATTGCTCTCGAGACAGAAACAAGCACGACAGTCGTGACGACGAAGCGAATTAAGAAAGTTAAATCTGCTGAAGCTGGAGTTGAAACGAAGGGCGTGGGTCGAGGGCGGAAGCGCCAAAAAGACACCAAGGAAGTGAAGCAATTAATTCAGGCGGGTAAAGAAAAGGGGTTCTTAACTTTTGAAGAAGTAAACGAAGCTTTACCGGAGGATTTTAACGGCGAAACGGAAATTGATGACGTGATGTTGATGCTTGATGAGATGGACATCGAGGTCGTTGATGAAGCCGAAGATTTTAAGCCAAAAGAAACACCTCAAGCTAAAGCTGTGGCGGCAGCCCATGCCATCGAAGAAGATGAAGATGATGCGGATGATGCTCTCAGCCGAAGCAATGATCCTATTCGAATGTATTTGCGAAAAATGGGTCAAGTTTCCCTATTGACTCGTGATGGTGAAGTCGAAATCGCCAAGAGAATTGAAGAGGGTGAAAGTGAAGTCTTAAGCGTCGTTTTACGATCGGATTTTGGTATCAAAGAAATTTTGATGTTAGAAGATCGTCTCAAGAGAAAGACGATCCGTGTTAATGATATCATTCGGGGCTACGACGAAAACGTTGATTCTACAGCTGAGACGGCGGAGGTTGCCGATGGCGCCGAAGCTGTTGCGCCGGTTGGGAAAGATCATACTGATCGCGTCTTAAAGCTTATTGCTAAGGCTCGTCGAAAATATAACGAGATTAATACATTGCGAGAAAAGATTGCTGGATTGGCCAAGAAGGCTGCCGCAGAATCCGAAGCGCGAATTGAAAAGCTTCGAGATGATATCTTTGAAATTTTGAAAGAGATTGATCTCAATCGAAAATTTATCAACAAAATTTCGGCCAAGTTGAAAAATCTCGTCACTCGAATTGAGAAAAGCCAGCATGTGGTCACATCTTGTGAGCAACGCTTGGGCTTGAAAGAAGAGGCCGTTAAAGATTTAGTCGTGACGCTCGACAAAGGAAAAGAGGACCCTAAAAAAGTTGCTCAGAAATTAGGTCTTGAGCCTGAACAATTGGCCGAAGCCATTGAGATGTATAAAGCGGCTGCTCGACGAGTGGAAGCTATTGAAAAGGAAGTTCATTTATTTGCTGGAGATGTTAAACGGATTCACACTCAGGTTCGAAGTGGAGAGCTTAAGACTGAGCTTGCGAAGAATGAATTAGTTGAAGCCAACCTTCGATTGGTTGTGAGTATTGCCAAAAAATATACCAACCGAGGTTTGCAATTCTTGGATCTTATTCAAGAAGGAAATATCGGTTTAATGAAGGCCGTTGATAAGTTTGAATACCGTCGAGGTTATAAATTTTCAACTTACGCCACGTGGTGGATTCGTCAGGCGATCACTCGAGCGATTGCGGATCAAGCGCGAACGATTCGAATTCCCGTCCATATGATTGAAACCATCAACAAGCTTATTCGCACCTCGCGGCATTTAGTTCAGGAGTTGGGTAGAGAGCCAACACCTGAGGAAATTGCAGAGAAAATGGAAATGCCTCTTTCAAAAGTCCGCAAGGTTTTGAAAATCGCCAAAGAGCCTATTTCTTTGGATACGCCGATTGGCGAGGAAGAAGACAGCCATCTAGGGGATTTTATCGAGGATGCTAATGCCGTTTCTCCAACGGAGGCTGTGGTAAATTACAATCTTTCGGCCCAAACTCGAAAAGTTTTGGCGACACTGGCACCTCGGGAAGAGAAAGTTTTGCGGATGCGTTTTGGAATCGGCGAGAAATCTGACCATACTTTGGAAGAGGTCGGTCAGGACTTTGAAGTAACTCGTGAGCGTATTCGTCAGATTGAAGCAAAAGCCCTTCGTAAGCTTCGACACCCTTCGAGGGCCAAGAAGTTAAAGACTTTCATAGGCGGCGAAAACAGCAGCAGCGGCAACGGTGGTGGCAGCGCTCAATAGTTTTTTTGTGGGGGCCCATAGCTCAGTGTTGCGCCATCGGCGCACATTAGACAGAGAGCAGGCTCTAACCACACTGATGGAAATACTTTAAAAAGAGTCGCATGAGATGTTAGTTTCAATTCATTCATTGGGGGCCCATAGCTCAGTGTTGCGCCATCGGCGCACATTAGACAGAGAGCAGGCTCTAACCACACTGATGGAAATACTTTAAAAAGAGTCGCATGAGATGTTAGTTTCAATTCATTCATTGGGGGCCCATAGCTCAGTGGTTAGAGCAGTCGGCTCATAACCGATTGGTCCTAGGTTCAAATCCTAGTGGGCCCACGTTCACCTTTTAATTCTACGAGAACGAGGAGTGTAGACAGTTCTATGGGCTGATGGTCTGAAAAGCCCTCGCTATCGCTTGGCCTTTTCCTCGCTCGTGTACTCGCTCACCGGCCATCAGGGTTCAAATCCTAGTGGGCCCACGTTCACCTTTTAATTCTACGAGAACGAGGAGTGTAGACAGTTCTATGGGCTGATGGTCTGAAAAGCCCTCGCTATCGCTTGGCCTTTTCCTCGCTCGTGTACTCGCTCACCGGCCATCAGGGTTCAAATCCTAGTGGGCCCACGTTCACCTAGTTGCTGGTCATTTTCAATTTTGTGCCCGGGCACAAAATTTATGTAGAGCTAGTTGGTTCGGGTGGGGAGAGCCCATGGGTCCCCAGGAGCCATCTAGATCAATCCTCGTTTAGGCCTAGTAAATCAATCGTCCTGGTTCAGGCCCACTTAGGCTCGTCTCCCGGGACTCCTCTAAATCGCCTGGGTTCAGTCATTTGACCTTTGGGAGGCGATGTCATACAACCTGTTCAGCTTAAAGAAACCCAAAAGGAGCCTCGAAGTGGATTTTACGCAGGAAGAACTCAAAACATCAATTCGATCGCTTATTAAACTTCAGGAGATCGATGGCATTTTGTTTAAGCTTAATGAGGAGCTCAAACTTCCTCCTGGCGAGCTGGTTGTCATAAAGAACAAGTCAGAAGAAACTCAGAAAGCGATGCGAAACGCTGAACGAATGTTTCGAGCCGTGGATCGGGAGCGGCGTGCGATTGAATTGCGATTGATTACTCTCCAAGAAGATTTGAAACGGGCCGAAACAAAGCGGCGAGAAGTTAAGAATACAAAGGAAGAATTTTCGGCGAATAAAGAATTTGAAAACTTTCAGCGCAAGCTTGTGGACTTTAAGAAGATGCTTGAAGAAAAGGAGAAGGCTGTTGAAGAAAAGCAAGTATTATTGACAGAAAAAAAATCAGAGTTTGAAACTTTGGAAGGGAATTTGAAGTCCTTGGAAGAAGCTCGGAACAAGCGTCTCGGCGACTTGAGGCATCAGCTTGATGAACATAATTCGAAGCGCCGTGAATATATTTCGCATGTTCAGGGTGACATATTCTCGATGTATGAACGGGTGCAAAAGCTTCGTCGAGGCTCAGGAGTCGCTTTAGTGAAGGATGGAACCTGTACGGGTTGTTTTGTCTCGGTACCGCCCCAGTTAAGTTCTAACTTGGCCAAGCTAGACCGGTTGATAACCTGCTCTAGTTGTTCGCGAATTCTCTACCCGGAAGTATTACTAGAGTCCCAGGATGTTGAAAGTACTGAGGCAGTTTCGTTGAAAAGTTCTAGCGCTTGATTTACAAAGCGAGTTAAATTTTTTATGAAATGATTTGATTGGGCCAAAAGCAGACAATCGCTGAAGGTGAAAATCTTTAGAGGAAAGTCCGGGCACCAGGTAAGTCCATCTTCCGCAACAGTAGGAGATGTACTAACCGGAGCTACCACACAGGCTAACGGCCTGGGTTTCTAGTGAAAGAATGAAAATTTTTTCGCTAGAAATACGGAAAGTGGCACAGAAAATAAACCGCCGGGATTTTTGAAAGAAAATTTTGGTAAGGGTGAAAATGTGAGGTAAGAGCTCACGGCTTTTACGGGTGACCGTAATCGCGCTAAACCCTGTGGGGTGCAAGACCAAAAAAGTATCTTTTAGGTGCGAACTTACAGCGGGAGGCTCCCTGCTGAGTTACTCAGATCCACGTGATTGAGCATGAGGAGTAACTAAAGATCAAGGTAGGTCGCTCGAGGGGGCTGGTAACATCCCTCCCAGATTGATGATTGTCACTCTCTTTTCGTGAGGCGTTGTTCTGACGAATTGAGGGAACAGAACCCGGCTTATAGCTTTTGGCCCTTTTAAATTTTTCAGGTTTAGGCCCGCCTCTCAGCGAGCCGTAATAATAAATTCAGCGCGTCTATTGTATCGATAAGCTTCGGAACTGCTCGAGGGGTCTAGGGGCCTTTCTTCCCCCCAACTTTTAATTTGAAGCCGCGAGCGGGCAATTCCCGAGTTAGAAACATAATCGATCACAGCTTTGGCTCGACGTTCGCCAAGAGCAATATTGTATTCCGAGCTGCCTCGTTCGTCCGTATGACCTTCGACTAAAACCCTTACCTGCTTATCTCGGTTCATTTTTTCAATATTGTAGTTAAGCGTGTCATATTCAGATTGTTGAAGATTGGCCTGATCAAATCCAAAATGCACCCTTCTCAAGGTGCCCAGGCCGAGGCCGCCATCTTTTGTTTCGCCGGTACCATAGGGCGAAACGGATCGGGCTGACTGAGATTTACCTGAACAAGCTGTCATGAGGAGGGTCAATGAGGCAATGGTGATAAGGCCTAGAAGAGGCTGAGTGAGGCGGCTGGTCATGAAGAACTCCTTGTCATAAGTTGGAATCGCATCCTGCGCGAACTGTGTGTATGCAAACTATGTTCCGTAGGTTGGATTTGAGAAATAATTAGTACTTAGCGGCGGCACTCGACCATGAACTCGGGCAAAAACTCCCGAGTCTTACAAAAAATGTAAAGTTTATAAAACCTCTCCCCATGTCGGATGCAATTTAGTCAGAGTAGCGTGGGTCGAGGAGGTCGCGGATGGAAGCTCCAAAGAGGGAGAAAGATAGGGTCATCAAGAAGAGCGCGCCTCCGGGAAAGACGGCCAGCCACCAGGCGTCCAAAAAATGGTCCTTAGCTTGTTTTAAGAGCTCGCCAAGGCTGGCGACATTGATGGGTTCGCCAAATCCTAAAAACGACAGCGCTCCCAAAGAGATAATTGTGCTGGATAAATCAAATGGCACGTAAATAATTACGGGGGTCAAGGAATTGGGTAAGAGATGCCTAAAAAAGATACGCGTTCGTGAGGCGCCTAGAGCTTTTGCAGCCAAGACAAACTCCTGGTTTCGAAGCTTGAAAAATTCCGCGCGCACAAAGCGACAATAGGGAATCCATCCCGCCAAGGTCATAACAAAAAGTAAAACACCATAGCCCTGAGATAAAAAAGCCAAGAGCGTAAGTTGCAGTAAAAAGATGGGAAAGTTTCCAATAATTTCCATGACCCGAGATAAGACCAAGTCAATCCACCCGCCAAAAAATCCCATAATGCCGCCAATGATCGTTCCAAGAATCAAACAGATGGCCACAACAGCCAGAGAAAAATACAGCGAGTTACTGATCCCGTGGACGAGTCGTGCAAAGACATCGCGTCCAACATAATCCGTTCCCATTAAATGAACTTGGTCGGGAGCTGCCAAAAATTCCGTCTCAAAAATATCAGCAGTTTCGGGGCCGAATTTAACGAGTGGAAAAAAATGTCCAGTCTCGGCATTATTGGCAATCCAGGGTGCACAGATGGTAAGGAGAACAAATAGAAAAACAAAACTCCCAGAGATCCAAGCTAGTTTTGGAATTTGTTTCAAAAACCTCATCATTCTCCATCAATCAAAGCTAATTCTTGGATCCACGATCACATACAAAAGATCTGACAAAAATATTCCCGCTAGAGATAAAAGCGAGCCGATTGTAAAGTTAGCCATAATCGTCGGATAGTCCCTCTGCAAGAGTGATTCAAAGGACAACAAACCCAGACCAGGAATTGAAAATAAAACTTCGATAATAACGCTTGCGCCTAGAATTCCCGGAAGCATCGCTCCGACGATGGTTACTGTTGGGATCAAACTATTTCGAAAGGCATGTTTCATGAAGACAAGCCATTCGGGTAGTCCCTTGGCTCGAGCCGTTCGAATATAGTCTTGATTGAGAGCGTCCAAGATGGAGGCGCGCTGTTGCTGCGCGATAAAAGCCAAGCCACCAAGTGAATAGCAAATACAGGGAAGTACAAAGTGATGCAGTCGATCCAAGATTTTTCCCACCAGACTTAAGCTGGAATAGGCGTCCGATTGGATGCCATAGATTGGAAATAAATTTAAAAACTCACCACCCCCAAGAAAAGTAAGCAATAGGATGCCTAATACATAAGAAGGAAGAGCATAAAAAGCGATGCTGCCAAAAGCCACACTTCGATCGAGCCAAGTATTGGGGTGGGCCCCACTCAAAAGACCCAAAGGAATGCCTAATAAAAGGGCTATGATAATCCCGCTTATTCCAAAGATCAGCGAAATCGGAACTCGTTCGGCAATCTTGCTAATGACGGGTCGATGATCGGCAAACGAAGTTCCAAAGTCCAGGCGGGCAATATCTTTAAGCCAAAGGCCGTATCGAACCAAGATGGGTTTATCCAAATGATATTGGACTCGAAGTCGCTGGATGACCTCTTCAGAAACTGCAGACTTCTCGCCCAACGAGCCATCCTTGCCGCGTTGAATCTTCATCTCCAAAGGCGATCCCGGTGCCAACTGAAGCATAACAAAAGAACAAAGTGTAATGCCCCAAAGGGTCAAAAAGAGTAGTAAAAATCTTTTGAGAATATAGGCTTTCACATCACTCGCTTATTGAGCTTCAAGTTTTCCATAGAGCTCCAAGCCAGGTGGCGTAAAAAACTTATCTCCATCGGGACCCAGAACTCCAATGGGTAGGACGCCACGAAATCTTTTAGAGGCCACTAATAGATTTGGTCGTTCAAAGACAAAAACATAGGGGGCCTCTTCAGCAAGAATTCGAGAGAACTCTTGATAAAGTTTGTTTCGCTTTGTTTCATCGAGAGTTGTGCGCGCTATCGTTAAAATTTCGTCTACTCGCTCGTTCTTATAATGAATTCTATTACTGCCGCCTTTAACACTCTGACTAGAATGCCAAATTTGGTAGGGGTCACTGTCAAGAGAGCTCCCCCAAGCCATCATATGTGTATCAAAGTTTCCTTCCGTAATGTCCTTAAGAAACACGGTCCATTCAAGAGCCTTAAGATCCATTTGAATCCCAGCGCGTCGCAGGGCCTCTCGGTAAATTAAGGCAATTCGTTCAACTTCATCCGACTGAGCCGTAAATAAGATTTCAAATTTAAAAGGTTGTCCCGCTTTATCCAAAAGCCCATCTCCGTCCGAATCCGTCCAGCCCTCCTCTTTTAGAAGCTTTAAGGCAGCTTCCTGGTCGTAAGGAATGGGTTTAATACTCGGATCGAGTTTCGGGCTACCTTGAGGGAGCGGACCTACAGAGAGTGTCATCAACTCTTTGTACATTTTCTTGTTGATCTCTTCGCGAGGCAAAAGCATGGCGAGAGCCTGACGAACTTTCTTTGATTGAAACATTTTGCGTTGGAGATTCCATCCTATAAATCGAAAACCATTGCCATCGGGAGTGGAGTACTTGAGACGGTAGTATTTACTTTCGAATTCTGGTCCGACAAAGTCTTTTACATATTGATTAGGGTTGGGGCTAAGAATATCAATTTCCCCTTTTTTAAGCGCCATGGCCGCAACAGATTCCTCCATAATAATTCGGAATATAATCCGTTCAAAATTATAGGAGTCCTTCCATTCGGGAACAGACAGTCCCCAGTAATCTGGGTTACGCTTGAGCTCGATACTTCGGCCCTGATCCCATTTCTCGAGGATATAGGGCCCTGATCCGACTGGCGCCCGATTCTGGGGGAGTGTATTGAAGTCACCTTTGGCATAAATATGCTTGGGGAGGACTTCATACAGACCGAGCATAATTAAATGACGAAAGTAAGACTCTGAAAGATAAAACCGAACCTGATAAGGCCCGATGACTTCGACCTTCTTGAGACTCTGAAAATAATTTTGAATATGAGCGGCGTCAACCTTTGGATCTTTGATTAAATCAAAGCTGAATTTTACATCTTCCGCTGTAACGGGAGACCCATCATGAAATTTTGCATTCTTGCGGATGAAAAAATCATACTCCAGGCCAGAGTCCGAAATTTTCCAAGACTCAGCAAGCCGTCCCGTTGGCTTACCTGTCATGGCATCCCAAAAAAGTAAGGTATCAAAAACGAGAGGAAAAATCTGAGTAGCATAACCGTCGGTATTCAAGACGGGATTAAGGGTGTCGGGATTGGCAGAAAGCCAAGAAATCATCCAATCGTTCTTAACAGGAGGCCCACTATAATCACTTTCGTTGATGGCGGATGCTTTTTCCGATTTATTGCAGGCCGTGAGAGGCAGTAAAATAACCAAAATTAAAAGAGCATAAAATTCATTCTTCACATCTTTAAGTCTACAGATCGAGGTCGAGTCGGATCAATCGAAACAAACTGGAGAAGAATGAGGCCGAGCGCAAAGAAGGCTGCCAGAGAGAGGATGCTCCAACGCACATCGCCAGTCATATCGCGCACAAGCCCAAAAACCAGAGGACCTAGTATTGAGCAGAATTTTCCGGAGAGTGCATAGAGCGAAAAGTATTCCGACTGACGGCCCTCTGGAATAAGTCGTGTAAAAATCGAGCGTGATAGGGCTTGAGACACACCAAGAACGACGGCAACGGCGGCTCCTAAAACCCAAAAATCCAGAGCCGTTTCCATCATGCTTGCATAAAAAATGATGCCGAGCCATATCATCAAAGAAAGGCTTAGGAGCTTTTTGGCGCCCGTCCATTTGGTGATACCAATCATTAGTCCGGTAAGAGGCCAACCCAAGAATTGAATTAGTAAAAGTGTTCCGATAACAGTTTCGCTACCCAACTGAAGGGCTTCTTTGCCAATGATGGCGGCCATCGATATCGTTGTAGAAATGCCATCATTGTATAAGGCAAAGCTAATGAGAAAGATGAGAGCCATCGGGTAGTAAACCATGGATCGAAGACTAATCCAGATGCTCTTGAGGGAGGAGAGGCCCAGACGAACCTTGGATCGCAGATTGGCAGATTCTTTGATGCGAACGAGCGAGGGGAATGTCCAAAGCATCCACCAGATGCCGACAACGACAAAGCTCGCTCGAGTTCCCGAAGCCGCGGAGCTTAGGCCAAACCAATCATGTTTCATGATCATTATTAGGTTGAGGGCTAGGATAAGTCCCCCACTGATGTAGCCCCAAGCAACAGCCTTAAGAGATAAGTTATCCCATTCGGAGTCTGGAGCGACTTCAGCCAGTAACGCATTGTAAAATACATTACTGCCAGAAAAACCAATATTGGCGATGACAAAAAATCCCAGCGCCCATAACCAGTCGCCAGTGAATCCAAGAAGTATCGTGGCCATAGCGCCGAAGGCAGTGAAGATTCCCAGCATGCGCTTGCGATAGCCTCTATAGTCAGCCCATTGCCCGATAAGCAGGGACAATACGAGCGTCAGCCCGATGCTTAAGGAAACGGCATACCCCCAGATCGAAATGGCAGATGTCTTCCACGATAAAAAACCAAGATCAATTGTAATGCCTTGCGGGGGAAGCAAAGAGGGAAGGTATTGAGGAAATACGGCTGCAAGCACTGTGGTCGCAAAAGCACTATTGCCGACGTCAACAAATATCCAAGAAGATTGAATTTGCCTTTTCGAATAAGACTTCTTTGATAGGGACTGGATCAATCAGAGTGTCCTGACTCAATTTCAAGATCGAGTTGGAATCTTTTTTTCTTAAGGCGTTTAAGTTCTCTACGCAGTTCTTTTCGACCGGCATAAGGAAGGCTTTCGACCTTTGTAAGTCCTTCCGTAATTTCCACTAACGAATTTAGTTTTTCAAAATTTTCTTTTTTCGTCATTTCGCTTTGATCGGGATTGAGAACCCGAATTTTGATCCGAGCTTCTGTAATGCTCGGATTAATTCCTCGAAACACATTTTTATCTTCCATTTTCTGCAAAATGTTTAGTATTCGATTTGAAAATCCTGAAACTGAATCATCTTCAAGGTTGGACGAAGATTCGGTCACGATGGGGATGTGGTGCGAGCTGCAGCTCACCATGAACAAACCAAGATATCCAAGCAGAAATAACTTCGACCAAAGCCTATTCATCCAAAATGCATTCATCAGGGCAAAAACTTTCCTGGATTTTTTAATTTTTGAGGGAGGTATTCATCGATCACATAGTTGAGCCCATGTTTGGCAAGTGCCTGCTGTTCGGCACGAACACCCATTTTAACCATACTTTCGATTGCATTGACCCAAGCTTTATGGGCCTTAAAGAATGGATCATTCTTGATCGCGTCGCGTGCTCGCTTGATATCCACGTCTTTTAGCGGGTGCGTGGGCAATTCATAGTCCTTTATATCTTGGGGCGTTATGCCGAGAAATGTAGCCTGAGGAACGCAAAAATACTGATTGATATGAGCAGCGTTTCCAGAACCCACCTTAAGAGTTCGATAAATATTGGCAATTCCGTAGGGGTCACCATCGACAAAGGTATAGACGGGAATTTTTTTAGAATCTGCCAAGCGGCGAACAAATCGACGGCAGGCTCGCGTCGGAACCCCTCCCATTGATATCAAAACGCAGCTGGCAGTCTTCCAATAGTTATGAGCCACTAGCCGCTGAAACATACCCGCAGTTTCAATGCAAAGAATAAATTTAGCGCTAGTTTCGAACTCCAAATGCTCCACTGAAATTGGGATTGAATAAGCACCAGAGCCGAAACCCGTACAATCAATTCGAATAGGTTTTTCAGTATTTCGATCGCGGTCAATGACAGTTAATTTGCCGGCGACTTCTCCTCCTTTTTCCTCAGGAATAAATCGAAGTTGCTCACGATTCACGCCCATCATAGCTTCAATGTCATCCATGACGGTGTCACTTTCAGTCTGTTCGTCAAAGCGCGCTTCACTCCAGTTTTTCGAAATATAATACATTTCTCGCTTGGAGGCATGATCGTTGGTTTCGATAAGTTCTTTAGAGGAAGCCATCATCTTAAGCGTCTGCGCAAAACCCTTCACCGTATTGTAGGTGAGTGTACGAATTTTGTATTGATTTGCGAGTTCCAAAAATCCAGTTTTCGCTTTGTATTTCACATTGGAAAGCGAGCGGATAGGGAGTTTCAACGATGGCTTCTGTTTTTTTAGAGCCTTTTGATAAACATCCTTAGCCGTGTCTTCGATACCTTGAAGTGCCTTTGAATCTTCTTTTTTAACTTTACTGCCTTTAGCCATTGAATTCTCCTTTACGCTAGGCTTCGATTTTTGATTTTTCGAGAGTGTCTCGAAGGGTTTCAATCAAAGTATCTTTTTGCTTGTCGCTTAACTTTAACATGTCCTGAAGAGCCTCACCGATAAAAGGAATATAGGTGTCAATATAGTTTGCTTTTCTTGCGGCTTCAGCCGCTCGATAGCGTTTCGACAAATGAATAGAAAGTTTTCGCGCACAATCTTGGATCGCCAGGCGAATTTCTTGCTTAATTTCGGGATAATCCGCTATGGCCTCCTTACTCTCGGAAGTAAAGGGCACCCAAACACTGGCCACATGAACCAAGACAGCCACCGGGCCTACAGGCAAAGAATTTTTTGACTGATTAAGACCGTATTTTTTCCAATCGATCCGACCCAAGACGCGCGTCGTTGCACACGCGGCTGGCTGAAACAATAATGGAACGCGATTGGCAAATCGAAATACTTGCATAGGTTCATCAGCTCCCAGTTCCCCACCAAATGCTAAAGCACATTCGACAATGAAAGGATTGCCACGATAAACGCTGGGGCTTCGAGTTGTTGCCGTAAAAAACTCGGCGCCTGTTTTTTGTCGCAAGGTCTCCATGATAAGATTCTCGCCAATGGGTACGACGCAATCTGTTGGGGGATTCATAATTTCGACTTTTGGAATCGATTCATGAATCTTGTTCAGAGATTCTGGGGCCAACTTGGCAATAGCCTGATCTTTGACGCCAGCTTCTTTCAAGATCGCCTCAGCAACTTTGTCCGACACCCGAGAAAAGTCCGTGCACAGAAATTTCTTAATTGTCTTGGCGCTCGTTTCTGATGCGAGTCGATGAAATTGGCCCAACTCGACGCCATACGGGTGGGGTTTAATTTCCTTTGGAATTTCTGGCAAATCTTTTGTTTTGGCCGGAAAATCAAATTTTTGTCCGTCAGGATCAATATAACTGAGATGAGCATGAGGGTTGCTCAAAGTGTTTTGCAAAATGAATTCGTCGACCGAAGATTTGCCGCGCTGGTAGCGGCCCTCAAGAGTAATTTCGACAATCGTTCCAGACTTAAAAGTTTCAGGCCACTTAACTTCTTTTTCGGCCAGGACCACGGGCTTGTTTGATTTGGTATCAATCTGAAGTTCGATAAAATGGGCGAGATCTTTCTTTGGCAGCTTGGAATAAATTCGAACGGGAATTCCTGTGGTCATTTGTCCATACATTCCCGCTGCCGAAATCCCGATCCCTTGCTGTCCCCGAGACATTTTGAGGCGGTGAAATTTAGAGCCATAAAGAAGTTTAGCGAAAATTTTAGGAATCTGAGCCGGAAGAATTCCCGGCCCATTATCGATGATTCGCAATAGAAATCTTTCGGTAGGCGTTGGAGCACGTCGCTTGGATTTCTTAGTTAAGGCAGCCTCTTTTTCCTCTTCTGTTGACTCCGCAAGTTTCTCAGATAATCGCTTAAGCTCAACTCGAACGACGGGAAGAATCTCAGCCTCTTCGCAGGCATCCAAGCTATTATCAACAGCTTCTTTGACCGCGGTGAGAAGCGCTTTGCGGGGGTTGTCAAATCCAAGAAGGTGGCGGTTTTTTGCAAAGAACTCAGATACGGAAATCTCTCTTTGGCGTTTGGCCATACTCTCGGCATCTTCACCAGATCGAGCCGCGCTCGATCGCTTCTTGGCCTTTTTTTCAAGATCTTCGTCTGTATCTTTAAATTTTTCGCTTTTGGCCGCTCTCGCCTTGGCAAGACTCGCCTTTATTTGGGGTTTCTTGGATTCTTCTTTTTGCTTATTTTTTGTATTTTTTGCCCTCGCCATATGGCATCAAATTAAACAGAAGGTTTGAAAACCGCAATGAAATTAAGGGCTTCTCAATCGTTCTCCTGCCGCCATGGGTCATGCCAAGAGAAGATATAATAGTAAGGTGTTTGAGAAGGCTTGGTTCAAATGGGCAAGTGTTGGAATTAGCTTAAGCTTTACTCTGATTGTTGGCCTCGTTTTTTATGGGAAGGAGTGGATGTATCAAGCGGAGACCCAGCAACGTCAGCTCAAAAAAGAAAAGACACTTGCGGACTACGAAGAAAAATTTCGGAATACGATGGTGCGTATCTACCAAAATTTGCAGCTTAAACATCATTTAGCTGCCTACAATCTTTATAAAGAACTCCCACCCCCACCCGAAATTTTGCCCAATCAATACCGAGAATATTATGAAACGATGGAGAGAGTGGCTAGAGGTCTCATTGATGACGAATTCTTTGATGAAAGTGAAGAATTGTTTGAAAAACTTTTGCATACCGATGGGTACGAGGATGTGGCGCGTGCTTCAATCGACAAAGTCGGATCTCACCGACGGCTGGAATCAGCACTCCGTCTATTAGAGAGCGCTCGACACTTGATTGAAACGGCTCGATACCGAGACGGCGCCAATGAAATTAAGAAAGCGAAACTTGAATTTGAGTCCGTACGCTTGTTTAAACTTCAGAACGTCGACCGCGAGATGGAAGAGCTAGAGCGACTAAATCGAATTTCAAAACATTTTGTTCATTTGGACGAGGCGAAATGGCGTCTTGAAGATGCAGAAAAATTGATGAAGGCCAAGCGTTACACCGAAGTTCAAGCGACGATGACGGCAGCAGCTGATCATGTAGGGCGAGCTGCATTTTTTAATCCCAACTCAACCGATGTGGCTGAGATTAGACAAAGGCTTTTTGATTTGGACGCGGATCTTGCCTATATCGTTCCAAATCTTATTCCTATGTGGAATCTGGAGAGGGAATCTGAGCTTGATTCTCAAAATGATTACTTTTTTATGACGGGCTATGAATTTAATTTAAAAGATATTCAAGCGAATAAAATCGATATCGCCTTGAAGTTCAAAATGCGGGCGCGATCAACGCCGTACTATGTCGTCCGTTATAAAATATATTATTTCAATGGGCTTTCGTTTTTCAACGGCCATTTTGTAACCCCTAAGACGCAAGAGAAACCTACCAAGGAGCGTGAAATCGTTTTTGATCAGGAAATTCCTGAAGACTATCGAGGTCTGCCTGTAAAGCGAATTGACCTTAAGGTTTATGATTCGGCAAACCGGATAGTATCTCGGGTTAATCGAGCCTTTCGACGGCCGACATGAGCGTAGGCTAGTTGTCACATGAAGGTTGGAATTAGTAAGTACAATATAAATGGCTTTGATGCATTCCTTATCGACACTCATCAGGGTAACGCCATTGCCGTATGTTTCAATGTTCAAGTAGGAGCGTGGCATGATTGCGCTGGCGAGAGTGATGGTCGAGCCCACCTATGGGAGCATGTGATTCATCTGGGGTCTCGTGATTTTCCCGGAGCAGGAAGTTTTGATCAAGTGTGCGATCAAATGGGTGCAGATTACAATGCCTTCACTTCCAATTCACGTACATTTTATCATCTTGTCGTTCACCCAGAGTTCGTCGACAAGGCGATTCATCTGATGGGTTCGACCATCTCGCATCCAGCCTGGGATCAGAAAAGTTTTGAGCGAGAAAGAAAAGTCGTCATGAATGAAGCTTTAGAGTATCAGGCAACGAACTCGATAGCCTTGGAAGCATTTTTGATGAAGCATCTTTTTGAAGAGAATCATCCCTTGCGGTTCTATGATATAGGAACGCAAACTTCTTTACAGCGACTGGACCGTGAAAGCTTGCTAAGGTTTTATTCTCGAAATTATCAGCCAAGTTCGGCACAAATTATTATTGCTGGAAATCTTAAGGAGCAAGGTCTTGAAGGGAGAATTGTTGAAGAACTAAAGAAGCACTTCCATCCGCCGGCCCATAAAGGAGAGGCATCAGATATTCATCGGAGGATTCCGCGAGCCTTTGGTCGTTCGGGTTCACATCCTTTAGGTGTCGAATTGGTTTCGAAAGATGGTCAGCAAATGATGCAAATGAACTTTGAGCTCAAAGAGGGAGAATTTGAGAAACACCGCGAGGCTTTTGACCTTTTCATTGATTTTCTCAACTGCGACCATCACGGAAGTCTAGAAGATCAGTTGATCGAAAAGGATTGGATCCTCGCGTTTTCGTGTAACCGCTTGTCGGTAAACAACTTACATTTTCTGGAGCTCAACTTTGAGTTAACGGAGCGAGGTGCTAGAGCAAGAAAAAAGATTATTCAATATGCCATTGGGTATCTGCAGCAGCTTAAGCGCGAACCAATTTCCAAGGATATGATAGAGTATTTGAAGACGTCTTTCTTAGCGGCTCAACTCGAATGTTTAGAAGATCCACGAGTGGCTGCAGAGTTTTTTGGAGAGGAACTTCCCTTCAATCCGGAACCGCTCCGTTTATTTGAAGATGACAGTTGGAGTCGGGAATTGAATGCTCCTCAAATTTTAACGGCGCTGCAGGATTGTTTGGATCTTGATTCTTGGCGATACGCGTACTGTGGGCCTGAGGTCACTTCCAAATTGGTCGACGCAGATTTTGAACGAGCTTACACTCTCATACCCGCAAAGGCCTTTGGGGTTCCAACTCGAATCAGAAAAAAGTTTGAGGAACCGAGTGTATCGAGACGTACATTTGCTTTTAAAACGACACCCGATAAGGGAACTCGGTCTACCACTCACTTGATTAAATCAAAATTGAAGTGCGACCTTCTCCTTATGAGGGAAGAACATATTCTTCCTAGTTTGGGCCTGATCCTGAAGTTGAACTTTCCTGTTATGAGCGCTGAAGAGATCTTGGGTATGCGTTTGAGAGTGGCAGCCTTCGAGCAGCGGCATAAGACTGAGCTTTCAACATTCGAAGGTTTGGGGTTGTTTGATATGCTTAAGGAAGGATCAGGAGCTCTCTATCTATTGATGAAGGGTAATTCCTCCGCATCGCTAGAATGTCTGATGGAAATATTACACCTATTTGTTACATTCAAAATCAAACGGGACGAGTTGGATTTTGCAAGGGAGCAAGAGTGGTTACAACTATTGGAAAATAAGCAAAGTTTTACGGCAAGACAGGCTATCTCTCATGGCCTTCAATTATTGGATGGACAGGATTTGGTAGATGACCTTGTCGAAAAATTGCTTGAAAAGCGAAGAATTCAAACGAGTTTTCCTCAACGTACCGACTTGATCATCTCAGCGATGGGCGATCTTTCTCGAAAGAAGCTAATCGACTTGCACCGAAGCCTAAGAAAGGTAATGCCGCGACCTCTACTTCGGTCAGATCGGCTCAGAAAAAAAGATTGTTATCGTAGCGTTTCAAGTATGCCCAAGCAGATTTTGAGGCGGCTCGACAACCATATGGCCGATGAAGCATTGGGCCTAAGTAGAATTTGGGATGGCCCTCGGCCGAGGCACGCTGATTTCGTTTGGACACTTTTGCTCGTGAATTTTATGGCTGCAGAGATTTTTCGGGTCAACCGTACGGAACAAGAATTGGGCTATATACAATCGGGAGATCTCAATATCCATGGCGATAGAAGTCTTATCTATATATATGGACAGACTCAGGGGCCCTCGCTTCGTCAAAAGATGATTGATGGTTGGGAGAGGGTCATTCAAAGTCTTGAGGACTCATCGATGGATTTAGAAAAACTGGAGGAGTTTAGGCGAGGCTTGGTGAGAGCTCGTCAGATTGAAGCTTTTGGGCTCGGCTCGCAAGCCGCCCAGGCCTTAGCTTATTTGGAGTCAACTGGGGATCCTCGATTTGGTGAGAAGCTCACTCATCGTCTTGATCAATTGAAGCTCGATCCTAAAGCCATAAATGCTTGGGTCAAAAAGTACCTCCGCAAAGCTTTTATGGAAGTTCAAGTATCGGGTGGACCGCAAAGCTGAAAAATTGTTAATCCTTTGGGATGTCTTTTCTGGAGGAGATTCAATCTGGTTTAAATCCAGCCCAAAAAGAAGCTGTTTCGCATGGAAAGGGCCCCTTGCTAATTTTGGCGGGCGCAGGTTCTGGCAAGACGAGGGTTCTCACCTGTCGAATTGCCTATCTTGTACGTGATTGCGGCGTATCTCTGAATCAAATTTTGGCGATGACATTTTCCAATAAGGCCGCTCGCGAAATGCATGACCGGGTGAAAAGTTTATTGGGGGATGACAGTCCGTCGAGATATCCTTGGATTTCAACTTTTCATAGTGTTTGCGTTCGACTTTTGCGTCGCTATGGCGAACGGGCGGGAATTGCGCCAGATTTTGTTATTTATGATAGTGATGATCAGATTGCCTTGGTTCGAAAGGCTATGGATCAGTTAGATATTGAGGATAAATCCTCCGCGGCAAAGTCGATACACTCGCGGATCAGTCATTGGAAAAATGAAGGTCGTGAACCCTCAGCGGTTCAGAATACACTTTCGGCACCTATCGATGGGGTGGCCCGCAAGATCTATCAAGAGTATCAAAATTTATTGAAACAGGCCCATGCGCTAGACTTTGATGATTTGCTTTTTGAATGTTTGAAACTCCTGAAGGCAGACGCCGAGCTTCGCGAGCAACTCCAAGCTCAGTGGAAGTATATTTTAGTCGATGAATTTCAGGATACGAACAAAATTCAGTATCAGTTGCTCGAGCAGATCATCAATCCAGATAAAAATATTTGTGTCGTAGGGGATGATGATCAAAGTATTTACGGGTGGCGAGGTGCCAAGATCGAAAATATTTTAAATTTTGATAAACAACATGAGGGTTGTCGCGTTATCAAATTGGAACAAAACTATCGGTCCACCGCCAATATCTTAAAGGCGGCCGCGGCAGTTATTTCGAAAAATGAATGGCGTCATGAAAAAACCATTTGGACGGAGAAACCGCAGGGCAAGAAGATTCGGCTGGCCGTCTTGCCAGATGATAAGCAAGAGGCACGTTTTGTCATTGGTGAAATAAAGAAGCAAATTGCCCAGAAGGTTCCAGCGGAAGAAATTGCTGTACTCTATCGAGTCAATTCAGTCTCGCGAGTTTTTGAGGAAGAATGTTTAAGACAGCGTTTACCCTATAAGATAATTGGGGGTTTTCGATTTTACGAACGTAAAGAAATCAAAGATATTTTGGCGTACTTGAAGCTCTTGCTCAATCCGGCGGATATCATAGCCTTTCGGCGCTGTGTAAATACACCGACTCGAGGGGTTGGCAAAACAAGTCAGGAGAAAATTGAGGATTTAGCGCTGAGTTTGTCCAAGCCTATTGGTTTGTATCTAAGCGAAGTTGATGAATTTCCAATAGTGGGCAAAGCGAAGAGGGGACTTCAAAGTTTTAAAGAATTTTTACTTTGGGGGCGTGCAGCACTTGAGATGGAAATTAGTTTTGTTGATCTTGTTTGTGAAATTTTGGAACGAAGTGGATATCTAAAGGACTTGCAGCAAGATGGGTCGGAAGAGGCTCGGGATCGTGAAGAAAACTTGAAAGAATTGCTCACAGCAATTCAAGAATTTGAAGAGTCGTGGGAACCTAATGAAACGCTCAAGAGTCATGAGCTGAGAGTGAAAATATTTGATTTCTTGGAGCGCGTTGCTTTGATTGCCGATACCGATCAACTTGATCAGTCGCTCAAGGATCAGGTGACTTTTATGAGTTTGCATGCGGCTAAAGGTCTTGAGTTTCATACGTGTTTTATAGCTGCGATGGAAGATGGTATCTTTCCAAGCGCGCGTAGTTTTGATGCGCCAGACGGTCTTGAAGAAGAAAGGCGTCTTTGTTATGTCGGAATTACTCGGGCCAAGGAGGATCTGATTCTTACGCGAGCCGAGAGTCGTCGAACTTTCGGTAGCATTAATTTTCAAATTCCAAGTCGGTTCTGGAAAGATCTTCCCGCTGAATTGCTCGAAACTACTGTTGAGGAAACCCAAAGCAGCTGGCAGTGGTCTAGTCGACGAGTCGCAGCGTCGGCGTCTCCAAGTAGTTACTCGAACGATAGTTGGAACCAAGATGTCTCCTATGATGACTTCAATCAAGAAGCCGATCGTTTTAGTTTTCGTTCTGGAGAGAAAGTTAAGCATCCTAGCTTTGGCCAGGGTGTCATCAAAAAAGTCGAACTCCTTGGT
>Ga0210019_1000459_pt1 | contig 51223 bp, 51 predicted proteins | sample CryGeyCG2114_020_2_FD_183969 | JGI IMG/M metagenome (GOLD analysis project Ga0210019, IMG submission 183969) | Groundwater microbial communities from aquifer - Crystal Geyser CG11_big_fil_rev_8/21/14_0.20 (SPAdes) (version 2) | ecosystem: Environmental > Aquatic > Deep subsurface > Groundwater ...
ACCAAGGTCCAAAACAGCCGCTGCAGCGGCTGCAGGGCGGCGGTTTCCGGCTGCACGGCGACCACCCGCCAGCCGAACGAGCCGATCGGCATGATGCCGGCTAACCACGGCGTGACGCGGCGCCCTCCACGAAAGACGAGCGTGCGACCCTCGTTCGTCACCGGAGACGCCACCGGGGGCCAATCGGACACGACTTTCGGCCGGCCCGGCATCACCTGGAAGGGATACACGACGAGCTGGTCGCGATGATCAACGATATAGAGGAAGCCCCCGGGCTCGACGCGGATCTTGGCCAGCCACGCCCGGATGGTCTCCAAGCGGTACTGCACCTGCAACAGCCCGATCAGCTCGCCGCGATGGGTGACCGGCCAGACCACGCCGACGACTTTCTCCAGCGACTCGCCGCGCAGGTACACGCCGGACACATACGGCTGCCACCCGCCCTGCCGGGCCCCCTGAAAGCTGTCCTCTCCCGAGATGTCGCGCCCGACCCATTCCGGCTCCCCCGAGGAGGCGAGGACGCGGCCGTCGAGGCTGACGAACAACGCGAGATCGACTTTGGGAATCAGTTCGACGGCGTCTTTCAAGATCCGGTTGAGTTGCGCGGTGTGGCGGCCACGGGCGGCGTCGAGAAACGCCGGCTGGGCGGTGACGATCCGCTCGAAATGCCACGTATCGGTCAGCGTCTCTTCCAGCAGATGCGCGCCCAGGCGGGCGGTCACCAACAGGTATTGCAGCGCCCGCTCGCGCCACATCGACACGTTCGCGGTATAGGTTAAGGCGAGGGCCGCGGTCAGCGGAATCACGATCAGCGCGACGATGAATGTGCGCGGCCGGCGCGTGGCGGCCAGGAGCCAAGCAAAACTCTGTTCGGGAAGCTGAATGGTCAACCACTGCCAGAGGCGGCGCATCAGGGCGGGAGGGGGCGGGCGCTCCGCTAGCTGTTCATCCCCAGGAGGAGCTTCGTCAAGACGACCGTTTCCAGATATTCGAGGTTGAACGGCTTCGTCACGTAGTCGTAGGCGCCGTTGGTCAGCGCCTGGCGCACGATGGTGTCGTCGTTCATCCCCGAGGCGATGATGACCGGGACCTTGGGGGCTTGCGCTTTGATGCGCTTGAGCGCCATCAATCCGTCCATGCCGGGCATGTTGACATCGAGCAGCACCGCCACGGGCTTCTTCGCCATGGCGCTCAGCGCCTCTTCCCCGGATCCGGCGACAATGACCCGCAGGCCGCGGGATTCGAAGAAGGTTTTCAGCAGCTGCTGGATTTTCGGCTCATCGTCCGCCACGAGCACCGTGCCGGCCACCGTCAGGTCGGCCGGGCGTGCCGTTTTGACTTTCACCGGCAGGGGGTGGAGGGCATGGTCCACCGCCGCATGCATGGCGGCAAGGAACCGTTCGATCTCGAGCTCTTTATGAACAATCTCGACGTGCTCGTCATGGACGAGCTCTTCGGGAAGCCGCAGGGGATCATCCGAGCGCTGGAGCCAGACGATCGGCATGGCCGCATCGACGGCGCGGATCGCGATGGCGGCGCCTACGCCCGACCCCTCCATCACCGTGGCATCCAAGACCACGCACTGGGGCCGCTGCGCCTTGAGCGTCTCCAAGGCTTCCGCCGCTGAGCTGCCGGTCATGACGCGATGGCCCTTGCGCGTGAATAAATCGTACAGCAGCTCGCGCATCGCCAGTTCGTCATCAATGACCAGGATGATCGCCATCTCTCCACCCTAGACTAGGATTCCGTATCGGACGCTTTACGCCTCGTCATGAGCGCCGCGTGCCGGCGTCCCGTTCGTGGAGCGCTCATGCCGCCGCAACACGACGGTGATCCGTTCCTTGAGCTCGGCGGGTTCAAAGGGTTTGACGATGTAGTCGTCCGCGCCGAGGTCCATCCCGGCCTTGACGTGGTCCGCCAGCCCCAGCGCCGTGAGAAAAATCACCGGGATGTCCGCGGTCTTGGGGTCCGCTTTCAGGCGCGCGCAGACGTCGCGGCCTTTCATCCTCGGCATCATGATGTCCAGCAAGATCAGGTCGGGCCGGTGCTCCTGAGCGAGCTGCAGTCCTTCCTCGCCGCTCTCCGCGGTCACCGCCTCAAACCCCCAACTCTCCAGCCGTTTGGACACGACCACCAAGATGTCCTTGGTATCATCGACGATCAGAATCCGCTGTTTCCGAGCCGGTGTTTCCATACGAAGTCCTCCCTCCTTTCGGTTACCCGATGCGCTCACGATCCGCCACCCATTCCTCCAGGTGCTGCGGGCTGAACCGCCACTGGTTGCCGACTTTGAAGGCCGGGATCCGGCCGCGCTTCACCAACCGGTAGATTGTCGTCGAGTTGACACCAAAGTGCTCGGCGACTTCTTCCACGGTCAGATACCGTTTGTTTGTGTGCGTCTTCGTGTCCATCGCAAAAAGATTCGCCCACCCTCATATGAGAGGATGGGCGCGTGGTTTCGTCCCTCGGCTCGGCCTTACGGCCTCGCTCGGGACTCCGCTCGCCCCGATTCCATTTCGGGGCTCGCTTCGCTGGCAGCCGAGCTATCCTGCCTTATCGGCGAGGACCTCTAGCTTTGCGCCCGATCCTCTCGGATCGTTTGCCCTGTTCAGCTCTATTCAAAGCTTGCCTGATACGCTCGGCGCCCGTCAAGGTTTGGGAAGAAAATACCTTCTTCGCCAACACTGGTCATCATTCGCCAGCGCTCGCGGGGGGCTGGGAGGCGGGCAGCACCGTCACGTGAGCCGAGGCGACAAGCTCGTCGATCCAGCGCTCGAGCTGCTCGTCCGTCCCGTCTTGGAACGAGCCGCGGATCATGTCTTTCAGCTTCTGGATTTGATAGAGGTAGCGCATCTGGTTTTCAAACAAGACAACGTCCTCCTGGAGAGTGTGCTGGACCCACGCGGCATAGGCGGCCGGGTCTTGCGAGCGAATGAACGGCTGCTGCTGTGCGCGCAGCACGCCATTGATCCGCTGCTCCAGCTCGCCGTCAGACACGGTGAGGCCACGGCGGAACGACTCATAGTGCAGGATGAGCGCCTCCCAAATCGCCTCCTCCTGCGCCTGGGCGTCGAGGTCTTCCTCCCATGGATGAGGAAACATCAAGAGCACGCGCTTGGCGAAGTAGTAGTTCCCGAGGGGGACCGGGATCCCGAAAATGTAGCCGGCCAGATCCGAAGCCGGGGACAGCACATCGGAAATCGTTGGGGCTGGTCCAGCAGGGGTGCTGGGTGCCGGCGCGTCCCCTGGTGCTGCCGCGGGGGAGGGCTCGGCGGGAGCGGGCGTCGAAACCTCCCGGGGCTTTTGCCCGCACGCGGCAAGCCCAAGGCTTGCCGCAAACAGCAGGATGGCCATCGCCACCCGCCATCGCCGCGGTGTCACGGAATCGCCTGCGGTTGAATGGGACGGGCGATCAGCATATCGCCTTTGTGGGGCGGGTTGGCGGGGTCTGGGAGATCCTCGATCCGTGCGATCGCGTAGCCGGTGCTGTCCAGCTCGGTCAAGCGGACGGTCGCCATCGGCTGGCCGCGGTCCTCCAAGAGAAACTGCTCGCCGACCTGGACGCGACCCATCTCCTCCACCGAAAACACGACGACCCCCAACTCCATGTCGACGTCGTAGATCTGCACTTCATGCCCACTGGTCAAATCGATGATATCGACCGTATCCGTTTCCGGGTTGGGCTGTGAGGCGGCGATCGCTGCCATGGATTCCGGGCGGCCGGTCGATCCCAGCGGCCACGCTCCGGCATCCGCCCCGGCGGCTCCGGACGCATCGGCCCGCTGCTGAAGCCGCCGAATGACGAACTCGGCATCCTGCAGTTGCGCCTGTGTGGCAGCCAGCTGCTTTTTCAATTGCTCGCTGCTGTGCGCGGCGTCTTGCTCGGTTTTGGCCGACTCGCGCAGCGCGCGCTCGCTGGATCGGAGTCCGACGATCTCGCGCTCAAGCGCCTGGACGCGTGAGCCCAGCCGCTCTTGCTCCCGGCGCGCCTGTTCTTTGTGTGTTTGAGCTTCGGCGTGCAGCTGGTCCCGCTCCGCCGTGACGGTCTGTAGCTGCTTGAGCGTTTCCGTGGAGGCGCTGTCTCGATCCTGCTGCGCAGACGCCAGCTCGGCGGTGTTGGCGTGGAGCTGTTGCGTCAACTGCGTGACGGTCGCCTGGGCTTCGGCCAGCGCCGCGTCGCGCGCTGCGAGCTGCTGTTCCAGCGCATCCTGCATCCGGTGGACAGCGTCCATCTGCTTCTGGAGCGTTCCCGTGCCTTGCCGGGTTTGATCGAATTGCTGCTGCAACTCCTGTCGGGACGTTTCAAGTTGCTTCCGGGCGTGTTCGGCGCGCTGCGCGCCCTGCTCAGCCTTGGCCACCTCGCGCTGTCGCTGCTCAAGCTGTTGCGCCAATTGTTGCCGCTCACGTTCGGAGGCGGCCAACCGCTCCTGGGTCTGCGCCAGCTGCTCGTCCGTCGACTTGCGTTCCTTGGTGAGCGAAGCAAAACGCTGCTCCCCGCGCGTGACGACGTCGCGCAGCTCGCTCGATTCCCGCTCAAGCGTCGCGCGCGCGCGAAGCCCCTCGCGGGCCATTCCCTCGTTCTCCTGTACCGCGCGGCGCAGTTGCTCCGCGAGGCTGTCGCGCTCACGTGCCAGCTCCTTCAGCTGTGTATCGGATTCCAGACGCTGGGTGTGGGCCGCTTCTCGTTCTTTCTCCCATGTGCCGCGCAGCTGTTCAAGCTGTTGGAGCGTTGCCTCACGCTGTGCGAGCTGCTCCTCCAAGCTGTTGAGCTGCTGTTGTGCCGATACCAGCTGATCGGCGAGGGAGGTCTGCGCCTGGCGCGTTTCCTCGAGCATCGCAGCGAGGCGTTCGTGTTGGGCGTCGGCATCCTCCGCTTGGACCGTGAGCGCGACATTGAGCCGCTCAAGATCCTCAAGCGCGCGGGTCGTGTGCTCGGAACGCGCCACTCCCTCCTGCAGCCGTTGCGCCGCCACCCGAAGCTCCTGCTCTAGGCGATTGATCGTCTCTTGCTGCCCGGCGAGCTTGGCGCGGGTCGCTTCCTGCTCATGCCGAGCCGCGTCCAGCGCTTGTTGCAGCGAGGCGCTGTGTTGGCTCTCCGCGGTGTGCTGCGCGCCTTGCGCTTCGGCAGCGAGCGCAGTCTGTGCGAGCTGATCGCGCAAGGCACGCTCTTCCTCCTCACCTGCGCGCAACCGCTGCTGAAGCGCTTCCACCTCCTGCGTGGCCTGCGCATGCGCCTGCGACACCTCAGCCAGCGCTTGCTTGGCCTGCTGTACTTCCTGGGCTGACGACGCTTTCCCCTTCTCGCCTTCAGTCTTGGCCGCCGTCAGCGCCTGGCGCGCTTCCTCTAATAGCGCGATGGTGCGTTGCTGCTCAGCGCGCGCGTCGCGCAGCTGCTGTGCCATGTCCTGTTGAGAGGCTTCCGAGGACTGCTGGGTGGCCAGCTGCTGCTGGAGCGCGCCGACTTCCCCGCTGAGCTCAGTGGTGCGCCGCTGCAACTCTTGAATCGCTCCCTCGCGTTGCATCAGTAGACCTGTTGCTTGCTCCAGCTCCTGGCTCACCCGCGCCAGCGCCTCATCCGACCCTGCCGCGGAAGACGGCGCGCGCTGGAGCTGTTCTCGCAATGCCGCATGGTCCCGCTGCAACGCCTCTAATTGCTGGGTCGAAAGTACCAGGGCCTCTTGCGCGACCCGCTGGGCGTTGAACGCTTTCGCCAGCGCGGCGTTCAAGTCTCGTTCGGCGCGCTCGAACTTCTCGTGCACGCGCTGCAGGCGTCCGGATACCTCATTCAGCTGCGTCTTCAGCTCAGCATTCTCCTGCCGCAAGGCGCCAGCAGCCGCCGCGTCCTGTTGGGCCTCCAGCGCCGTGGTCAGCTCCGGCAGCACGCTGGCCTGAGCCGGCGCCGGAGCGGACACTTTCTCCAGCACCATCAGTAGCCGCCTGGCTTGCCGGTGGGATGGCTCGAGTGCGAGCGCGTCCTGCAGCGCGCTCACCGCGCCCCGGACGTCTCCCGACAGGTAGCGCCTCACACCGCTGGCATAGTGCTCATCGCTGGTCGCCGCGGAAGCGAGCGAGGCGTACGCGACGAGCAAGCTGGGGAGCAGCGCCGTGACGCGAAGACGCGGTGATTGCAGACGGCGCATCAATGGCCGTTCGAGGAGGACCTACCCGAGGCGGAGGGGATGAAGCCGGGCTGATGCAGCGCGATAGGAGACCCTTCAGCGACGATCACCGAGCTCGGGGCCCGGGTCAGCAGTTCGGCGAAGCCGGCGCCGAAGAGGCGGGCCACGTCGCAGTCCAGCGACGCATCGACCGCCGACTGCACGCGCCATGCGGGGTGTGCCACCTGATATTCTAGGCATCCGCCCGGCCTGGCGGCCTGACCCCACGGCCGATGCGCAATGAACGCTTCCAAAGACTCTGGAGCCGGGACGGCGAGCGGGCCGCGAGCCCGGACCCAGAGGTGGTTCCAGCGACCGCGGAACCGCCACGCGTACTCCAGCGTATCACTGGAATCCGACGTGCGGGTGCCGGGCAAGTATTGGGACCACATGGACAGCGCTCTGGGTCGCCCGCCATAGACCAGACGGGCCACCAGTGCGAGGATCGGCAGCGGCATCAACTGGCGGATGAACACCACCCCGTGCCGCCAGCCTTCCGGACCCCGGCGGCGCACATAGGTGCGCAGATTCACGCCGGCGAATGTGTGATGGCCTGGAACCGTCCAGCCCCACACGCGCGTGTGCTGAGACACAAACCCGACGACGGAGACGAATGACCGGTCGTTCCAGAGGTCCAGCTCGGCGCCCCGCGGGACCCAGGGATGCAGCACCGTACGCGGCACCTCGAAACTCATGAGCACGACGTGGCGCCACTCCGCTGACATGACCACCGATGTTTCGGGCATCAGACACTCTCCCTGTCAGACAGGCGAAAGAGCCGGCGCGCATTCGCGCTGGTGCACGCACCCAGCGCCGCCGCGCTCACGCCGCGCAGCTGTGCGAGGAACGCGGCGGTATGCGCGACATGCGCCGGCTCGTTGGGCTGGCCGCGCACGGGCTGCGGCGCGAGAAACGGCGCGTCGGTTTCAATCAACAGGCGGTGATCCGGCACCAATGGCACCAGCGCTTGCAGGGCTTTGGCGTTTGGAAACGTGACGTTGCCGGCAAATGAAATGTGCAATCCGAGCGCGAGCGCTCCCTGGATGAACTCTGCCGGGCCCGAGGCGCAGTGGATGATGCCCTCCCACGTCGCGGCGCGCTCGCGCAACAGCTTGAGCAGCGGCTCATAGGCATCGCGGCAGTGGATCAGCACCGGTAAGGCGCGCCGACGGGCCAGCGCCAAGAAACCGCGGAACACTTCTTGTTGCCGCGCCAGCTCCACCGTCTTGCGGTATTGATCCAAACCGACCTCGCCGATCGCGACGACCTCGGGCTGCGCCGCCAGCTCGTCGAGTGCGGCCCAGGTGGTGTCATCCATGTGGGCGCAGTCATTCGGGTGCACGCCGACGGCCGCGCGGACCTGAGGGAACCGTTGAGCAATGAGGACGCCGGCCCGGCTGCGCTCCAGGCTCGTGCCGATCGTCACGCACTGGCGCACCCCCTGCGCACGGGCTCGCTGCAAGACCGCGGCAATATCGTCGGACAGCGGCGGATAATCCAAATGGCAGTGCGTGTCGATCAACTCCGGCGGCATGCCCGGGGCGTCAGGACGCAGGCGGTGGGACCAGCTTGGTGATGAGCGCGGCGAACTCCGGGTCGCGCGCCAGCTCCACGAATTTCGGATACGCGGCGATCTTCGCCATATCCTGCGACCGCACGAGCGCTTGGAACTCCGGGTCCTGCATCAGGGCTTGCACTTTGGGGTGGACCAGCAGCGCGCGGGCACGCTCATCCTTCATGAGCTGCTGGGCCAGCTGGAGCTGCTTCATGGCGTCCTGAAATTTCCGGAACATGGGGTCTCCACCGTCGTCGTGAAGGGGCGACGCACGCCGATCATAACATACCCTCTCGGAGCGTTCAATCAGCGGGCGGACTTACGAGCTGCGCTGGGCGCGCAGGCGCAGCTTGGCGTCGGCGATCCGCTTGCGGATGCGCAGCGATTGCGGGGTGACTTCGAGGAGCTCGTCCGGCCCCAGATATTCCAGGGCGATTTCAAGCGTGAGCTCGCGGGGCGGGGTGAGCATGATGGTCGTCTCGCCCGTCTCGGAGCGGACGTTGGTGAGCTTCTTCTGCTTGCAGATGTTCACGTCGATGTCGCGGTCATGGCTGGCCTGGCCCAGTACCATTCCTTGGTACACTGGAACGCCCGGAGCGACGAAGAGCTCGCCGCGCTCCTGGATGAAGGTGATGGCGTACGCGCTGCTCACGCCGTCTTCGGTGGCGACGAGCGAGCCGTGCGGCTCCTGGGGCGGCAGGTTGTCCACGAACGGCTCATACGCGTCGAAGATGTGGTGGACGACCGCGGTGCCCCGGGTCTTTTTCATCAGCGTGCTCTTCAGGCCCAGCAGGCCGCGCGTCGTGATGAGATACTCCGCATGGACCTCGCCGGTCGGCCCTGGCATCATTTCCTGCAACTCGGCCCGGCGGCGGCCCAGCTCCTCGATCACCGTCCCCTGGTATTCCGGCGGCACGTCGAGCGAGAGCATCTCGTAGGGTTCGCAGCGCTGCCCTTCAATCTCTTTGTAGATGACTTCAGGCTGCGAGACTTCCAGCTCGTAGCCTTCGCGCCGCATGGTTTCGATCAAAATCGCCAGGTGCAGCTCACCGCGGCCCGAGACCAGGAACGTATCCGGGCTGTCGGTTTCGGCGACCCGCAACGCCACGTTGATTTCCAGCTCTTTCATCAACCGCTCGCGTAGCATGCGTGAGGTCACGTACTTCCCCTCTTTGCCGGCGAACGGGCTCTTGTTGACCGAGAAGGTCATGCGCAGCGTCGGCTCTTCGATCACCACGGGCGGGAGCACTTTCGGCTGCTGCGGATCGGTGATGGTATCCCCGATGCCGATCTCACTTAACCCTGCCACGGCCACGATCTCACCGGCCGGCGCCCCCTCAATCTCCACGCGCTCAAGCCCCTGATACGCCAGGACCGCCAGCGCCGTGCTTTCCTGCCGGCGGCCGTCCGCCGCCACGCGCAGGATCGGCTGGCCCCGGGTGATCGCGCCGCCGTCGATTTTGCCGATGCCCATCTTGCCTTTGAAGGAGTCGTAGGCGAGCGCCAGGACCAGGATCTGCAGCGGCTCATCCGGGCGCACCGTGGGTGCCGGCACCCGCGCGACGATCGTTTCAAACAGCGGCGTGATATCCGTGCCGGGTTGGCGAAGATCCAGCGTGGCGGTGCCAAGCAGCGCCGAGGTGTACACGATCGGAAAATCCAGCTGGGCCGAGGAGGCGTTGAGCTCGACGAACAGGTCGAAGGTGCGGTTGACGACGTCATCCGGCTGGGCGTCCGGCCGGTCGATCTTGTTCACCACGACGATCACCGGCAGCCCCAGCCCCAGCGCTTTGCGCAGCACGAACTTCGTCTGCGGCATCGGACCGTCGCGGGCGTCGACCAGCAGCAGCGCGCCATCCACCATGCGCAGCGTGCGTTCCACCTCGCCGCCGAAGTCCGCGTGGCCCGGGGTGTCCACGATGTTGATCTTGTAGTCCTTGTAGCGCAGGCTGCAATTTTTCGCGCGGATGGTGATGCCCTTTTCGCGCTCAAGGTCCATGGAGTCCATGACCAGCGCGCCGGCGGGCATGTCGCCGCGCACCGTCAGGGTGGCGCGCAGCAGCGCGTCGACCAGCGTCGTCTTGCCGTGGTCGACGTGCGCGATGATAGCAATATTTCTCAGGGCGCTTGGAGTCATCGGTGATGTCACGAAGGAAACAGGAAGGCTACTGCCGAGGCAACTGCTTGCGCTCCTTCAGGTCAATCAACGCCGGTTCGGCGCACTGTCTCTGCGTGGTCCACTAGCATACACTGATAGGACGCTGCTGACTAGCGGTATCAGCGTCGGGCATCGGCCTATCCGCCCGCCACGGTTTCACCGCCCGCGGATGGCGCAGCAGGTGCGCCACGAGGATCTTGTACGCGTCGTGATCGAAGCCGGTTTGCGCGGGAAGGAACGGCCGCGTCCCGGCTTCGTCGTACTGGAAGGATTGGATCAGCCGCCATGAGTCCACGACGAAGACGTGCCCTTCGCTGCGGTCGCCGTTGGCTTCCTCCAGCATCACCGGGCCCTCGTAGGGCCATGTCCGCAGCCGGCGCGCGATGACCAGCTCCCGATGCGCGCGCGCCGGCTGGTTGTAGAGCGGGGCGAGCGTTTTGATCAGGTGCGACTCGAGCAGGAGCGCGCCCAGCTCGCCGAACGTCGGGTGCGACTCGATGCGCGTGGCCTGCTGGCACAACCGCATCGTCCGTCCCGAGTAGTAGTCCCCGCTGAAATGCGATAGGACCCGCGAGCGGATGCTGCGGCTCTTGCCGACGTACAACGGCTGGCCGGTATTGTCGTAGAAGATGTAGACCCCTGGTCCATCGGACAGCTGCTGCAACGCTTCTGCCGGCAGCTGCGGGGGCAGCGTGGGAGTGCGCAGCAGCGTCTTGACCGCCGCCTCAAAGCGCTCGGCCCCTTGGTCCTGATACGCCACCTGCAGGAACGCCCACACCGCCTCCACATCACCCAGCGCCCGGTGCCGCTGCGGGCAGGATAAGTGGAAGCGCTCGATCAGCTCGCTCAATCCATGATGGCGGTAGCGGGGATAGAGCCGGCGGGAGAGCCGCACCGAGCACAAGCAGGGCGCGCTGAAGGCATGGCCGAGACGGGCAAACTCATTGCGGATGAGGCCGTAGTCGAAGCGGACGTTGTGCGCGACAAAGACACAGCCACTGAGGATCGCCTCGAGCTCGGGCCGGATCGCGCCGAAAGGAGGGGCCCCTTCCAGGTCGGCATTACGGATGCCGGTGAGCTGTTCGATGAATGGGGGGATGCGCTGCTCAGGATCGACCAGGCTCTCGAAGGTCTGCACGACCCTGCCCTGCTCGATGCGCTTGACGCCGATCTCGATGACCCGGTCGCCGGTGACGCTTGCCCCGGTCGTCTCCACGTCGACGATCGCGAGCTTTAGTTCCTTGACCATGCGTTCATTGTATCAGCCGCGTCAAGCGGCGACCGAGCCCGGGTACCCACGCCATTGGCGTGGGTGGGCGAAGGAAGTGCCGAACACCGCAGGTGATCGGCCTCGGCGCGCACCCCAGACCTTAGCGGTACTCCCGGCCCTGCCAGAAGAGCTTGCGGGGATACCCGGTCCCGTCCCGGGCAACCGCCACTTCGACGCGCAGCGTTTCCTGTTGCTCTTGGCCCCGGCGGATGGCGCGCCGCGCGGTGTTGTCCAGGTAGTCCGCCGAGGATTCACTCAAAAAGAACGACTCCAACCCGTAGAGCAGCTGGATGTGCGCCTCATGCGAAAACCTGACCCGCCCCAGCAGAAAAACCCCTTGCGCGGGGCGCTGCACGTGGACGCTGACCGGCTCCCAAAACTCTCCCTGCTGGGCGAGCACGACATACACGCGCTCGCCTGGTTTGAGCTGCGTGGCATCTCCATCCTTCAGTAAACTGGAGGGGATGCGGGAAATCTCATAGGAGAGCGCGACGTATCGCCCGCGAAACATGCTAAAAGGATCCACCGGCGCGGTCTTCAGGAGAATGCGCGTCCCGCTGTTCACGCGGGCCTGGTGGTATCCGACGGTGCCGCCCAGGTAGCCGAGCTGTCCCAGCAGAATCAGCCCAAACAGGAGTGGCTTGTTCATGACCGCGCCTCCGGCGGTTGGTGAAACAGCGCCTTGCGCTTGCGCTCCATGATGATCCCCCCGGCAATAAGGACCGCACCGCCAACGAGGAACGAAAACGAGCGCGGCAGCAGCGTCCAGAACGTATCGAAATAGCGGCCGAGGATTTCGAAGGCGAACCCGTACAGCGCCAACCGGAACAGTTTCTCGTCGCGCAGCCGGTAGCTGAGGTACAAGAAAGCCAGCAGTTCGCCGATCAGCAGTAGATTGAACCAGATCGACACCAAAATTGATCCGGCCGGCGCTAAATGCATGCCGATGAATTGGCAGGCGATCATCATCAGGAGCAGTGTCGGCTCATTCGATGACCCCGCGCGCAATGCGCCAAGCCACCGGTTCACACCCCACGCGCTGCCGGCCAACCCGGCATACGCGAGCAGGCTGACCGGGGTGAACGTGATGTTCCCGACAGCTCCGGTGTGGTGATGCGCGAACGTCAGCGAAAAATTCCCAACGAACAGGAAGACCAGCGCCAGGATCCGATACACCTGAGCAAACCGCCCCATGGCTTCATCGCGATGGGCCATCCCCAACGCGTACAGCGCCAGTCCATACGTCGCGAAGAGCGCCGAGATCTGCAGCTGGGCTGAGAGCTCCGGCAGCCCCTGCGACTCCAAGTGCACCCACCCGAACCGGCCCAGCCAGATTGCCAGCCCAAGCAACGTCATCGTCAGGGCGGTCCAGTTGCGCTCGCGGTACGCGAACGCGCCGACCAGGGCGGCCAGCGGCAGATAGCGGTAGAACGCGCTCGTCGTCGGGTTGCTCAGAAACAGGTACGAGAAGATCCCTTGGTGGGATGGATCGGCCATCAACACGATGAGCCAGACCGGGGCCAGGAACGACGCCAGCACGAGCACCGACCACGTCCGCATCAGCCAGACGACCGGCAGAATGCCGACGATCCAAGCCAGCACGCTGTCGGCATGGTTATAAGGAAACTGGAAAATCTGGGCCACCAGCCAGATCCCAGCCCCATAGACAATCGCACCCAGCAGCAAAAATGCTTCCCCGACCCGTGGTGAGGCGCCGGGCCGCTCGCGCCACCGGTAGCCAACGGCGTTGAACGCCACGATCGCCGCGGCAATCAGACCCACCTTGGCGATCTGGCCAAGCGCTTGCCAATTGGAGGTGATGAACAGGATGATCCCCAGCCCCACCAGGATGGCGCCCAGGATCAGGATCGAGCTGCTCAGGCGGTTGTACTCTGCCTGGCCGCCGTATCGCGCCCGGATCCGCTCGCCCTGTTCACGACTGATCACTCCGTCGGCCACCCAGGCATCGAGCTCCGTGGCCAGCGTTTTGACCCATCCGCGTTTAGCCATCCGTGTTCCTCCTGTGGGCTTCGTGCGCGAGCCACTGGTTCACCAGGCGCGTGAATCCCGCTGGATCCCGCCGGAAGAGAATTTGGGCATGGCTGCCCCGAGGAATGATCTCGAGATGCTTTGGCTCCGACGCAGCGGCGAAGAGCCGCCGGCCATGCTCGAGGCCGACAATCATGTCGTTCGTGCCGTGGATGAAGAGGATCGGCAGCCCGGCAAGTTGCTTGACCGTATCAACCGGGCGTCGCTTCGGCAGCAGCGGGTTCCCCGGCCGGCACCCGACTCCAGGCCCTAAACTTTCCAATCCGTTGCGGATCGCCTCCGGGGTCCAAAACTTGAACTCCACGTCTTCAAACGCCGCCGGCGCGCTCACGCTGATCAGCCGGTCCACAAACGGCCGGTGCCGCCCCGCGGTGTTGATCGCGATCGCCCCGCCGAGCGAAAATCCCATGACTACCGCCCGCGCATACCGCGATTTCGCCCAGTCCAACACGGTATCCAGCTCCGCGCTCTCGCGGGCAGAAAAGGTGAACAAGCCGCTGGAATCGCCGTGCCCGCGGAAATCCAGGCTGAGAATGTCGGCGTGCGCCGCAAACGCCTGGGCAAGCTGCCGGAAATCGTTCGTGGCGCGGCTTTGGAAGAACCCGTGGCACAGGATGAGCGCTTGCGCGTGGCCGGTGGCATAGCGGTCGAACACCACGCGGATGCCATCTGCGGTCTTTGCCGTATGCGTCGTGGGAATCGTCATCCGATAGGGGCTGGCTGGAAGTCATCATACCGTTCAACCCCCGGCTCAACAAGCGCGCTGACAGCCATCACGTCACGACAGGCGGCCCAGCGCCGCCCGCAGCCGCACCGGGTCCAGGCTGGGGTTTGCGGTCGCGGTCAGCATCCGCGCCAGCGGCACGACGATGACGCCGCACAACGCCGCCTGCGCGCGCTTCATCCCTGACCAGGCCGTCGCCTCGCCTTTGATGACGCGCGGGGTCTCGGCCAGCCGCTGCAAGAGCTCCCCGTGGATATCTGTAAGCGCCGTGCTCACGACAGGCTCCGGGATCGGGTCCACCGCCATCCGCACGTAGCGGATGGGCGCATAGAACTGGAACCTGACCACGCCGGGCGCAGGAGCTGCCGCGCCGCTGGGAAATGATTCGGCGGTGCCGCGAATGGAGAGCGGCACGACCGGTACCCCGGTTTTCAGCGCCAGCAATGCCACGCCGCGGCGCACCTGCGGCAGCGTCCCCTCGTAGGCGGTCGTGCTCTCAGGGAAGATCCCGATGACCTGCCCGCCCTCCAGGGCTTCTACCGCCGCGCGCAGCGCATCGCCGTTGGATTCCCGCGTCCGGTAGACCGGAATCGCCCCCATGAGACGGAAGAGCGGCCGCAGGAAATGGTGGTTGTACATGTCCTCTGCAACTAAGAAACGCACGGGTCGCTCCACGAGCAGCAACAGCAGGATGCCGTCCAGCACGCTGGGGTGATTGCCCGCAATCAGCGCTCCCCCGTGGGCCGGAATATGCTCCAGCCCGCGCACATCGAGCCGGAAGAACCCGCGCGCCAACGCTCGAAACACCGCCAGAACCTTTCGCACAATGACCGGATGCTCTGAGCGCATCGCCGCCTCCTTGTGTTGTGAACCAAATACTTCATATACGAACTGTTAACTCAAAAAAATTTAGCGCTCGATCACCTGCCGCAGCCGGCCGAGCGCTCCCAAGAGCACATCCCGGTCGCGGGCCGTCAGCGTTGCGGTCATCTCTCCGATCACCTCGGCGTGGTGGGGCCAGACCTCGGCCACAAGCGCGGAGCCTTTGGGCGTCAATTGCAGCCGGTAACTGCGCCGATCCCTCCCGTCTTGCCGCCGCACTAATCCTCGGCGCTCCAGACGGTCGACCAGGCCTGACATATCCGAGGCGGAAACCACCAGCCGGTTCCCGGCCTCGCGCTGGCTGCATCCCTCGCGATTCAGCCCACGCTCCAAGAGGAGCAACAGGTTGAATGCCGGCGCGGAGAGTCCGAAGCGCCGGTAGGCGGCTGAGAGCCGCCGAAGCGCCAGCCCGCAGGTCCTGGCCAGCGCATAGATCACCGCGGCCTCCGGCTGCTTGACTTTCGCCGGATCGAACCCAAGCTCTCGAAACACCTCTGCCGTCGCGTTCATGATAGATAGTTTATATCACAATAGTTTATATGTCAAGTATATATCTAGCCCGGCAAGCTCATATGACAAGGCTGTCATCGGATCGTCATCGTGCCGTGAGCTCCGCCTCCTATAGTGGAACCGTCAACGTCGCCGCGGTCCGCGGTCAAGGCCAAGGAGGCAGCGATGGGACGATGGCTCCTAGGGCTGGCGCTGGCTGTTAGCGCGATACGGGTCATGGATCGAGCTCCTGAACAACCTGCGATACCTCCCACCACCTCCGGGCTCGCGAGCTGGTACGGAGGCGGCGAGCCGTTGAATACCCATGTGGCGATGGGCCACCGGTTCAACCCGGAGGCGCTTGAAGCCGCGATGTGGGACGTGCCGCTGGGGGCCTCCGTCAAGGTCACCAACCTGGAAAATGGACGCTCCATCGTCGTCCGCGTCACCGACCGCGGCCCGGCCCGACGGCTCAGCAGGGCCATCGACTTGACGCGCGCGTCGTTCGCCAAGCTTGCGCCCTTGGAGCAAGGGCTCATCCCGGTGCGCATCCAACCGCTCTTTTAACCACACCAGATAGCCGAGAGAGTCTCCCATGATTGTCGTCATAGAAGAATGGCCCCCCAGAGCATAAAGTTTTTGTAGGTACAACCGCGTCAGAAGAACCGGAGGATGCCATCATGTGCATGAGCGTGCGATCTGTTCGGTACGCCGTACTTCCGGCGCTGTTGGTCTACGCCACAGCGGTGTGGGCGGCTGACCCATCTGCCAGCACGCAGCGCTTCATGAAAGAGTTCAGCGTGGATGAGTCGCGGATCGGTAGTTTACGTGATCCGCGCTTCAGCGATGACGACATCCGCCGCACGCTCTCACTCGCGCAGCAGATGCCGGGCGGCATTACGGATGAGAACGTGGACCGGATCGTGCGGATGCGCCAGGACCGCATGGAGTGGGGGAGGATTTCTCGAGAACTGGAAGGCAGAACGAGCCCCTCAACATCGAGCCACCGATCAAATCAACCCTCAATGTCCAGCCCTGGCAGGGTCAGCCCTCGGGGCGTGAGGCACCCTCCTGGCATCCGCTTCCCATCGGGAGGCACCGGCACGGCGCCTTAGCGGACGTGCTCGGCAAGAAATTCCACCGCGCGCTGCTCGGCCCACGCGACGGGCGAAGCCGGCCACCGGCCCGAAAGGAACCCAAGGTGCCCCCCGCACGGCGTGAACAGCGCCGTCAGGAAGGCGTTATCGGCCACAGCCTGTCTGGGGAGCTCGGCGGAGGGAAGAAACGGATCGTCCTCAGCGTTAATCAACAGGGTCGGCCGGCGGATCCGCACAAGATACGGCCCTGAGCTCGACGCCGCCCAATAGGCGTGCGCATCCGCAAAACCGTGGACCGGCGCGGTCACCAGATCGTCAAATTCCCCCAGCGTCCGCACCCCCCGCAGTGCTGACGGATCGACCAGGTGAGGATGTGCGGCGAGCTTCTGGAACGTCTTCCGCTTCAGGTTCGCCACCAGCCGGTCCTGGTACACCCGGCTGAATCCCCGCTCCAGCGCCTTCGCGCTAGCCGCCAAATCAAATGGGGTTGAAATGGCTACGGCCGCCCGAATCGACGGCGGGAGTCCTTCACCCTGTTCACCTAAGAATTTGAGCAGCACATTGCCGCCCAGCGACAGCCCTGCGCACGCCAGCCGGCTGGCCGGATGCTGCCGCTGCACCTGAGCAATCACCCACGCCAGGTCGCTCGTCTCCCCGCCGTGATAGGAGCGCTGCCGGCGGTTCGGTTCCCCGCTGCATCCTCGGAAATTCACCCCGATCCCTCCCCAGCCCCGGCGGCGCGCCTGAGACAACAACCCCAGCACCCCGGCGGCGCGCGAAGAGCTTTCCAGACCGTGCAGGATGATCAGGCGCGGCGCATCGGCCTGTGCGGCCAACTCATCCACGTCAAGAAAGTCGCCGTCCGGCAGCTCCCAGCGCGCGCGGCTCACCAGCACCTGAGGCGTCGGGCGCAGCACAGAACCCCAGATGGTCTGCAGATGCGTATTGCGGCACCACCAGGCTGGCTGGAAGGTCATGCGCGTCTACACCGCTTGCCCAGCGACCCAGCTGGACGCCCACGCCCATTGGAAATTGTAGCCCCCGAGCCACCCGGTGACGTCGACCACTTCGCCGATAAAATAGAGGCCGGGTACCTTCTTAACTTCCATCGTCTTGGATGAGAGCTCGCGCGTATCCACCCCGCCCCGCGTGACCTCAGCGGTCCGATACCCGACGGTCCCTGACGGCACAAACCGCCAATCTTTTAACCCGCGGCAGAGCGTCTCAAGCGCCGCGTTCGTTTGCTCAGCCAGCGGTTTGTCCGTCACGCGCAGCAGCGCGCAGAACCGCTCTGCGGCCCGCTTCGGCAACGCCTCGGCCAGAACGGTTTTGACATCGGCCCGTGGGCGGGCGATTTTCAACTTGAGCAACCACGCTTCGGCCTCCTCGAAACGTTTGTCCGGCAACAGGTCCACGTGCACCGCCTGCTTGGGCCGCCAGTACAGCGAGGCCTGAAGCGCTGCCGGGCCGCTGAGGCCGGTATGCGTGAACAGGATCGCCTCACGGAATGCCGGACCGTCGCTGCTGACCACCGCCGGCATCGACACGCCGGCCAGCTCCTGAAAGTGGCGCTGCTCGGGCGGAGCAAACACAAACGCGTCCAGCGCCGGGGCGGTGTCCATCACGCGCACGCGGAATTGCCTGGCGATGCGGTAGCCAAAATCCGTCGCGCCGGTCTTGGGCAGCGATAAACCGCCGGTGGCGATCACCAGCGCATCAGACGCAAAGAGCCCCTGGCTCGTCTTCACGACAAACCGCTCCGCCTTGTGCACTTCCTGCACCTGGCAGCCGGTCACGATTGTCACGCCCGCTTTGCGGCATTCGTCGATGAGCATGTCGATGACCTGCTGGGCGGACTGATCGCAGAAGAGCTGCCCCAGCGTCTTTTCATGGAAGGCGATCTTGTGGGCGCGCACCAGCTCGAGGAAATGTTCCGGGGTGTAGCGGGCAAGCGCCGAGCGGGCAAACGGAGGGTTCGCGGAAACGTACTGTTCAGGCCCAGCGCCGAGGTTCGTGAAGTTGCACCGGCCGCCGCCTGAAATGCGGATCTTTTGACCAATGACCATCGCCTGCTCCAGCAGGACGACCCGCCGTCCGCGCCGGCCGGCGGTCATCGCGCACATCATGCCGGCGGCCCCGGCTCCGATGATGATTACATCACAGTCGTGCATCTTTGAGCAATTATAGAGGAAATGGCGTACAATTTTTCCTCTCATCCATGCCGGCGATCCTGCAGCTCAAAAACATCCACAAGGCCTTCGGCCCCCGGATCATCTTCGACGCCGCCAACGCGACGCTCACCACCGAGCAGAAAGCCGGTTTCATCGGCCGCAACGGGGCCGGCAAGTCCACGTTGTGCAAGATCATCATCGGCCAGGAGCCTGCCGACTCCGGAGAGGTGATCCAAAGCGCCGATCTGCGGCTCAGTTATCTTGAGCAGCACGACCCGTTCACCCCGGAGGAAACCGTCCTGGATTTCTTACAGCGCCATTCCGGCCAGGAAGCCTGGCGCTGCGGCAAGGTCGCCGGCCGGTTCCAGCTCAAGCATGAGCTGCTCCAGGCGAACATCAAGAACCTCTCCGGCGGCTATCAAACCCGCGTGAAGCTCGCGTCGATGCTGCTGCGCGAGCCGAACTTTTTGATCCTGGACGAGCCCTCCAACTACCTGGATCTGAAAACTCTCATCCTGCTCGAGGAGTTCCTCCAGGACTTCGACGGCGGGTTTCTCATCGTCTCGCACGACCGCGAATTCCTGAAGAAAACCTGCGACCACACGCTGGAAGCCGAGAACGGCCAGCTCACGCTCTACCCCGGCACCGTCGAAGAGTACCTGGTCTTCAAGCAGGAGCAGCAGGAGCAGGCCATCCGCACCAACGCCACCATCGAGAGCAAACGCAAGCAACTCCAGTTGTTCGTGGACCGCTTCCACGCGAAGGCCTCCAAAGCGGCCCAAGCGCGCTCCAAAATGAAGCAGATCGAAAAGCTCAAGCCCATCGACCTGGCCGCCGCCCAGAGCAACGTGCAGATCAAGATCCCTGCGGTACCACACCGCCAAGGGGTGGCGCTGCGGTGCGAAGAGTTTGCAATCGGCTACCCGGAAAAACTCGTCGCTGAAAAGATCCACATGCACGTCGATCATGGCGCGCATGTCGCGGTCCTTGGCGACAACGGCCAGGGGAAAACAACATTGTTGCGCACGCTCGCCAGCGACTTACCGCCCAAGGCCGGCTCATTCCGCTGGGGCTACAACTGCGAGATCGCCTACTATGCCCAGCACGTGGTCTCGGCCCTGAATCCCCAGCACGATGTCGTCACCCACTTGGAGCGTCACGCCGCCACATCGGTCACCCGCCAGGAGCTGCTGGCGATGGCCGGTTCGTTTCTCTTTAAAGGCAACGACGTGAAGAAGCCGGTCTCGGTGCTCAGCGGGGGTGAATGCGCACGGCTGTGCCTGGCCGGGCTGCTCTTGATGAAGCGCTCGGTGCTGCTCTTGGATGAGCCCACGAACCACTTGGACTTCGAGACGGTCGAAGCGCTCGGAGCGGCCCTGCGCCAATTCCAGGGTACGATCTTCTTCATCAGCCACGACCGCACCTTCGTGAACCTGGTCGCGACGGAAATCGTGGAGGTCAAACAGGGCGCAGTCACCCGCTATCCGGGCAGCTACGCGGATTACGTGTACCACCTGGAGACCCAGGTGCATCGGGAGTTGGCTGATGACCAGGAAAGCCCCCGCGCGAGCGCCGCGAAAGCGCCATCAGACTACCACCTGCGTAAACAGCGGGAGTCGGCGCGGCGCAAATTCGCCGGCCAGGTGAAGCGTTCAGAGGAGCGGCAGGCGGCCTACCGCAAGGAACAAGAGGCGTTGGAAGCGGAGCTGGCGGCGGATGGGACCCGATGGACGCGCGAGCTGGCCGATCACTTGACCAAGCTCACGCACCTCATTAACGAGGAAGAGCGCTCCTGGATTGAGCTCAACGAACAGCTGCAATCACTGGACGGATGAACACCAGCGGAAATTAGGCGCTTGGCGGCTGAGCGCCCGGATCGCCTTGGGGTTCGATCGCAGGGGCTGGTTCTTGCGTTGTTGCCTCGGCGGGTGAAGCGGCCGCGGCCGCCCGTGCCAACCGGCGCTTTTCTTTCTCTTCCTGCTTCTTGCGGCGGGCGATTTCTTTGCTGCGCTTTTCGCTACGGTACGCTCCTGGGCTGCGTCTCATCAAGCCTCCTCACAGGCGATCGGTTGCGCTGCGGCGTGAAACCAAAGGGGCGTCCAACTCAGCTGGACGCCCTTGGCCGAACTCCCTCTCCACGGAATCGTGGAGGAATGGTTATTTCTTGACGACGTTGGTTGCTTGGGGACCCTTCGGGCCTTGGGTGATATCAAACTCGACCGTCTGGCCTTCTGAGAGCGACTTGAACCCTTCGCCTTGAATCGCGGAGTGATGAACAAACACATCCTTCGATCCGTCGTCAGGCGTCACAAACCCGTACCCCTTTTGATCACTAAACCACTTCACGGTACCTCGTGCCATAATGCTACCCCCTCCTTCCCTCTACGATTGCCTCTCAAGGCGCAAAAACCGCGGAGCGCTTAACAGCTCCACGGGTTGCTGGACTCGAGAGGCTGAAAACCACACTGTGCGATCATAGCGCGAATTTCCCTCCGCGTCAAGAAAAGCCGCAGCGTCAACCGCCCGGTGGCATGATTTCCATCATAGAAGGACCTCTGGGTGGAACGCATACTGCTTCCAGCCAACAACGAGGAGGTCGCATGTCGCCGTGCCGGTCGTTCCGCACGCCTAATCCCGTCAACCTGGCGTTCTTCTCCGTCATCACGCTCCTGGCCGTCATCGGCTTGCCGTGGTACTGGATGACGGTGGGCGTCTCGAGCGCCGAATGGGCGCTGTTCTGGTGGTTTGTGATCGCCACAGGCATGAGCATCACCATCGGGTACCACCGGCTCTTTGCGCACCGCGCCTTCAAAGCCAGCCGGATCATCACGTTCTTGAGCCTGTTCTTCGGCGCGGCGGCCTTTGAGCAGTCCGCGCTCATGTGGGCGTCGCAGCACCGGGACCACCATCGCTTCGTCGATACGCCGCTGGACCCCTACAGCATCAAGCAGGGCTTCTGGCACGCCCATATGGGCTGGATGCTCTTCTGGCGCCAGGAGACAGACTACAGCAACGTCCGCGATCTGGCGGCCGACCCGTTGGTCGCGCATCAACACCGCTATTACCTGCCGTGGGCCATCACCGCCGGGGTACTGCTGCCGCTGGCACTCGGCGCGCTGGCCGGCCACTGGCTTGGCGCGCTCATTCTCGTGGTTGCCGCGCGGCTCACGTTCGTCCACCACTCCACCTTTTGCATCAACTCGGTCTGCCACACCTTCGGCCGGGCCACCTATGACATCGACGCCACCGCCCGCGACCACTGGCTTGTCGCGCTCCTCACCTTCGGCGAGGGCTACCACAACTTCCACCACCGCTTCGCCAGCGACTACCGCAACGGGGTGCGCTGGTACCAGTGGGACCCGAGCAAGTGGCTGATCATGCTGCTCAGCTGGGTGGGCCTGGCGAAGCAGCTGTACCGCGTCTCGCCCCAGGCGATCCTGGCGGCGCGGATGGCAGCGGAGCAGCTCAGGGTGGAGCGGGCGCTGGCGCAGCGGACCGACACCGAGATCGGGGAGTTCCTACAGGCGGTGCGGGAGCGCTATGCGAAGGTGAAGTCCGCGCTGAACGACTGGGAGCGCTGGGAAAAAGAGTCGCGGAAACTTCGCGCGGCGGTCCGCGAGCGCTCGCAGGACGCGGCCGAAACATTCCGGCTCGCCGCGAGGGAACGACGCCTCGCATTCGAGCGCGCGCGGCGGCAATGGACCAATCTCATCAACCGCAGCCCGCTGATCCCGCGCACAGTGCACGTGTCAGCCGCAGCACTCATCGTCCTTCCAGGTGTTTGCGGTATTCTTCGGTGATCCGCTGCGCATCGCGGGCCGACGGCGTCGCCTTGCCCGGGTCTGCCGGCGGTTGCCGACCGGGTGTTGTCACCTGCCCGGCCGCGCGATAGAACTCCTGCGCCGACACGATGCGGGCGCCGAAGGCGCGCGCGTTGTTCGCCACTTCGTTGTCGTTCGACACCACCACGCACGGGCCGCGGCCCCGCTCGGCTTCGATCACGCGCAGGATGCGCTGGTCCGCCTCTTCCGGTTTGTGCGTGAAGACCACGGTGACGCCGCCCTGGCGCCCGTGAGCGCCGGCCTCTCCATCGCCGCGGCCGTCAAACACCACGTACACCTGTCCGAGATCCCCGCGCCTGGCGCGATACGCCTCGCACAGACGTATGAGCGCTGTCCGGGCCGCCTCCAGGCTGCGATCCAGCTCCTTGGCCAGCGAGGGGATGGCATAGATCACGTTGTAGCCGTCGAGGATGAGAGTGATCATGCGCGCTGTCGCCTCTGAGCGTCAGGCTGGGTCAGCCGCAGTTGCTGGAACCGGAAGGTTTGGCTCCGCTCATAAAAGTCCACAGCAGGGATGAGCCGGCAATCACGCCAACGAGATAGATGATCGCGGCGGGCAAATCGACCGCCAAGAGCGCCACCCCGGGGCCTGGGCAGTACCCGGAAACTCCCCAGCCGATGCCAAAGAGGGCTGACCCAATGATGAGCGCTGGGTTGATACCAAGTGCTTCCTGGGTGCTCACCTGCTGGCGCAGAAACGGCCGGCGGTGCAGCAGCCATTGGAACGTCACGAGGGTCGTGCCGACCGCGCCGCACATGACGAATAGCAGCGTGGGATCCCACGCGCCAGCCACATCAAGAAAGCCGAGGATGCGCTCGCGGTTGATCATTTCCGACATCGCCAGCCCGACGCCGAAGAGGAGCCCTGAGATCAATGCAATGAAGCCGGTCATGGGATCAGGTGGCGTATCACGGCGACGGTGAGCATGCCGACCACCATGAAAATGAGGGTGGCGACGAACGAGCGAAGCGAGAGGCGGGCGATGCCGCACACGCCGTGGCCGCTTGTGCACCCGCCGCCCAGGCGCGTGCCGACCCCGACGATGACGCCGCCCAACAGGACCGCCAGCGGGTGGGCCGCGCGCGCCGCCGCGGCTGCAGCGGGCTGCGGCTGGAGCCACGCATACAGCCCGGCACCAAGCACAAGACCCAGGAGATACAGGATGCGCCACATCGCATCGCCGGGCTGCGGTGGCAGCAAGCGGTGCAGCATACCGCTGTTGCCGGCGAGGCGGCCGTTGCCCGCCAACAGGACGGTGGCGGCCACTCCGATTAAGACTCCCCCGAGGATGGCCTGGAGCATAGGGTTATTGTAATCCGCGGGCTACGGGATGGCTAATTCCTGATGGGTGGCGCAGCGGTAAGCGGCTGACTCACGCGGGAGGCCTGCCGGCGATTCAGATGACGGGCCGGCTCACGACAAAGTAGAACTTGAACAGCTTATCCAGGCGCGGCCAAGCATCTCCCCAGGCTGGTTCACAGAGAGATACTAGGCGGGTTTCGCCCCGATGATCGACGACTTGTTTGATGCCCCGCCGTTTTTTCAAGAACACTCGATTCTGATCCATAGTCCTTCTCCAATTCCAGAATTCCCGACTCCGACGCGAGAGAGGGGAGGAACCCCTGGCGCCCTGTTCCCCGATCGCGGGCGCGCCGTGCGTCGGCGCTGTCTTGCTCGATGCTTGCCTCTCTTCGTGCTCAGCCAGGGGCACTCACACGGTGTTCACGACGACCTCCCTTCAGCCCAAACGGCATTCTCGTCGACCTGCTCCATGCTGTTGGCGGCGCAGCCACGACACTCCGGTTCACTGCGCAACGCGTCTAGTTGAATAATCGCATAAAACATGGTATAAATCAAATGCATTCTATATATATGATATATGATATTTACTCATCATGATTCACTCTCTGCGGATCTTCCGCGACCTGGTGATCAGCCAAAGCTTCACCGCGGCGGGCCAGCGCAACTATGTGACGCAATCCGCGGTGAGCCATCGCCTCCAGGCGCTGGAACAGGCGTTCGGACATCGGCTCATCGAGCGCGGCCGCAAGCCGATTCGCCTGACCCGCGCAGGCGTTCTCGTCTTTGAAGCGAGCCAGGATCTCCTCCAGCGGTACGAGCAGCTCGAGCAAGCAATGAAGGAGCCCATCACCGAGATCGCGGGCCGATTACAGGTCGGCAGCATCTACACGATCGGCCTCTATGAGCTACCCCGCTATACCACCGTCTTCCTGAAGCGCTATCCGAAGGTCGATCTGCTGCTCTCGTACCTCAAGGAGACGGAGGTCTACGAGGCGGTGCTGGCCGACCGGATTGAAGTCGGCATCGTCGACTCCCCCAAACCGCACCCCCAACTCACGATCACCCCCTTCAAGAAGGAGCGGATCGTCCTGATCGTGCCTCCCAAACACCCCTGGGCCGGCAAGAAGCAGGTGCGTCTTGCCCAGCTGCACGGGCAGCCCTTCATCGTGCCGCAGGCCGAGTTCCCGGTGGACGAAATTCTCCGGAAGACGAACATCCGCGTGAAGGTGTTACATGCGTTCGATAACATCGAGATTACGAAACGCGCGGTGGAGGTGGGTTTAGGGCTCGCCCTCGTGCCCTACATCACGGTGGTGGATGAAGTCCAACGCGGCAAACTGAAAGCCCTGGACCTGACGGATGGGCCGTCCGACCGTCCCATTGGGCTGCTGACCCGTACACGCGCCGAGCTGTCGCTGCCGGCGCGGAAGTTCATCGACCTGCTCACCGCTCCCCCCAAGCCGCGCACCTCCCAGTCTTGAACGACGCGGGGCGCCGCAGCGCCATCGCGCTGCGGCACTTCCTCGCCACCCCGCGCAAAGCGCGGGGCCCCCGGCTCGGGCGCGACCGGGGCGTTCTTGGAACCTACGCTGCGGAGCGTTGCAGCTTCGCCAGCAGCTCAGGCATGGAGATCAACGCGATCTTGATCCCGTAATCGGCGAACCCATAAGGCAGAACGAGCGTGTCGCCATTAATGAGGCTGCCGCAAGAGTACAAAACATTCGGGACATAGCCCTCGCGTTCCGTCTCATCTGGCTCCAGCAGCGGAATCGGCAGATGCCCAATGACCCGCCGGGGATCGGCCAGATCAAGGAGCAAGGCGCTGAGGGTATAACGCCTCATAGGCCCCACGCCATGCGTGAGCACAAGCCACCCTGCTTTGGTCTCTAGCGGTGAGCCGCAATTGCCGATCTGCACGAGCTCCCATGGCTGGGAGGGCCGTCGCAGGTCGGCAATGTCATCCCAGAACCGCAAGCGCTCCGACGCCGCCAGGTGCAGGTTTTCATGGTCCATCCGCGAGAGCATCACGTACTTGCCGTCGATCCGGCGCGGGAACAGCGCCATGCCTTTGTTCTGCGCCGCCACACCGCTCAGCGTTCGGATTTTGAAGGACATGAAGTCGTCCGTTTCTATCAGCTGGGGCGCGATCTCGAATCCGTTGAACGCGGTATAGGTGGCGTAATACTTGACGCTCCCGTCATCGTCGATGAAGCGAACGAAACGGGCGTCTTCCATTCCTCGCGTCTCGTACGGCCCGCATGGGAAAATCACGCGCTCGGAGAGAGCGGAATCGGCGGGAAAGCTCGTCACGTAGTTGGATAAGGCAAGCGCGCGGATGGTCTTCGCGGTCTGGTAGACGAGCGGGCCGACAGGCCCCGATTTCTCAAGCGACCCAAGCGAGCGTTCCAGATCTTTGATCGAAAATTGCTCCGGAAGCTGGGAAAGCACGCTTTGCGTGATGCGGTTGCCGGCGCCAAGCTCGTTCAGATCGGCAGCGAATCGCCCCTTATCGTAGTTGGTCGCAGCGGCGCGCTCAGCGTTGACGAGCCTTGGCCCCACAGGGTCGAACGCCACCTCGCTTGCAGCGGAAAGAGTGCCGGAGCGGAACTCGATCGACGAGATATGGCCTTCGCCCACGGCCCGCAGGCTCATCACAAACCGGCGATGGCCGGGCTGTAGGTTGGTTTGGTCCGGCGCGAGCACCATGGATGGGTTGAACAGCGCGCTGGCCTCGACCGAGTACTCATGCGTGAAGTACGCGCCGATCAGCAAACGGCGATCGTGACTGAGCTGAGCGCCCGGCAAGATGTAATGTTTGGTCTTCTCGAAATTCCGCTCCAGGATCTGCTCGAAGCCTTTGTGCCGCTGCGAGAAACCCCTCAGCACGCCCGCGAGCGCCGAGGCAACTTCCGGCTCCGGAATCTTAAGGACGCGCTCCATCAGCAGTGCCGCCCGGGGAAGGCCGCCGGGCGCTATCTCTTCGCCGGGCAGGTACGCTTTGGCGATGACGCGCCGGGGATCGGGCAGCAAGACATGCGCCGTTCGCTTGATGGCCAGCTCGGAGCTGCTCATCCCTTCGCCTCTTCAATATCTGCGGCGTGCTCGAGGCCTTCGCCCGCAAGCTCCAGCATCTCCAAGAGCGAGAGCAGAAAACAAATGGTGCTTTCAGCGCCTTGGTTCTGGTTGGCCTGGACGGCGCCGAGCCCATCCCGGCAGCCCGCCGTTACGGAATCGTAAAGCGGCATGCCGAGGCGGTTGCTGCCGAGGAACCACGCGAAAGATTCGCGCATGCGGCGCAGGTAATGATGATCGCCGGTCGCGAGGTACGCGCCCCGGAAGGCGAGCACGAATGCCGCGGCATCGATCGCCTGCTCATCCGCATGCGGTTTCTGCCCCCCGCGGCTGTGCCAGCCCGCGTTGCCCACCAGCGTCAAACACCCGTCCACGAAGCAGACGTCCTCGAGGAACTCCAGCGATTCGCGCGCCACGCGCAAGCTTGCCCGCTCTCTCGTTAGGGAGAAAGCCTTGAAAAGCGCGAGCGGAATGATGGCATTATCGTAAGTGAGCGCCGGCTCGAACCAGCGCCAGTCCTGGACGGACTCCTCTTGGTAGCGCTTAACCAGCTTGTCGGCCATAACGCTCAGGCTGTTTCGGGCGCCGTTGTCAGACGGCTCGACAGCAATAAAACTGGCCAGGCCGAGCATGCTTAAGGCCGTCCCGCGGGGGCCCAGACCCATCGCTCTGGGCAAGGCGCGATTGAACATGTCCTTCGCCAGCCGGCCGCAACCCTCCTCGGCCGCGAGCTCAACCGTGGAACCCAGCGCCCAGATCGCGCGGCCCAGGCAATCTTCCGAGCCGGGACCCGACCCGAGCTGGCGGTCGTAACTCATCAAGTTCTTGAAGTCGCCCGTCTCGGCCTGGGCGCAGTGCAGGTAGCTGAGATACGTAGTCACGAGGCGCCTGGTCTGCGAGTCGCTGCTCACCCGGTCCGCGTGGAGGGCCACGATCAGTGCGCGGGCGTTGTCGTCGACGCAGTATCCCGTGCTCCTTGCCGGAACGCTGAAAGTAGCGTGCTGAATCACTCCGGTATCGTCCGTCATCCGGATCAAATGATCCAGGCGCAGTTCGGGCAAGCTGCTGGCGCGCTCCGGCTTAATGGGTGCTAACCGGGTGGGCACTTCGGACACCACTCTGGTTCCGAGATCCAAATACGCCTTTCCTATCCTCGGCCACACCATGGACCGGGTGAATTCGGAAGCGGCGCTTCGAAGCTGATCCCTCTTTGCGGGAGAGCCCAGCAGAGAAACCAAAGCAACGCTTAAGGCGCCGTGATCGCCGAATGGAAACAATATTCCCCGTCCATCTGAGAGCATCTCTTCGGCGTGCCAGTAGGGCGTCGATACGACGGCCGCCCCCGCACCCATCGCATAGGACAACGCACCGCTGGTGACCTGCGCTTGATTCAGGTAGGGGCTGACGTAGAGGTCGGTGGCCTGCAGATAGCTGTACAGCTCTTCGTTAGAGACGAACTGGTCGCGGAAGACAACGTGCTCCCGCACACCGAGGCGTTCGGCCTCGCGCTCAAGAGACGTTCGATAGGCCTCGCCGTGCCGACGCGCAATCGTTGGGTGGGTGGCACCCACGATGAAGTACATGACTTTGGGGAACTGCGCAATCACTGCCGGCAGCGCGCGGATCACCGTCTCGATTCCTTTGTTGGGGCCCAGAAGCCCGAAAGTCAGCAGCATCTGCTGGCCCGAAACGCCGAACTTTGCTTTCAGCCGCTTCTGGTCCCGTGGCGGCATCTGAGGAATTCCGTGCGGGATAACCTGAATTTTTTCCTCGCTCACCCCGTACGATGAGCCCAGCAGATCCGCTGCGACCTTGCTCATGACAACGAGCCGCACGCACTGGTGGGCCATCCTCTGGATAACCGCTTTTTGAGAGTCCGAGGGCCGCTTTAGAACGGTGTGCAGCGTCGCTAGAGCCGGCGTGCGGAGCGCCGAGAGAAGGTCAAGAATGTATGCGCCGTCGTCGCCGCCGAAGATGCCGTGCTCGTGCTGGATGGAAACAAGCCGCACATCGGAATAGTTGATGAACTCGGCCGCGCGGGCATAATCGCCCTTGGCTCCCTGCCGGATCTCATACTTGACCTCAGGCGGGTATTCGTACTGCCCTGCCGGGTCGCTCACCGCGATAACCATCGGCAGCACGCGATCGCTGGCAGTGCCGATTGCAGCCGAAAGGTCGCGGGTGAAGGTGGCAATGCCGCACCGGCGCGGCGGATAGGTGCCGATAAACGCGATCGGCAGGTCGGCATCGAGCGGTTTCAACGAGCTTTTAAAGCCATTGCCGGCGGAGGCGCGACCGGGTCTGTGGGGCATTCGCTCACCTATTTCTTCGGGCGGCGTCGCGTCGACGGCGGGAATGGGTACGTTGAGGAATGCGGCGCGTTAATAGCGTGACAGGACAATGGCGTGAGCGCTTGGACCGGCTTGCAGTTACAGGTTATTATAGCCGAATTTCGAGGAGGGTGCGTGACTCAATAAAAACGTGGCGCGGTGTGGGCGACGGGACGATTATCGAACCGAGGCGTGGCTGGCTTTCCTGGCGGACTTCCGGAGCTGGTGTGCGCGCTGCCGGTCCAGACTCGGAGAGCGCCGCGGCCGTCCTGCCAGAGCACGATGCGGCGCCTCAACGATCATGTCGGCCTGGGGCCGGTGGACGCTTCGACATCGAAGATCTGCTGGAAATCCAGGGCCTCGGCCGCCAGCACCATCGCCAGCGGCGGGAACCCCTCGGTCTGGGCCAGCAACGCCGTGTAGTATTGGCCGTACGATTCCACCGTTTCAGCCGGCTTCGGGGGCCGCAGACCCATGAACACGAACCCCGCCCCCTGCGAGGCGCTCCGGAGGCTCTCAAACAGCTCCCGGTCCGGCGCGACCAACACTTCGATCCCGGCTTCCAGCCGCGCGTCTTCGAGGAACCGCTCCAGCTGCTTTTGCTCCTCCGCTTGGTCCGCGGATGATCTCGCGACGGTTTTCAGCATCAGCTGCGACCGCCGCCATTCCGGGCTGGTCCGGAGCAGGTACCCGAGGGCCAGGATCAGGCCTCCATTCTGGCTGTGCCGGTCCCACCAGACATCGATGCGCGGCGGCCGGGGGCCTTTCGGAGGCGGCTGCCCGGCTTCCCGCACGATGACCAGGTTGCGGCGCGTGCGGGACACCAGTAGCATCAGCCGGACATAGTCCGCGATGTGGGCGGGCTGCTGCGTTTCCCCCAGCAGCACTGTGTTCGGCACCAGCGGCCCGAATCCGTAGGTTTGGACAAGCGCGTGCGCGCCCCGGAGCGGATCGTCGGCCACCTGCACTTTCACCATCGCCGGCACCCGGCGGCGGCGCAGGTATTCCTCGATCGATCCCTGAAGGTTCGCCACGCGCTCCGCGGAGATCGCACCGTCGGAAACCACGGTGGCCACCGTCAGGAACCCCTTCCCGTGCGAGATCGCATCCGCCAGCGCGATCAGATACCATCGCCTCGTCGGCGAGCCGCTCAGCACCAGGATGTTGGGCCTCCAGCTCCGCTCATTCGGCCGGTAGGACGCGAGCCGGTAGAGGACCAGCCGCGCCAGGAGCCGTAGGATGCCATAGCGCAGGTCACCCCAGTACGCGCGCATCCGTCGCTGCTTCATTAGCGCATACGCGCCGGACGAGACCAGGATGGCGGTGAGCGTCGCGCCGGGATTGATCATCAGCATCGCCCACCCGCAGGCCGCGGCCCCGGCCAGCGACACCCCCCAGGGCACCCGGAACGTCGGCCGCCAGGAGGGACTGCCGATCCAACCCTCGAGCGCCGCGGAGAGGTTCAGCAGCCCGTAGGAGGTCAGAAAGAACATCGACAGCACGGGCGCGATCACGTTCAGCCCCCCGCTGAGGATGCCGACCAGCCCCACCATAAACGCGACGACCGTCGCCAGGCGGGGGTCGCCGCCGGGCCCGAACCCCCGGCCCAGGATCCGGGGCACCACGCCATCCCGCGCCAGGGCTTGCAGCGTGCGTGGCGCGCCGAGCAGCGAGCCGATGGCGCTGGAGAGCGCAGCTCCCCACAGCCCCACCAACACCAACGGTCCCCACCGGGCGATCTCCATCATGATCAGCGGGTTGGTCAGCAGCGCATGCTGGTCGGAAACCGTACGGGCGATGAACACCGGGATCGCGAGGTAGACTAGGTAGCTCGTCGCCACCGCCCCCAGGGTCCCCAATGGGAGCGCCCGACCTGGACGCTTCAGATCACCCGACATGGCCAGCCCGGCCTCGATACCGGTGACCGCCGGGAAGAAGACCGCAAACACGGTCCAGAACGGCGCCAGCGCCTCCGCCGTGGCGGGTTCAGACGCGACCGGCGGGCCTCCGAGAAAAAACGACGCCAGCGAGATCACGACCAGCGCGAGCACGATGGACTGCGCCCTGAGGGCGATGTCGGCCGAGAAATAGGTCAAGACCAGCAGCCCCGCCAGGGTAGCGATGCCAACGGCTTTGGGGGAGATCCATGGGAGCAGCATGACGACCGACTCGGAAAACCCCGCGATATAAAACGCGATGCCGCAGGCTTGCGCCAAGAAGAGCGGCAGCCCGATCGCCGCCCCGGCTTCCAGGCCCAGCGATCGGGAAATAATGTAATAGGCGCCTCCGCCGCCGATCCGCATATTGGTCGCCAGCGCCGAAAGCGACAATCCGGTCAGGAACGTGATGGCCGTGGCCAGTGTGACGATCAGCAGCGTGCTGGCCAGTCCGACGTTGCCCAGAACCCAGCCGAAACGGAGGTACATGATCACGCCGAGGATGGTCAGAAGGCTCGGCATGTAGACCCCTTTGAACGCTCCGAAGCGATATCCCGGAGCGGGGGGTGCCCGGCGGGCTCGTTTGATGGACTGAAGCAGCGACATGTTCGTGGTCTCTATGTGCTGGCGAACATGAAGGCGTTCCTCGTGGTATCGCCCCGGATCAGCGAGGCGACGCGCGGAGGGGCGCCTCCGCGTGATACGGAGATGGCGGGCGGGCCCTCTCCGGTCTTCCTAGCGGCGGCCGCGCATTTTCGCCAGCAGCCGCAGCATCTCCAGGTACAGCCACACGAGCGTCACCATCAGCCCGAACGCGCCGTACCACTCCATGTACCGCGGCAGGTTGTTGCGCGAGCCCTGCTCGATGAAGTCGAAATCGAGCACGAGATTCAGCGCCGCGATGACGACGATGAAGAGGCTGATGCCGATGCCGATCGGGCCGCTGTCATGCAGGAACGGCATCTGGATGCCGAAGAATCCCAGCACCAGGCTGATGAAGTACACCAACGCGATCCCACCGGTGGCCGCGACCACCCCCAGCCGGAATTTCTGCGTGACCTGAATGAGGCGCGAGCTATAGGCGACCAGCAGGGCCGCCAAGGTGCCGAAGGTCAGCGCCACCGCCTGGAAGGCGATGCCGGGATAACGCATTTCCAGCATGGCGGAAATGCCGCCGAGCGCGAGGCCTTCCAGCGCGGCGTAGACCGGCGCAGTCACCGGCGCCCAGGTCTTCTTGAACACCGTCACCAGCGCCGTAATGAACCCGCCGATGATGCCCAGCAGCATCCATCCCTGAACCGGGGCGCGGCTGAACGCCTGCCCCCAGACCCAGGAGCTGGTCAGCACCAGCGCCAACAGCAGCCAGCCTGTTTTGTTGACGGTGCCCTGGACGGTCATCGTCGACCCGGCGGCCATCCCCCGCAGGCCCACAAAGGCATCCGCCGTCATCACCGGATTGGTCGTGCGCATCGGCCCCTCCTATGGTTCCCTGTATGATGCCGCGCCGCGCGGCATCCGGGCAAGCTTTTTCGCGGTGCGCCCGTCCGCGCGCCTATGAACCGCGCCTCATGCGGCGGCGACTGGCGGCGGCCTGCGATGTCTGGCGATCCTGGCGGGAAAACCGCAAAAGACACCCACTCCGCCACCCTGTGGAATCTGCCGGGGGTGCTGGGCTGGTTGCGGCGCGCCGCATCTTTTGAGCCCCGTCCTTACAGATAACAAAAGACCCCACCGCAACATCGGGTGGGGTCTTTTGTTATCTGGCGGGGACGACGGGGCTCGAACCCGCGACCTAAGGCTTGACAAGCCTTCGCTCTAACCGACTGAGCTACGTCCCCAAAGACTAGAGATGAGAAATATGAAATTAGATAAAACTCGCTGCGCACCAATCTGGTGGGCGGTGAAGGAGTTGAACCCTCGACCTTCTCCGTGTAAAGGAGACGCTCTAACCAACTGAGCTAACCGCCCCAGGCGAGAATCGCCTAAGGTCATCGCACGAGGGCCCTTATTATACCCGACGAGGGGGTCGACGCCAACTGCTCTCATGCAGGAATGCCAGCCGTACGGTTCCCCGCTATCCCCCACTGGCCGCCTTTGCTATAATCGCCATACCTGTCCGCACGTCCGTTCGTTCCGATTCATCATCGCCGCATCACAAGGAGGTCCGCATGAAGTTTCGTTTGATCCCCAAGGAAGAATCCTTCTACGACATGTTCGAACAGCTTTCCGGCATCCTGGTAAAAGCGGCGGATGAGCTGGTCCAAGCCACCGCGCGCGTCGAAAATATGCTTGAGGGCGCAAAGCGGCTGGAGCGGCTGGAGCATGACGGGGATCAGATCACGCATGAGATCATCGCGCGATTAAACCGCACGTTCATCACCCCTCTGGACCGGGAAGACATCCATCGCCTCGGCACCGCCCTCGATGACGTGCTGGACTTGATGGAAGCAGCTACTGAACGGTTCACGCTCTACAAGATTTCCTCGCTGCGGCCCGAAGCCAACCAGATCGCCAAAGTCATCCGCGACCAGCTTGGGCAAATCCAGCAGATGATCCCCAAGCTGCGCCACCTGCGCCACGAGCACATCCTGGAGCACTGCATTGAGATCAACCGGCTCGAAAACGTGGGCGACCGCATCTTGCGCGATTCGATCGGGCACCTGTTTGACGGAACGCCGGACCCGATCACGGTGATCAAGTGGCGAGGGCTCTACGAGCTGCTGGAAGCCGCAACCGACAAGTGCCAGGATATCGCCAATACCGTCGAAGCCATCGTGCTGAAAAACGCGTGATCGGCTGATGGAGCTCTCACCGATGCTCCTGGGGGTGTTGTTCCTGGTGCTCGCCGCCGAATTCGTGAACGGCTGGACCGATGCCCCGAACTCCATTGCCACCGTCGTCTCCACGCGAGTCCTCTCCCCAGGCAAGGCGCTGCTCATGGCCAGCATCCTGAATGCGCTGGGCGCGCTCTCCGGCACCGCGGTCGCGGCCACGATCGGCAAGGGCATCGTGGACCCGTCGGTCATCAACATCTACACCGTCGGCGCGGCAATGGTCGGCATCGTCTTTTGGAGCACGCTGGCCTGGTACTATGGCATGCCCACCAGCGAGTCGCACGCGCTGATCGCCGGCCTAACCGGGGCCGCCCTGGCAACCGCCGGGCCCAAGGCGCTGATCCTGGCCGGATGGGAAAAGGTCGGCACCGGGCTGCTGTTCTCCACCTTCCTGGGCTTCGGCGGCGGGCTGGCGCTGATGACCTCGATTTATTGGATCTTCCAAAAAGCGCACCCCGCGCTCATCCGGCGCCTGTTCGGCCGCCTGCAGATCCTCTCCGCCGGGTTCATGGCGTTCAGCCACGGCTCAAACGACGGCCAGAAATTCATCGGGGCCTTCTGCTTGGTCCTGATGCTCGGCGGGGTGACGCCGGAGTTCCACGTGCCGGCCTGGGTGATCCTCTTGTGCGCGACCGTCATGGCCGTCGGCACCGCCATCGGCGGGTGGCGCATCGTGAAAACGATGGGCATCTCGCTCACCAAGCTTGAACCCGTCCACGGGTTCGCCGCAGAAACCGCGGCGGCGGGCACGATCGTACTGGCCTCGCACCTGGGCATTCCGCTGAGCACCACCCACACCATCAGCACCACGATCATGGGGGTGGGGGCTACGCGGCGCTTCTCCGCGGTGCGCTGGGGGGTGACGCGCAATATCGTGACCGCCTGGATCCTCACGTTTCCGATCTGCGGCCTGGTGGCATGGGGGACGGCCAAAATCGTGATGTGGTTCGTGCGCTAGCACTCGTTGAAAACATAACACCCCCTCTTCCACAAGCGGAAGAGGGGGTGGTTGGTTTTCGGAGGCTTAGTGCACTGGCGGGATCGAGGCCGCCACGCTGGCAGGCATGAGCGACAGCTGTGCCAGCAGCAACAGGTTCGCCAGGATGGTGGTTGGGATGGCGATCAGCAGGCCGGGTTTGAGCCACTGGCCGAAGGTGATCGTGCCCATCTCTCGGCGCTCGAGCAGGCCTGCCGCCACAATGTTAGCGGTTGAGCCGATGAGCGTGGCGTTGCCCATCAGCGTGCCGCCAAAAAGCATCGCCCACCATAGCGGGAAGGTTGGGATGCCGGTCTGGGCCACATCGCTGACGATCGGCACGAAGGTCGCCACGGCCAGCACGTTGTCCATCACCGCAGTGAGCACCCCGGAGCTCCACACAAACAGCGAGACCAGCACCGGCACACTGCCTCCTGAGAGCTCCACGATCCGCGCCGCCAGCACGCTCGTCACGCCCGTGAATTTCAGTGTGCCCACCGAAGCGAACAAGAGCAGGAAAAACGCCAGTGTCCACCAGTCCACCCGCTTCTCCATCAGGGCTCTCGCCCCGTGCCCGCTCATGGCTAGCGCGACACCGGCGCCCAACAGCGACACGCCCAGCAGCATGGTATTCGGGGGCAGGCCAAGCCAGTGCTCCAACTGATGGTGCAAGACCAGGCCGATCACGACCAGCGCGAATAAGCTGCCGCTTTGCGCAACGCCCCGCTTGGCTTTGCGCTCATCGACGACCTGTTCGATGTGCCGCTCGCCCCGCTTGCCGGTCAGCACGCCTTTGAGACCGTCGATGTCCTTCCGGAACAGCCACAAACAGAGCGGGATCGCGATCGCGGCACAGACAGCGGAAATCGGGGTCGCCCATCGCAGGAAATCCGAGAAGGTCAGGCCGCTGCGCATGGCGATGATGACGCCCACCGGATTGCCGACCACCGTCGCGCTTGAGCCGATGTTCGTGGCAAACACGATCATGAGGATGAACGGGATCGGATTGACCTTGGACGACTTGCCCAGCAAATTCAGGAGCGCCACGGTCATGAACAGGATCGACGTCACTTCATCCACCAGCGCGGCGGAGATGCTGGCCATGATCATCATAACCACGAGGATGCGCCTGGGGTGCGGCCCGATCCATGTCAGAAGCTGCTCGATCACGTACTCGAAGAAGAGCCGTTCCTCCATGAACCCGATGATCGTCATCATCGCGATGAGAAAGAGGATGATGTCCAGCCCGGCAAATTCGATCAGGTGGGGCACGTCGAGCAAGCCGGTGCTCAGCAGCAGCGAGATGCCGAAACAGGCGAACGCGAGGCGGTATTGCCAGAAGAAGATCGCTCCGAAGAGCACGATGCCGAACCCGGCCACCGCCAGCACCTGTTTGGCGGACAGGCCCAGCGGGGCCAGCAACAGCGGCATGCCGATGACGCCGACCAGATACCACGCCCAATCTTTGAAACTCGCGGTGGATGTTCCGGCGCTCATGCGCTCCCCTCGAGAGCCTGTTGCGTGACGGTCTCGGTCAGCACCGTCACCTGATTGCGGTTTACCTCAAGCAACCCTTCGCCGACAAACACGAGCCGCTCTTCCCCGCTGGGCCGCCGCCACGTGAACTTCCCCGGCTTGAGCGTCGTGACCAGCGGGGCGTGATTGTACAAAATCCCCAGATACCCGAGCTCTCCGGGCGCGCGCACCGAGACCGCCTCATCAGCGACAGCCTCGCCTTCATTCGTGACGATGCGGATGCGGATCGGCCCAGGCATGGAGGTTACTTGGCGGCAACGCCCTGCCGCTGCGCCTCTTCCATCACCTCTTCGATGCCGCCGCGCATGTAGAACGCCTGCTCGGGCACGTCATCCAGCTTGCCGTCCATGATCATCTTGAAGCCCTTCACCGTCTCCTCGCGCTTCACGAACTTGCCCGGCCGGCCGGTGAACGCCTCGGCCACGAAGAACGGCTGGGAGAGAAATCGCTGGATCTTGCGCGCGCGGGCGACGGTGAGTTTGTCCTCGTCGGAGAGCTCGTCCATCCCCAGGATCGCGATGATGTCGCGCAGCTCCTTGTAGCGCTGGAGCGTTTGCTGCACCGCGCGGGCCACGGCGTAGTGCTCTTCCCCGACGATATTCGGATCCAGGATGCGCGAGGTGGACTCCAGCGGATCGACCGCCGGGTAAATGCCCAGCTCCGCGATCTGGCGCGAGAGCACCGTCGTGGCATCGAGGTGTGAGAACGTCGTCGCCGGGGCCGGATCGGTGAGGTCATCCGCCGGCACGTAGATCGCCTGCACCGAGGTGATCGAGCCGCGCTTGGTGGACGTGATGCGCTCCTGCAATTGGGCCAGCTCCGTGCTCAGGTTCGGCTGGTAGCCCACCGCTGAGGGCATGCGGCCCAGCAGCGTCGACACCTCAGCGCCGGCCTGCACGTAGCGGAAGATATTGTCGATGAACAGCAGTACGTCCTGGCCTTCTTCATCGCGGAAATACTCGGTCATGGTCAGCGCGGTGAGCGCGACGCGCAGCCGCGCCCCGGGCGGCTCGTTCATTTGCCCGAACACCAGCGCGGTCTTGTTCACGACGCCGGACTCGTTCAGCTCAAGCCACAAGTCGTTGCCCTCGCGGGTGCGCTCGCCCACCCCGGCGAACGCCGACACGCCGCCGTGCTCGGTGGCGATGTTGCGGATGAGCTCCTGCAAGATGACCGTCTTGCCCACGCCCGCACCCCCGAAGAGGCCGACCTTGCCGCCTTTGGGGTACGGAGCCAGCAGGTCGATGACCTTGATCCCGGTCTCGAAGATGGTGCGCACCGGCAGCTGGTCTTCAAACGACGGGGGCGAGCGGTGGATCGGCGCGCGCTTGTTCGGTTCGGGCACCGGCCCTTTCTCATCCAGTGGCTCGCCGAGCAAGTTGAAGATGCGCCCGAGCGTCTGCTTGCCGACGGGCACGGTGATGGGGCCTCCGGTATCGAGCGCTTTCATCCCGCGCGCGAGGCCGTCGGTGGAGTCCAATGCGATACACCGGACGGTGTTGTTGCCGACGTGCTGCGCGACTTCGAGCGTCAGATGGATCTTCTTGTTCTCATCGGTGATGGTAATCGCGTTGAAGATCTCCGGCAGCTGGTCCGCCGCGAATCGGATATCGACGCTGGGACCGATCACCTGTACAACGTCGCCGTAGTTCTCTTTGGCCATCACACAATCCTCTAGGGTTATTTCAGCGCTTCGGCGGTACCGACGATCTCGCTGAGCTCTTTGGTAATCGAAGCCTGCCGGACGCGATTGCGCTGCCGGGTCAGGTCGCCGAGCAGCTCCTCGGCGTTATCCGTCGCGTTCTTCATGGCGATCATGCGCGCGCCATGCTCCGACGTGAACGCTTCCAGCAAGCTGAGCCGGAACGTCGCGATCGCCCATCGCGGCAGCAGGTCCTCGAAGACCCGCTGCGCGGATGGCTCAAAGATGTACTCATCCGCCACTTGGCTCGAGGCTGAAGGCTCGAGGCTCGAGGGCAATGCAATCGGCAACCAAGATTTAATCACAGGGCGCGACACGCTCGTCGAGGCAAACTTCGCATACAGCAGCCGCACCGCGCTCACCTCGCCGGCCAAAAACCTGTCGAGCAGCACCTTGCCGATCGCATCGATCTTGGCGATGTTGGGCCGCCCGGCAAAATCCAAATACGCGTCCTTCGCGGCATATCCGCGCCGCGTGAAATACCGGTGGCCGCGCTTGCCGATGAAGCTCAGCTGCAGCCGCTGCGCCATGTCTTTACGCAGCTCAGCCTCGGTAAGTTGGACCAGGTTCGTGTTGTACGAGCCGGCCAGCCCGGTGTCCGATGTCACGACGAGCAGCGCCTCAGGCGCATCTGCGCGGGCTTGCGTCAGCGGATGCGAGAGATCCGGCGCTGCAGCCAGCACGCGCTGCAGCAGCTCATCGAGGAACCCCAGCATCTGCCGGCCCTGCAGCAGCCGCCCTTGCGCCCGCTTGAACTTCGAGGCGGACACCAGCTGCATGGCGCGCATGATCTGCTTGGTGCTTTGGATCGTGCGCAGCCGCGAGCGGATCTGCCGTAGCGAGGCCATCGGGTTACTTCGCCGCCACCGCCAGGAAGGACGCCTTGAACTCCTTCACCGCCGCTTCCAGCTTCTTCGCGACGTCATCGGGCAGTTCCTTGCTCTGATCGATCTTGTGGATGACATCCGGATACCGCTCATCCAAAAACGCGTGGAATTTCGCCTCAAACGCCTTGACCTGGCTCAGCGGCACGTCATCCAAGTGTCCTTGTCCGGCAGCGTAGAGGATCGCCACCTGGTGCGCCAGACTCATGGGCTGGTACTGCCCCTGCTTGAGCACCTCGACCCACCGCTCACCGCGCGTCAGCTGGGCTTGCGTGGCCTTATCGAGCTCCGAGCCGAACTGGGTGAATGCCACCAGCTCGCGGTACTGTGCGAGGTCCAAGCGCAAGCGGCCGGCGACCTTTTTCATGGCTTTGGTTTGCGCGTTGCCGCCGACGCGGGAGACCGACAGCCCCACGTTCACCGCGGGCCGGACGCCGGAGTAGAACAGGTCGGCTTCCAGGTAGATCTGCCCATCGGTGATCGAGATGACGTTGGTGGGAATGTACGCGGACACGTCCCCGGCTTGCGTCTCGATAACCGGAAGCGCGGACAAGCTGCCTCCCCCAAGGTCTGCGCGCATCTTCGCGGCGCGCTCAAGCAGCCGCGAGTGCAAATAAAACACGTCGCCCGGATACGCTTCGCGCCCAGGCGGGCGGCGCAGCAGCAGCGACAGTTGCCGGTACGCCACCGCGTGCTTGGACAAATCGTCGTAGCAGCACACCGCATGCTTGCCGGTGTGCATGAACTCTTCGCCCATCGCGCAGCCGGCGTAGGGTGCTAGGTACTGCAGCGGAGCCGGGTCTTCGGCCGAAGCCACGACGATGATGGTGTACTCCATCGCCCCGCGCTTCTCTAGCGTCTCGACGACCGCGACGACTGAGGAAAGCTTCTGGCCGATCGCCACGTAGATGCAGTAGAGGTCCTTGCCCTTCTGGTTCAGGATCGTATCGACCAGCAGCGCGGTCTTGCCGATCTGGCGGTCGCCCAGGATCAGCTCGCGCTGGCCGCGGCCGATGGGGATCATGCCGTCGATGGCTTTGATCCCGGTCTGCAGCGGTTCCTTCACCGGCTGGCGCTGGATGACATTCGGCGGGCGGGCTTCAACGGGGCGGAACTTATCAGTGACGATTGGGCCTTTGCCATCGATGGGCCGGCCCAGCGCATCCACCACGCGGCCAAGGAGTGCCGGCCCGACCGGCACCGAGGCGATGCGGTTGGTGCGCTTCACGACGTCGCCGTCTTTGATGTGCGAGTCGTCGCCGAGGATGACCGCGCCCACGTGGTGCTCTTCCAAGTTGAACGCCATGCCGATCGTCTGCCCGGGGAACTCCAGCAGCTCGCCGGCCATGACGTCGTTGAGCCCGTAGAGCCGCGCAATCCCATCGCCCACCTGGATCACGCGCCCGACCGACTCGAGCTTCACCTGGCTGCGGTAGCGGTCCAGCTCCTGCCGCAGGGCCAGCGAAACTTCTTCAGGACGCAATCGAGCCATCTTCAGGGAACCTTTGTGTTAGAACACCTTCACGGAGGACAACCGCTCGCGCAGCTCGGCCAACTGCCGCCGCACCGAGCCGTCAATCACCCGGTGGTCCAACTCCACTTGCACGCCTCCGATGAGCGCCGGGTCCACTTCCGCGCGCACCTCGACTGTTTTGCGCTCCGCCTGCTCCAGCCGTGCGCGCAGCCGCGACACGACCGTCTCAGGCAGGGGGTGCGCCGAGCGCACCACCACGCGCAGCCGGCCCTGGGCCGCATCGACCAAGTCCGACAGCGCCTCGACGATCTGCGGGATGTGCGACTCGCGACCGAACGACACCAGCATGCGCGTGAATGCCCGCACGGTGTCCGACCAGGAACCCTTCAGCACCCGCTCGAAGATCCCGACCTTGTCCTCAGGGTCCACATCGGGGTTGAGGAACAGCTCGCGCAACAGCGGCTCCTCATCGAACAACCGTCCGATGAGCTCCAGCTCCTTGAGCGTCTCTTCGACGCTGCCCTCAGCACTTGCCGCTTCAAAGAGCGCTTGCGCGTAGCGCGAGGCGATCGGGTCAGCGGACATTACGGCTCATTGTGAAAATTTTCACAGGTATGGACAGCATAAAACCTCACCCGCGCGCGCCCTCTCGCTCCAGGTCGTCGAGCACTGAATCGATTAACTGCCGGTCGGCTTTGGCGTCCAGTTTCTGGCGTAGGACGCGCTCCACCGCATCGACGGTCATCTCCGCCATCTGGTCGCGCAGCGTGACTTTCGCCTTCGCCAGCTCCAGCTCGATCGTCTGCTTGGACTTTTCAAGCGACGCGTACGCAAGCTGGCGCGCTTGCTCTTGGATCTCGACCGCCACCTTCTTGCCTTCGAGGATCGCCTGCTGGATCTTCGAGCGCGCTTCGTCTTCGATCTTGGCGAGCCGCTGGGCGTACTCTTCCTGCAGCCTGGCCAGCTCCACCTTGCCCTGCGCGGCCTGCTGCAGATCGCGTTCGATCTGGTGCCGGCGCGCGTCGAGCATCGTCAGCAAAGGCTTCCAGGCGAAGCGCCGCAGGATCGCCAGCAGCACGAGAAAGCTGATCGCCTGCGAGAGGATCTGTTGCCAGTCAAGCTGTGGCACGGCTTACGCTCCTATCAGCCTGAAATGCGGCCCTGGAAAATGAACATCGTGACCAGCGCGTAAATCGTCAGCGCTTCGATCATGGCGCAGCCGATGATCATGACCGTCTGGATGCGCCCGCCGGCTTCCGGCTGGCGCGCGACCGCTTCCAGCGCAGCCGTGACCGCTTTGCCCAGGCCGAAGGCCGAGGCGACCGCTGCCATACCCAGCGCGAGCGGAACGGTGAGTGCCAGCATACTCCGAAAGTCACTTGGCATAGGTCCTCCTGTTTAGTGATGCTCTTCGTGCGGCAACATCAACGCGATGTACACCGTACTGAGCAGACTGAACACCAATGCTTGCACCGTGCTGAAAATCAACACCAGCGGCAGGGCAAAGAGCTGGAACGGCAGCCCGATCTTGAACGTGCCGATGGCGAACCCCGCCCCAATCCCCAGCCCCACGAGCACCGCCAACAACACGTCTTCTGCGAATACATTGAAGCACAACCGCAAGCTGAGGCTCAACGGTTTGATGAACTCCCCCAGCACGTGGAGCACCAGCATGAGGGGCGCGAGCACCCAGCCAACCACGTCGGTCGGCTCTCCGGCGAGATGGCTCACATACCGAGCCGGGCCCAGCCGGCGGATGCCGGTCCACTGCACATAGCAAAACACGACGATCGCCAGGGCCACCGTCGTGTTCAAATTGGAGGTTGGGGATTTCAGGCCAGGCACCATTCCGGCCAGGTTCATGAGCCAGATGTAGAGGAAGAGGCTGCCGATAAACGGGGTGAAGTGCCGCCCTTCGTGGCCGATGACGCCCTGGACCAGTTGATCCAACCCGTTGACCAGCATCTCAAGCAAGTTCTGTCCCCGGCCAGGGATCGTGGCCGGCCGGCGGCTGTAGCGCCAGGCGACCGTGCACAAGATGAGCGCCACCAGCCAGGCAAAGACCAGGTTCTCCCATTGGTGCAGCCAATGCGCCCACGGCGCGTCATGAAACTGGTGCGAGAGCGCGGTGATGAAATTGGGCAGCTCCGGGATCGCATCGCCCCCGCCATGCCCTGCCGCCTCAGCGGCCTGTGCGCCGTGCTGCACCGCTTGTTCGACGGCGTGGTGGGCGTCACTGGCCATGCGCGGTGGCGGTTGAGCGGACGGCGGCGACAACGATGGCGGCGATCAACACGAGGGTAAACCCAATGCCGAACCCTGCGGGAGAGACCGCCGGCTGCAAGAGTAGCCAGATCGCTACGGCGTACAAGCACGGGAATTTGATGAAGAACCACAGGAGCGTGCGCGTGCGGCTAGCACCGTCGCGCAGCCACACCGTCGAGAGGCGCGCGAGCCCCCACACATTCGCGAGGCTCCACAGCAGGCCGGCTAGGGTGCCGAGCATCAACGGATCAGTGATCGTCATCGTCCTCAAGCTTGCGTGATTGCTGGATGAACTGGGCGACGCTGCGCACGCTGGCCGCCAGACCCAAAATGACCCCTATCGTCATGCCCCACGGCTCACTGGACCAACGGTGATCGACGGCGGTGCCGAGATAGTAGCCGAGCGCTGGTCCGACGAGCAGCACGAAGGGGATGGCGGTTAAAATCCCGACCTGTTGAAGCCGGGAGGACGGCTCACGGCGCTTCGCCACAGCCCGGAATTATAGCACAGCCACGGCGGGCTCTAAAGGAGATTCGCGGAAACGATCGCGCGCAGCGCCTGCAGGAGCGCGTTCGGGAACAGCCCAAGCCCCAGCGTCATCGCCCCACACACACCAAGGGTGACCCGAAGCATCCAGGGGGGTTGCAACACGCCTGCGCGCTGCGGCTCCACGAAGTACATGAGCCGGACCAGGTTGACGTAATAGTACAGCGCGATCGCGCTGTTGAGGATGCCGGCCAGCGCGAGCGCGGTATGGTCGGCCGCGATAGCAGACCCGAACAGGAGGAACTTGCCGAAGAACCCCAGTAGCGGTGGGATGCCAGCCAGGGACATCAGGAACAGCGTGCACAGCAGCGCCAGGACCGGGGAGCGCCTGCCCAGCCCGCGGAAGGCCTCCAGCGCCTCGCTACCGCTGTCGTTGACCACCGCCACGACGCAGGCGAACGCGCCGAAATTCATGAAGAAGTACGCGATGAGATAGAGCATCATCGCTTCGATCCCCAAATCGGTGTGCACCACGAACCCGATCAGCAGGTAGCCGACCTGGCCGATCGTCGAGTAGGCGAGCAGCCGCTTCACGTTGGTCTGCACGAGCGCGACCAGGTTGCCCAGCGTCATCGTCACGATCGTGAGTCCGAGCACCACCGGGGCGATCGTCGGCCAGACCGGCTCCAGCGCGCCCATCACGCGCAGCAGAAGTGCGAGCCCCGCGGCCTTGGGCCCGACGGAGAGAAACGCCGCGACTGCGACCGGCGCGCCTTCGTACGCATCGGGCGTCCACTGGTGAAACGGCACCATTGAGATCTTGAAGGCCAGTCCCACCAGCATCAGCAGCACCGCCAGCATCACCGCGCCGGCCATCGGCTGGTGCATGCCGTCAACGCTGAGCAGGATGTCGGAGAAACTCAGGCTGCTGGTCAGCCCGAAGAGCAGCGACATGCCAAACAGCATGACCCCCGAGGCGGTCGCGCCATAAAGGAGATATTTCAGCGAGGCTTCGGCGGAGCGGCGCTCCTCAAGGAACCCGACCAGCACGTATGAGGCCAGGCTCACCAGCTCCAGCGCCACGTACGCCATCAGGAGGTGCGAGGCCTCGGCCATCAGCATCAAGCCCACACCGATCAACCCGAGGAGGCCGTACGCTTCCCCGCGCGGGGCCGACGCCAGCTCCTTGGACGCGGCGATCAACAGCATCGTGACGGCCACCGCGCCCAGCGCCAGCCAGCGGAATGGGAGGCTGACCGGATCGCACACGATCAGGCCGAAGAACAAACTCGATGAGGTCGCCTCCGGCGTGCGCCACAGCGCCACGGCGGCGGCCAAGAGCGCAAGCCACAAGACCGCCGCGGCTGCGCGAGCCCCGCGGCCATCCGCCGCGCCGGCTTTCCCGCCCCAGACGCCCAGCACCATCGCCAGCAGCCCGCCAAGACTGAGCCAGGCTTCGGGCCACCAGGCGTTGAGGCTTTCCCGAATCACGGTATTCATCGCCGATCGCTATTTCCCGAAGAGGATGTGGGCCAGCAGCTGCTGGATGGTGGGGCTTTGCAGGTCGAGGAGGCACCGCGGGTAGAGCCCGACGAGCAGCACGAGGAGCAGCAAGGGGACGAGGCTGATCAGTTCCCGCGCGTTCATGTCGGAGAGCGCTTGCCATTTCTGATTGAGCGGCCCGAGCAGGATTTGCTGGATGACCTTCAGCATGTACGCCGCGGCGATCACGATGCCGATCACGGAAATCATCGTCAGCACCTGGAGGTGCTCGATCCGAAACGCGCCCAGCAGCGAGAGGAACTCGGCCACGAACCCGCTCAGGCCCGGCAACCCCAGCGAGCCCAGCGAAAAGAAGATCAGCAGCGCCGCGTACTTCGGCAGCTTCGCGCCCAGCCCGCCGAACGCGGCCAGCTCGCGCGTGTGCGCGCGGTCATACAGCACGCCGACCAGCAAGAACATGCCGCCGGTGAGCAGCCCGTGGCTGAACATCTGCAGCATCGCCCCGTTCATGCCCTCCGACGTGAGGCTGGCCAGCCCGAGCAGCACGAACCCCATGTGCGAGACCGAGGAATACGCCACCAGCCGCTTGAAGTCGGTCTGCGCCATCGCGACGAAGGCGCCGTAGACGATGTTGATCGCCCCGAGCAGCCCCATCGTCCAGCTGAACCACTGCGCCGCTTCCGGCAAAATCGGATAGCTGATGCGGAAAAAGCCGTAGGCGCCCATCTTCAGCAGCACCCCGGCCAGAAGCACGCTGCCCGGAGTGGGCGCATCCACGTGCGCGTCCGGCAGCCAGGTGTGGAACGGAAAGATCGGCACCTTGATCGCAAACCCCAGGAAGAAGCCGATGAACAGGAGCTGCTGGAACGCCACCGGAAAGGTATGGCCTTTGGCCGCCAGCTCGAACATATCGAAGGTGCGGCCCTGCGGATGCAGGTAAAGTGCCAAGATCGCCAGCAGCATGAAGAGGCTGCCCGCCAGCGTGTAGACGAAGAATTTGAACGCCGAGTACTCGCGCCGCCCCCCGCCCCACATCCCGATGAGGAAGTACATCGGCACGAGTACGATCTCCCAAAAGATGTAGAACAAAAACAGGTCGATGGCGAGAAACGTGCCCAACATGCCGATCTCAAGCAACAGGTAGAGCGCAAAGTACTCTTTGTGCCGATCGGTGATGGAGAACGAGCCGATGCAAGCGAGGAAGCTCAGCAGCGTGGTCAGTAGCACCATCGGAAGGCTCAGGCCGTCCACACCGACGCGGTAGAAGATCGCCAACTGCGGGATCCACGACACCTGCTCCTCGAATTGGAGCCCGAGCGAGGGGTCGAACGCATCCAGCAGCCGCAAGGACATGATCAGCACGATCCCGGTGGCCCCCAGCGCCACCATCCGGATCGCTTTCACCGACGAGCGCGGCAACGCCAGCACGGCGAGCATTCCGATGAACGGGACCAGCAGCAACCACGTTAAGGTCATATCGCTAACCTCGCAGATAACGTCCGCATCAGCGCCTCATGATGAACGACAGCACCACGACCGAGACGACGACGATCAACAGATACTGCTGTACGATCCCCGTCTGGACCCAGCGCAACACCCCGCCGAACCCGCGCACCGTCAGGGCTACGCCATTCACGAGCCCGTCCACGAAGACCCGGTCGATCCAGGCTTTCGTCTCTCCGGTCCAGCGGCCGAAGCGGCCGACGTTGTTCACCGTGCCGTCAATCGCCACCTGGTCGACGCGCGCCATCGCCTGCATCAGGCCCAGCAGCGGCGCGATGAGCCACCGCTGATACGCCTCGTCCACGTAATACTTGTTCAGCGCCCAGCCGTAGAGCCGGTGGCCCAGCGGGCGCAGCCCGGCGGGCAGCAGGTTGCGGCGCTGCACTCCAACGACCCACGCCAGCAGCGCGCCGGTCACCAGCACCGCCGTCGAGAGCAGGAGAATCGGGACATCGAGTCCGTGCGCTTCATGCTCGCCCAGCAGCGAGAAAAATTCATGGTTCCATGGCGAGCCGAGCAAGCCGATCAGCGCAGCGCCCACGCCAAGCAACGTCATCGGCCCGGTCATGATGAGCGGCGACTCGTGCGGGGCGTGCTCGTGGCCGGACGCGTGCGCAGCGCCATGGAAGCAGCGCCAATACAGCCTCAACGAATACGCTGCGGTCATCACCGCCCCGGCGAGCAGCAGCCACAACACCGTGGGCGAGGTGTGGCGCGCGGCGATCAGGATCGCGTCTTTGCTCCAGAACCCGCTCAAGAACACCAGCCCGCCCATCGACAGCGACGCAATGAGAAAGAGCGTGGCGGTCACCGGCATGTGCTTGCGCAGCCCGCCGAGCTTTGAGAGCTCCTGCTCGTGCGTCGCATGGATCACGCTGCCCGCGCCCAAAAACAGCAGCGCCTTAAAGAAGGCGTGCGTGAAGAGGTGGAACATCGCCGCGCTCACCGCGCCCAGGCCCAGCGCGGTCATCATCAACCCGAGCTGGCTGAGCGTCGAGTAGGCCAGGATGCGCTTGATGTCGGTCTGGGTGAGCGCCACCGTGCCGGCAAATAGGTGGGTAATCAGCCCGATGACTAGTACAATCTGCAGGCTCTCCGGCGTAAATAAGGGAAGTGTACGCGCCACCAGGTACACGCCCGCGGCCACCATCGTCGCCGCGTGGATGAGCGCGGACACCGGGGTCGGGCCTTCCATGGCGTCCGGCAGCCACACGTGCAGCGGGAACTGGGCGGACTTGCCCGCCGCTCCGATGAAGACCAGCACGCTGATGAGCGTCAGCAGCCCGGCGGGCAACTGCTCAGCGACCGAGCGAAGGTCTCCAAACTGCAGTGTCCCGGCGGTCGTGGCCAGCAGCAGAATCCCCAGCAGCAGCCCGGTATCGCCGACGCGGGTGGTGAGAAACGCTTTGCGCCCGGCTTCGGCCGCCGCCGGCTTCTCAAACCAAAAGCTGATGAGCAAATAGGAACACAGGCCCACGAGCTCCCAGCCCACATACAGGAGCACGAAGTGGTTGGCCATGACGAGTGTCAGCATCGACGCGCAAAAGAGCGAGAAGTAGGCGAAGAAGCGGGAGAAGCGCGGGTCGTCGTGCATGTAGCCGATGGAGTAGATCGCGATCATCGTGCCGATGAGCGTCACGACAAAGAGTATGATCCAGTTGAGCCCATCGACCGCGAAGCCGATCGTCCATGAAGAGGCCGGCACCAGCCACGCCCACGTAACCTCGAGCTGGTTCCCTTGGAAAACGAAGGGGGCGATATACAGGGTGCACAGAAAAGAACCAAGGAGTGCAGCCACTGCCAGCCATGCACTGCGTCTTCCGAGACGGCGACCCAAGGTGATCAGAATCGCAAACGCGACGAGCGGAAGTCCGGGAATCAGGAGAAGCAATTGTGTTGTGAGCAGGGCCCACGCGGCAACGTGGCCAAGTAGAAAAATATCCATCGCTTATCCTCGAAGAACGTTCACGTCGTCTGCGTAGACGGTCTTGGCCACGCGCGTCAGCTTGATGATGATCGCCAGTCCCACGACCGCCTCGCAGGCGGCGAGCGCGATGATGAAAAGCGCGAACGCCTGTCCTTGTACGTGGCTGAAGAGGCGGCCGAACACCACGAAGTTCATCGCGGCCGCATTGAGGATTAACTCCACCGCCAGGAGCATCCCGATGGCGTTGCGCCGCGTGAGCATGCCATACAACCCCAGGCAGAACACGGCGTGGCTGAGCACCACCAGCCCTTGCAAGGGAAGCGGCGACATCGCTAGCGGCGGGCCGCGATCGCGATGGCGCCGACAACGGCGGCCACGAAGACGAGTGAGATCACTTCAAAGGGCAGCACCAGCGTTTCCACCAGCTCGCGCCCCAGCGCCGAGAGGTTGACCGCGTCCCCGGCAGGATACGGGCTCCAGGAGAGCCCCCAGGTGGCAGCCACGAGCACCGCAAACAAAGCCGTGCAGGCCAGCGCGGCGGCCACCGGCTGGCGGCGGGAGGGCACATCAACGGCGGTTTGCAGCTTGGCGGTCAGCATGATGGCGAAAATGACGAGCGTGAGGATCGCTCCAACATACACGAGAATCTGCACGAAGGCCAGAAACTCGGCTTCAAGCAGCAGAAATATGGCCGCGACCCCCAACAGCGCCAACCCTAAACTGAGGGCGGCGCGGAAGAGGTTGCGTAGGGTGACGACCCAGATGGCGCTGACGAGGACCAGCGCGGCGAAGAGCGCGAAGACGGTGAATGACATGGGCGATCAAAAATTATAACACGCTCTTGCGCGGGATACGACCCGGGCGGGTCACCGGGATTTGCTCGCTGCACAGGGGGCAGTCCTGCGGGTGGAACGTTTCAAACGCCAGTGAAAACAGCTTGGCGAATTTTCTGCCCGGAAAGCGCACTTTGCCTCCGGAACGGTCCACGATCGCGCCGATCCCCACGACCTTCGCGCCATAGCTCTCCACCAGCGCGGCGACTTTCCGTGCCGACTCCCCGGTCGTGATGGCGTCCTCCGTGATGACGACCCGGTCCTTCTTCGTCACCGAGAACCCCCGGCGCAGCGCCATCTCGGCATCGACCCGCTCCGCGTAGACCGCGCGCACCCCCAGGGCTTGCGCGGTCACGAAGGCCGGGATAATGCCTCCGGCGGCCGGCCCGACGACGACCGTGGGCCGTTTCGCGCGGAACCGCCGCGCCAGCTCGCGCCCGATCGCCGCGGCTTGCTTCGGGTACTGCAGCACCTGGGCGCATTGGAAGTAATGCCCGCTGTGCAGTCCGGATGACAGCTCAAAATGGCCGCGCATCAGCGCGTGGCTGTCGCGGAACATCTTCAACAATTGGTCACGCGTGAGCATGCGCTCCGTCCTCCATTTCCTGCAGAATACGCTCCGCCGCGCGGCGCGGATCCGCCGCCGCCGTGATCGGCCGTCCCACCACGAGCCAATCCGCCCCCCGAGCTACCGCTTCGGCCGGTGTGGCGATGCGTTCCTGGTCGCCCATCTGGGCATGCCGCGGCCGGATGCCCGGGCAGAGAATGCGCAGCGTGCGGCCGAACGCTTTGCGCAATGCGGGTGCTTCGCGGGCCGATGCCACGACCCCGTCGCAGCCGGCATGCTGCGCGCCGCGTGCCAGGTCCAGCACCCGCCGGCGCGTGCCGCGCGCGGCCCCTGCCCCGGTGCTGGTCAGCACCGTCACGGCCAGCACCTGCGGTGGCTTGATCCGCGTCTTGCGCGCCTCCTCATGGATGCCGCGCATGGCGGCTTCCAGCATCTCCCGCTGGCCCGACGCGTGCACGGTCACGAGCGCGACGCGCTGGCGCACCGCCGCGCGGCAGCTGAGCTCCACCGTCGAGGGGATGTCAAAAAACTTCAGATCCAGCATGACGCGCAGCCCCAGGCCGCGCATCCGGGCCACCGCCTCAGGGCCGGCGGCCGTAAAGAGGATGCTGCCGACCTTCACCCACCGTACCAACCCTTTCAAGCGCTGCGCGCAGGTGAGCGCGTCGCGCAGCGTGGGCTGGTCCAGGGCGACGATCAGCTGGTCGGTGGCGCTCACGACACCAGCGCTCCGCGTAATTGCTGGATGGACGTCATTCCGTGGCGCGCCAGGCATCGTGCGAGCCCGCGCAACACGCGCACGGGAGCTTTGGGGTCGGCGAAGGTCGCGGTGCCGACCGCGACAGCCGTCGCCCCGGCGAGGAAAAATTCCACCGCATCCTCAGCCCGCACGACGCCGCCCAGCCCGATGATCGGAAGGCGCACAGAACGTGCAGTATACCACACGCGATAAACGGCCAGCGCGCGAATTGCCGGGCCGCTGAGGCCTCCGGTCATCGCGCCCAGCCTTGAGCGGCGCGTAGCCGCATCGATGCTCATCGCGGCAAACGTATTGCCGATCGTCAGGGCGGCCGCCCCGGCGCGCTCAGCCGCTTGCGCGATCGGAACCAGATCGGTGACATCCGGGCTGAGCTTGGCGATGACCGGCTTGCGGGTGGAGGAGACGGCGGCGCGCACGTATGCTTCGGTCGCCTCGGCGTCCTGCGCGGCGGTCCACACAAACCCCGGCGGCGCGCCGGCATGCGCGCCGTGGCGGATGTTCGGGCAGGAGAGGTTCAACTCGATGGCGGCCGCCCCGTCGGCACGCTCAATGCTGGCCGCCATCTGCGCCGCTTCCTCCGGCGACTCTCCCAGCAGGCTGACGATTACCGGCACGCGGTGCGCGCGAAGCGCCGGGAGTTTGTCCGACAAAAACGCGTCCAGCCCGATGTTCTGCAGCCCCACCGCGTTGAGCATGCCGGAGGGCGTTTCGGCCAGGCGCGGCGGCGGGTTGCCCTCGCGCGGACGCAGCGTGAGCGTTTTTGTGACTATCGCCCCAAGCTCGTGCAGCGGGAGCGCGCGGGCGAACTCCACCCCATAGCCCAGGGTGCCGGCGGCGGCGAGCACCGGATTCGCAAGCTGGAGAGGACCGAGGGATATCCGAAGGTCAGACACTACACATTCTTTCGCAGGAATTGCACCAAGGTATCCAAATG